>Ga0268261_10000795_pt1 | contig 20675 bp, 47 predicted proteins | sample TergutNc150P1_FD_190353 | JGI IMG/M metagenome (GOLD analysis project Ga0268261, IMG submission 190353) | Nasutitermes corniger P1 segment gut microbial community from laboratory colony in Florida, USA - Nc150 P1 (SPAdes) (version 2) | ecosystem: Host-associated > Arthropoda: Insects >...
GGTTATATAGTTATTGGTTTCGTTATATGTTTACTGGTTTGGTTATATGGTTACTGGTTTGGTTATATGGTCACTGGTTTGGTTATATGGTCATTGGTTTGGTTATATGGTTACTGGTTTGGTTATATGGTCATTGGTTTGGTTATATGGTCATTGGTTTGGTTATATGGTTATTGGTTTGGTTATTGGTTTGGTTATATGGTTACTGGTTTGGTTATTGGTCTGGTTGTATGGTTACTTGTTTGGTTATATGGTTACTGGTTTTGTTGTATAGTTACTGGTTTGGTTATATGGTCATGGGTTTGGTTATAAGTTAATTGCTTTGGTTATTGGTTTGGTTGTATTGTTACTGGTTTGGATATATGGTTATTCGTTCGGCTATATGGTTACCGGTTTGGTTATATTGTTACTGGTTTGGTTATATGGTTACTGGTTTGGTTATATGGTTACTGATTCGTTTGATTGCTTAATGGTTCGGTTATATGGTTACTGGTTCGGTTATAAGGTTCCTGGTTCGGTTATATTGTTACTGGATCGGTTATATTGTTACTGGATCGGTTAAATGCTTATTGGTTCGTTTATATGGTTATTGGTTCGGTTATATTTTATTGTTTTGGTTATATGATTATTTATTTTGGTTATATGGTTATTGGTTTGGTTATATGCTCACTGGTTTGGTTATATGGTTACTGGTTTGGTTATATGGTTACTGGATTGGTTATATGGTTACTGGATTTGTTATATGGTTACTGGCTTGGTTATATGGTTTTTGGCTTGGTTATATGGCTACTGGCTTGGTTATATGGTCACTGGTTTGCTTATATGGTTACTGGTTTGGTTATATGGTTATTCTTTTGGTTATATGGTTACTGGTTTGCTTATATGGTTAGTGGTTTGCTTATATGTTTATAGGTTTGTTTATATGTTTGTTGGTTTTGTTATATGGTTACTGGTAAGGTTATATGGTGATTGGTTTGGTTATATGGTTACTGGTTTGGTTATATGGTTATTGGTTATGTTATACGGTTACTGGTTTGGTTATATGATTACTGGTTTGGTTATATAGATACTAATTTGGTTATATGGTTACTGGTTTGGTTATATGGTTACTGGTTTAGTTACATGGTTACTGGTTTGGTTATATGGTCATTGGTTTGGTTATACGGTTACTGGTTTGGTTATATGGTTACTGGTTTGGTTTTATGGTTACTGATTTGGTTATATGGTTACTGATTTGGTAATATGGTTACTGGTTAGGTTATATCGTTATTGGTTTGGTTGTATGTTTATTGGTTTGGTTATATGGTTACTGGTTTGGTTTTATGTTTACTGGTTTCGTTATATGGTTACTGGTTTTGTTATATGGCCATTGGTTTGGTTATTTGGTCACTGGATTGGTTATATGGTCACTGGTTTGGTTATATGGCCATTGGTTTTGTTGTATGGTCATTGGATTGGTTATATGGTCACTGGTTTGGTTATATGGACATTGATTTGGATATATGGTCATTGGTTTGGTTATATGGTCATTGGTTTGCTATATGGTTAACGTTTTGGTTATATGGTTATTGGTTTGGTTATTGGTTTGTTTATATGTTTACTGGTTTGGTTATTGGTTTGGTTATATTGTCACTGGTTTGGTTATATTGTTACTGGTATGGTTATATGGTTACTGGTTTGGTTATATGGTTACTGGTTTGGTTGTATGGTTACTGGTTAGGTTATATGGTTCCTGGTTTGGTTACGTGGTTACTGACTTGGTTATAAGGTTACTAGTTTGGTTATATTGTTTCTGGTTTGGTTATACGGTTACTGGTTTTGTTATATGGTTACTGGTTCGGTTATAAGGTAACTGGTTCGGTTATATGGTTCCTGGTTCGGTTATATGTTTACAGGATAGGTTATATGGTTACTGAATCGGTTATATGTTTACTGGTTCGGTTATATGGTTACTGGTTCGGTTATAAGCTTATTGTTTCGGTTATATTGTTACTGGTTCGGTTATATGGTTATTGGTTCGGTTATATTGTTATTGGTTCGGTTATATGGTTATTGGTTTGGTTATATGGTTATTGGTTATAAGGTTATTTTTTTCGTTATATTGGTTATAAGGTTATTTTTTTCGTTATATGTTTATTGGTTTGATCATGTGGTTAGTGGTTTGGTGATATGTTTTCTGGTTTGGTTATATGGTTATTGGTTTGGTTATATGTTTACAGGTATGGTTATATGGTTATTGGTTTGGTTATATGGTTATTGGTTTGGTTATATGGTTATTTTTTTTTGGTTATTTGGTTTAGGTTTGGTTATAAGGTTACTGGTTTGGTTATATGGTTACTGGTTTTGTTATGTGGTTACTGGTTTTGTTATATGGTTATTGGTTTGGTTATATGGTTACTGGTTTGGTTATATGGTTATTGGTTTGGTTATACGGTGACTGCTTTGGTTATATGATTACTGGTTTGGTTATTTGTTTACTGGTTTGGTTATATGGTTACTGGTGAGGTTATATGGTTACTCGTTTGGTTATATTATTATTGGTTTGGTTATATGGTTATTGGTTTGGTTATATGATTATTGGTTTGGTTATATGGTTATTGGTTTGGTTATATAGGTACTGGTTTGGATATATGGGTACTGGTTCGGTTATATGTTTACTGGTTTATTTATATGTTTATTGGTTTGGTAATATGCGTTCTGGTTTGGTTATATGGTTACTGGTTCGGTTATATGGTTACTGGTATGGTTATATGTTTACTGGTTTGGTTATATGGTCGCTGGTTTGGTTATATGTTCAATGGTATGGTTATATTGTTATTGGATTGGTTGTATGCTTATTGGTTTGGTTATATGGTTATGGGTTTGGTTATATGTGTAATGGATAGGTTATTAGTGTACTGGTTTGGTTAAATGGTTACTGGTTTGGTTATATGGTTACTGGTTTGGTTATATGGATATTGGTTTGGTTATATGGGTACTGTTTTGGTTATATGGGTACTGGTATGTTTATATAGTTACTGGTTTGGTTATATGGCTACTTTTTTGGTTATATGGTTACTGGTTTGGTTATATGGTCACTGGATTGGTTATATGGTCACTGGTTTTGTTATATGGCCATTGGTTTGGTTATTTGGTCACTGGATTTGTTATATGGTCACTGGTTTTGTTATATGGTCATTGGTTTGGTTATATGGTCACTGGTTTGGTTATATGGACATTGGTTTGGTTATATGGTTATTGGTTTGGTTATACTGTCATTGGTTTGGTTATTAGTTTGGTTATATGGTTACTGGTTTGGTTTTGGCTTGGTTATATGCTCACTGGTTTGGTTATATGGTTACTGAATTGGTTATATGGTTACTGATTTGGTTATATGGTTCCTGGTTTGGTTATATGGTTACTGGCTTGGTTTGAAGGTTACTGGTTTGGTAATATTGTTACTGGTTTGGTTATATTGTTACTGGTTTTGTTATATGGTTACTGGTTCAGTTATAAGGTAACTGGTTCTGTTAAATGGTTACTGGTTCGGTTGTATGTTTACTGGATCTGTTGTATGGTTACTGGATCCGTTATATGGTTACTGGTTCGGTTGTATGGTTACTGGTTCGGTTATATGGTTACTGGCTTGGTTATATGATTACTGGCTTGGTTATATATTTACTGGCTTGGTTATATGTTTACAGGCTTGGTAATATGATTACTGGTTTGCTTTTATTGTTACTGGTTTGGTTATTTGTGGTTAGTGGTTTGGTTATATGGTTACTGGTTTGCTTATATGGTTACTGGTTTCGTTATATGGTTACTGGTTTGGTTATATTGTTACTGGTCTTGTTATGTGTTTATGTGTTTGGTTATATGGTTACTGGTTTTGTTATTGGTTTGGTTATATGGTTCTTGGTTCGGTTATATGGTTACTGGTTCGGTTATATGGTTTTTGGTTTGTTTATGTGGTTATTGGTTCGTTTATATGGTTATTGGATTGGTTATATGGTTACTGGTTTGGTTATATGGTTACTGGTTTGGTTATATGGTTACTGGTTTGGTTATATGGTTACTGGCTTGGTAACCACATAACCAAACCAGTAACCATATAACCGAACCAGTAACCATATAACTGAACCAGTAACAATATAACCAAACCAATAATTATATAACCAAACCAGTAACCATATAACCAAACCAGTGACCATATAACATATCCAGTAACCATATAACCAAAACCAGTAACCATATAACCAAACCAATTACCATACAACCTAACCAATATCCATATAACCGAACCCATAACCATATAACCGAACCAATAACCATATAACCGAACCAGTAACCATATAAACGAACCAGTAACCACATAACCGAACCAGTAAACATACAAGCGTACCACTAACCATATAACGGAACCAGTAATCATATAACCGAACCTGAAACCATATAACCGAACCAGTAACCATACAACAGAAGCAATGATCATATAACAAAACCAGTTATCATATAACCAAACCAGTATCCATATATCAAAACCAGTAACCATATAAATACACAGGTATCAATATAACAAAACCAGTAACCATATAACCAAACCAGTAACCATATACCCATTCAGTAACCATTTAACCAAACCAATAATCAAAGCAGTAACCATATAAACAAATCAATAACCAAACCAGTAACCATATAACCAAACCCATAACCATGTAAACAAACCAGTAACAATATAACAAAACCAATAAGCATATATCAAAACCAGAAACCATATAAAAAAACCAGTAACCATATAACTAAACCAGTAAACGTATAACAAAACCAGTAACCACATTACCAAGCCAGTAAACATATAACCAAACCAGTAAACATATAACCATCCAGTAACCATATAACCAAACCAGTAACCATATAACCAAACCAGTAAACATATAACCAAACCAGTAACCATATAACCAAACCAGTAACCATATAACCAAACCAAAACCATATAAGCAAACCAATAATCATATAACCAAACCAATAACCATATAACAGAACCATTAACCATATAACCGATCCAGTAACCATATAACAGATCCAGTAACAATATAACTGAACCAGTAACAATATAACCGAACCAGTAACCTTATAACCAAACCAGTAACCATATAAACAAACCAGTAACTATATAACCAAACCAGTAACCATATAACCAAACCAGTAAAAATATAACCAAACCAATAAACAAACCAATGAACACATAACCAAACCAGTGAACATATAACCAAACCAGTGAACATATAACCATACCAGTGACAATATAACCAAACCAGTGACCATATAACCAAACCAGTAACCATATTACCAGACCAGTACCTATATAACCAAACCAATAACCATATATCCAAACCAATAACCACATAACGAAAACAATAACCATATAACCAAACCAATAACCATATAACCGAACCAATAACCATATAACCGAACCAGTAACCATATAACCAAACCAGTAACCATATAGCCGATCCAGTAACCATATAACCGAATCAGTAACCACATAACCAAACCAGTAACCATCTAACCGAAACAGTAACAATTTAACCGAACCAGTAACCATATAACCAAATCAGCAACCATATATCCAAACAAGTATCCATATAACCAAAGCAGTAACCATATAACCAAAACTATAACGAAACCAGTAACCATATTAACAAACCAATAACCAAACCAATACACATATTACCAAAACAATGAACATATGACCAAACCAATGACCATATAACCAAACCAGTAACCATATAACCAAACCAGTAACCAAATAACCAAACAAGTAACCATTCAACCACACAAATAACCAAACGTGTAACCATATAACCAAAACAATAACCAAACCAATAACCATATAACTGAACCAATGACCGTATAACTAAACCAAAGACCATACATACAAACCAGTGAACATATACCCAAACCAATGACCATATAAACAAACCAGTGACCATATAACCTAACCAGTGAACATATAACCCAACCAGTACCTATATAACCAAGCTAATAACAATATAACTAAACCAATAACCTTATAACAAAACCAATAACCATATAACTAAGCCAGTAAACATATAACCAAGCCTGTAAAAATATAACCAAACCAGTAACCATATAACCCAACCAGTAACCATACAAATAAACCAGTAACCATATAACCATACCAGTAAACTTAGAACCAAACCGGTACCCATATAAACAAACAAAAAACAATATAACTAAACCAATAACTATATAACCAAACCAATAGCCATACAACTAAACCAGTGACCATATAAACAAACTAGTACACATATAACCAATCCAGTACCCATATAACCAAACCCATAAGCATATAACCAAACCAATAACCATAAAACCAATCCAATAACCATATAACCAAACCAGTGACAATATAACCAAAATCAGTGAGAATATAACCAAACCAATAACCATATAACCAAAACAGTAAACATATAACCAAACCAGTAACCATATAACCAAACCAGTAACCATATAACCAAACCAGTACCCATATAACCAAACCAATAACCATATAACCAAACCAGTAACCATATAATCAAACCAGTATCCATATAACCAAACCAGTACCCATATAACCAAACCAATAACCAAATAACCAACCCATTAACCATATAACCAAAACAATAACCATATAACCAAACCAGTAACCATAGAACGAAACCAGTAACCATATAACCAAACCCGTAACCATATAAAGAAACCAGTAACCATATAACCAAAACAGTAACCGTATAACCAAACCAACAACCATACAACCAAACCAGTAACAATATAACCAAACCAATAACCACATAACCAAACGAGTAACCATATAACCTAACCAGTAACCATATAAACAAACCAGTAAACATATAACCAAACCAGTAACCATATAACCAAAACAATAAACATATAACCATACCAGTAAACATATAACCAAACCAATAACCATATAACCAAACCAGAAAACATATATCCAAACCAATAACCACATAACCAAACCAGTAACTATATAACCAAATCAGTAACCATATAACCAAACATGTATCCATATAACACAACCGGTAAACATATAACCAAACGAATAACCATATAACCAAACCAGTAACAATATAACCAAACCAATAACCAAACCAGTAAACATAACCAAACCAGTAACCATATAACCAAAACAGTAACCTTATAACCAAACCAGTAACCATATAACCAAACCAGTAACCATATAACCAAAACAGTAACCATATAACCAAAACAATAACCATATAACCAAACCAATAACCATATAACCAAACCATTAACCAAAACTATAACCACATTACCAAACCAATGAACATATAACCAAAACCAGTAACCATATAACCAAACCAGTAACCATATAACCACACGAATAACCATATAACCAAAACCAGTACCCACATAACTAACCCAGTAACCAAATAACCAAACCAGTAACCATATAACAAAACCAGTAACCATATAACCAGGCCAGTAACCATATAACAAAGCCAGTAAACATATATCCAAGCCAGTAACCATATAACCAAACCAGTAACAATAAAACCAAACCAGTAACCATATAACCAAACCAATAACCATATAACCAAACCAATAACCATATAACCAAACCAATAAACATATAACCGAACCAATAACCATATAACCGAACCAGTAACCATATAACCGATTCAGTAACCATTTAACCGAACCAGTAACCTTATACCCGATCCAGTAACCATATAACCGAACCAGTAACCATATAACCAAACCAGTAAACATATAACCGAACCATTAACCATATAACCGAACCAGTAAAAATTTAACAAAACCAATAACCATATAACCCAACCAGAAACCATATAACCAAACTAGTAACCTTAAAACCAAGCCAGTAACCATATAACCCAACCAGGAACAATATAACCAAACCAGTAAACATATAACCAATCCAGGAACCATATAACCAAACCAGTAACCATATAACCAAACCAGTGACAATATAACCAAACCAATAACCAAACCAGAAACCATATAACCAAACCAATAACCAAACCAATGATCATATAACTAAACCAATGAAAATATAACCAAACCAATGACCATATAACCACACCACTGACCATATAACCAAACCAGAGACCATATAACGAAACCAATGGCCATATAACCAAACCAATGACCATATAACCAATCCAGTGACTATATAACCAAACCAATGGCCATATAACCAAACCAGTGACCATATAAACAAACCAGCGACCATATAACCAAACCAGTCACCATGTAACCAAACCAGTAGACACATTACCAAACCAGTAACCATATAACCAAACCAGTACCTATATAACCAAACCAGTACCAATATAACCACACCAATAACCATATAACCAAACCAGTAACCATATAACCAAACCTGTAACCATTTAACAAAACCAATACACATATAACTAATCCAGTACACCTATAACCAAACCCATAAACATATAACCAAACCAATAACCATACAACCAATCCGATAACCATATAACCAAACCAGTGACCATATAACCAAACCAGTAACCATATAACCATACCAGTAAACATATAACCAAACCAGAAACCATATAACCTAACCATTAACCATATAACCAAACCATAACCCATATAACGAAACCAGTACCCATATAACCAAACCAATAACCACATAATCAAACCAGTAACCATATAACCAAACCAGTACCCATATAACCTAACCAGTACCCTTATAACCAAACCAATAACCATATAACAAAATCAATAACAATATAACCAAACCAATAACCATATAACCAAACCAATAATCATATAACCAAACCAGTAACCATATAACCAAACCAGTAACCATTTAACCAAACCAGTAACAATATAACCAGACCAGTAAACATATAACCAAACCAGTAACCGTAAAACCAAACCAATAAACATATAACCAAACCAGTAACCATATAACCAAACCAATAACCATATAACCAAAACAGTAACCATATAACCAAACCAGTAACCATATAACCAAACCAGTAACCATATAACTAAACCAGTAAACATATAACTAAACCAAAAACTATATACCCAAACCAATAACCATATAACCAAACCTATAACCACATAACCATACCAGTAAACATATAACCAAACCAATAACCATATAACCAAACCTGAAAACATATAACCAAACCAATAGCCACATATCCAAACCAGTAACCATATAACCAAACCAGTAGCCATATAACTAAACCAGTAACCATATAACCAAACCAGTAACCATATAACCAAACCGGTAAATATATAACCAAACGAATAACCATATAACCAAACCAGTAACAATTATAACCAAACCAATAACCAAACCAGTAAACATAACCAAACCAGTAACCATTTAACTAAACCAGTAACCTTATAACCAAATCAGTAACAATATAACCATACCAGTAACCATATCACCAAACCAGTAACCATATAACCAAAACAATAACCATTCAAGCAATCCAATAACCATATAACCAAAACAATAACCAAAACGGTAACCATATAACCAAGCCAATAAACATATAACCAAAACCAATAACGATATAACCAAACCAGTAACACTATAACCTAACGAATAACCATATAATCAAACCAGTAACCATATAGCCAAACCAGTAACCACATAACCAAACCAGTAACCATATAACCGAACCAGTAAGCATATAACTAAGCCAGTAACCATATAACCAAGCCAGTAAATATATAACAAATCCAGTAACCATATAACCAAACCAATAACCATATAACCAAAACAATTAATATATAACCGAAACAATAACAATATAACCGAACCAATAACCATATAACCGAACCAGTAACCATATACCCGATCCAATAACCATATAACCGAACCAGTAACAATATAACCGAAACATTAACCATATAACCGAACCTGTAAACATATAACCAAACCAGTAAACATACAACCAAACCAGTAACCATATAACCAAACCAGTAACCATATAACCTAAACAATAACGAAACCAGTAACCAAATTACCAAACCAATAACCAAACCAATATCTATATAACCAAACCAATGACCATGTAACCAAAACCAGTAACCATATAACCAAACCAGTAACCATATAACCAAACGAGTAACCATACAACCAGACCAAAACCAAACCAGAAACCATATAACTAAATCAATAACCAAATCAATAACCATATAACCAAACCAATGATCATATAAACAAACAATGACCATATAAATAAACCAGTGACCATATAACAAAACCAATGGCCATATAACCAAACCAGTGACAATATTACCAAACCAGTAACCATATAACCAAACCAGTACCATATAACCAAACCAGTAACCATATAACCAACCAGTAACCATATAACCAAACCAATAACCATATAACTAAACCAATAACCATATAACCAAGCCAGTAACAATATAACCAAGCCAGTAACCTTATAACCAAACCAATAACCATATAACCAAACCAGTAACCATATAACCAAACAAATAACCATATAACCAATCCAATAACCGTATAACCGAACTAATAACCATATAACCAAACCAGTAACCATATAACCAAACCAGTAATTATTTAACCAAACCAGTAACAATATAAACAAACCAGTAAACGTATAACCAATCCAATAACCATATAACCAAACCAATAAACATATAACCAATCCAATAACCACATAACAAAACCAATAACCATATAACCAAACCAATAACCATATAACCTAGCCAATAACCATATAACCGAACTAATATCCATATAACCGAACCAGTAACCATATAACCGAACCAGTAAACATATAACCGACCCAGTAACCATATAACCGATCCACTAACCATATAACCGAAGCAGCAAGAATATAACCGATCCAGTAACCATATAACAAAACCAGAATCCATATAACCAATCCAGTAACCATTTAACCAAACCACTAACAATATAACCAGCCCAAAAACCATATAACCAAACCAGTAACCATATAACCAAAACGGTAACCATACAACCAAACCAGTAACCAAATAACCAAACCAATAACCATACTACCAAACCAATAACCATATAAACAAAACAATAACCATCTAACCAAACCAATAACAAAAACAGTAACCATATAACCAAATCAATATCCAAACCAGTAAACATATAACCAAACCAGTAACCATATAACCAAACCAGTAACCATATAACCAAACCAGTAATAATATAACCAAATCATTAACCAAATAACCAAACCAGTAACCATATAACAAAACCAGTAACCATATTACCAAACCAGTAAACCTATAACCAAACCAGTAATCATATAACCAAACCAATAACCATATAACCAAACCAATAACCATATAACCAAACTAGTAACCATATAACCAAACCAATACCCGTATAACCAAAACAGTAAACATATAACCAAACCAATAACCACATAACCAAACCTGAAACCATATAACCAAACCAGTAACCATATAACCAAACCAGTAGCCATATATCCAAACCAGTAAACATACAACAAAACCAGTAACCATATAGCCAAACCGGTAACCATATCAGCAAACCAATAACCAAATAACCAAACCAGTAACAATATAACCAAACCAATAACCAAACCAGTAACCATATAACCAAACCAGTAACCATATAAACAAACCAGTAACCATATATCCAAAACAATAACCATATAACAAAACTAATAACCATATAAGCAAACCAATAACCAAACCAATAACCATATAACCAAACCAATAACAAAACCAATAACCATATAACCAAACCAGTAACCATATAACCAAACCAGTAAACATATAACCAAACCAGTAACCATATAACCAAACCAATAACCATATAACCAAACCAATAACCATATAACCAACCCAGTAACCATATAACCAAACCAATACCCATATAACCAAAACAGTAAACATATAACCAAACCAATAACCACATAACCAAACCAGAAACCATATAACCAAACCAGTAACCATATAACCAAACCAGTAACGATATAAACAAACCAGTAACCATATCACCAAACCAGTAATCATATAACAAAACCAGTAACCATATAACCAAACCAGTAAATATATAACCAAGCCAGTAACCATATAACCTAGCCAGTAACAATATAACCAAGCCAGTATGCATATAACCAAACCAGTAACCATATAACCAAACCAGTAACCATATAAGCAAACCAGTAACCATATAACCAAACCAATAATCATATAACCAAACCAATAACCATATAACCGAACTAATAACAATATAACCGAACCAATAACCATATAACCGAACCAATAACCATATATCTGAAACAGTAAACATATAACCGAACCAGTAACCATATAACCGAACCAGTAAAAATATAACCGAACCAGTAACTATATAACCGAACCAGTAACCATATCACCTAACCAGTAACCATTTAACCAATACAGTAAATATACAACCAAACCAGTAACCATATAACCAAACCAGTAACCATACAACAAAACCAGTAACCATATAAACAAACCAATAAACAAACCATTGACCATATAACCAAATCGGTGAACATATAACAAAACCAGTGACCATAAACCGAACCAGTAACCATATAAACAACCAGAAAACATATAACCAAACCAGTAACCATATAACCAAACCAATAACCTTATAACCAAACCAATAATCATATAACCAAACCAATAAACGTATAACCAAAATTATAACCATATAACCGAACAAGTAACCATATAACCGAACCAGTAACCATATTACCGATCCAGTACCCATATAACCGAACCTGTAACCATATAACCGAACCAGTAACCATATAACCGAACCAGTAACCATATAACCAAACCAGTAGCCATAAAACCAAACCAATAACCATATAACCAAACCAGTAACCATTTAACCAAACCAATAACGAAACCAGTAACCATATAACCAAACCTATAACCAAACCAATAACCATATAACCAAACCAATGACCATATAATCAAATCAATGACTATATAACCAAACCAGTAACCAAATAACCAAACCAGTAACCGTATAACCAAACCAGTAACCAAACAACCAAAACAATAACCAAAACAGTAACAATATAAACAAACAAATAACCAAACCAGTAAACATAGAACCAAACCAATGATCATGTAACCAAACCAATGACCATATAACCAAACCAGTGACCATATAACCAAACCAATGACCATACAACCAAACCAGTTAGCATATAACCAAAGCAGTAACCATATAACCAAACCAGTAACGATATAACCAAACCAGTAACAATAGAACATTACCAGTAATCATATAATCAAACCTATAACCATATAACTAAACCAATAAACATATAACCTAGCCAGTAAACATATAACCAAACCAGTAACCATATACCCGAACCAGTAACCATATAATCAAACCAGTAACCATATAGCCAACCAGTAACCATATAACAAAACCAGTAACCACATAACCAAACCAGTAACCATATAACCAAACCAATAACAATATAACCAAACCAATAATCATATAACCATACCAATAACCACATAACCAAACTAATAACCATATAACCAAATCAATAAACATATAACCAAACCAATAACCATATAACCGAACCAATAACCATATAACCGAAACTATAAACATATAACAGAACCAGTAACCATATAACCGAACCAGTAACCATATAACCGATCCAGTAACCATATAACCGATCTAGTAACCATATAACTGATCCAGTAACCGTATAACCGTACCAGTAACCATATAACCGAACCAGTAAACATATAACCAAATCAGTAACCATACATCCAAACCAGCAACCATATAACCAAACCAATATACATATAACCAAACCAGTAACCATATAACCAAACCGATAACCATATAAACAAATCAGTAACCACATAACCAAATCAATAACCATATAACCAAACCAATAACCATATAAACAAAACAATTACTATATATCCAAACAAATAACAACACCATTAACCATATAACCAAAACAATAACCAAACCAGTAACCATATAACCAAACCAGTAACCTTATAACCAAACCAGTAACCATATAACTAAACTAATAACCATATAACCAAACCAATAAACAAACCAGTAACCATATAACCAAACCAATAACCATATAACCAAACCAGTAACCATATAACCAAACCAGTAACCATATAACCAATCCAATAACCATAAAGCCAATCCAATAACAATATAACTAAACCATTAGCCATATAACCAAACCAGTAACCATATAACCAAAACAGTAGCCATATAAACAAACCAGTAGCCATATAACCAAAACCAGTAACCATATAACCAAACCTGTAACCATATAACCAAACCAGTAACCACATAACCAAACCAGTAACCATATAACCATACCAGTAACCATACAACCAAAACAGTAACGACATATCCAAACCCGTAACCATATAACAAAACCAGTAACAATATAACCATAACAATAACCATATAACCAAACCAATAACCATATAACCAAACCAATCACCACATAACCAAACCAATAACCATATAACCAAACCAATAAACCTATAACCGAAACAATAACCATATAACCGAACCAGTAACTATATAAATGATCCAGTAACCATATAACCGTTCCAGTAACCATATAACCGAAAGAGTACCCATATAAACGAACCCGAAACAATATAAACGATCCAGTAACAATATAACGGATCCAGTAACCATATAACCAAACCAGTAAACATATAACCAAATCAGTAACCTTATAACATAACCAGTAACCATATAACCAAACCAGTTAACAAATAATCAAACCTGTAACCATATAACGAAAACTATAACCATATAACCAAACCAGTAACCATATAACCAAACCAATAACCAAACCAATTACCATATAACCAAACCAGTAACCATATAACCAAATTAGTAACCATATAACCAAACCTTTAACCATATAACCAAACCAGTAACTATATAACCAAACCAGTAACCATATAACAAAACCAGTAACCACATAACCAAACCAATAACCATATAACAAAACCAATAACCAAACCAGTTACCATATAACCAAACCAATAACCAAACCAATAACCATATATCCAATCCAGTAACCATATAACCAAACCAATAACCATATAACCAAACCAATTACCATATAACCAAACCAATAACCATATAACCAAACCAGTAACCATATAACCAAACCAGTAACCATATAACCAAACCAGTAACCATATAACTAAAACAGTAACCATATAACCAATCCAGTAACTATATTACCAAACCAGCAACCATATAACCAAACCAGTAACCATATACCCAAGCCAGTTACCTTACAACCAAGCCATTAACAATATAACCAAACCAGTAACCATATAACCAAACAAGTAACAATATAACCAAACCAGTAACCATATAACCAAACCAGTAACAATATAACCAAGCCAGTAACCATATAACGAAACCAGTAACCATGTAACCGAACCAGTATCCATATAACCATAACAGTAACCATATAACAAATCAGTAACCATATAACCGAACCAGTAACCATATAACCGAACCAGTAACCATATAACCAAACCAGTAACCATATAAACGAACCAGTAACCATATAACCAAACTAGTAACGATATAACAAAACCAATAACCAAACCAGTAATCATACAACCAAACCAATAACCAAACCAATAAGATAATAACCAAACCCATAACCATATAACCAAACCAGTATCCATATAACAAAACCAGTAACCATATAACCAAGGAATAACCATTTAAGCAAACCACTAAACATATAATCAAACCAGTACCCATATAACCAAACCAGTAACCATATTACCAAGCCAGTAATCATATAACCAAACCAGTAACCATATAACCAAGCCAGTAACCATATAACCAAGCCAGTAAACATATAACCAAGCCAGTAAACATATAACCAAACCAGTAACATTATAACCAAACCAATACCCATATAACCAAAACAAATAAACATATAACCAAACCAATAACCGTATAACCAAAACAATAACCATATAACCAAAACAATAACCATATATCCAAACCAAAAATCATATAACCGAACCAATACCCTTATATCCGATACAATAACCATCTAACCGAACCAATTACCATATAACCGAACCAATAACAATATATAGCGGAACCAGTAACCATTTAACCGAACCAGTAACCACATAACCGAACCAATAATCATATAACCCAACCTATAAACATATAACCGATCCAGTAACCATATAGCCGATCCAGTAACCATGTAACCGATCCAGTAACCACATAACCGAAACAGTAAACATATAACCGATCCAGTAACTATATATCCGAACCAGGAACCATATAACCGAACCAGTAATCATATAACCAAACCAGTAACCATATAACCAAACCAGAAACCATATAACCAAACCAGTAACCATATAACCAAACCAGGAACCATATAACCGAACCAGTAACCATATAACCAAAGCAGTAACAATAAATCCAAACCAGTAACCATACAACCAAACCAGTACCCATATAACCAATCCAGTGACCATATAATCAAACCAATAACCGAACCAGTAACCACATAACCAAACAAATAACCAAACCAATACCCATTTAACAAAACTAATGAACATATAACCAAACCAATGACCATATAAACAAACCAATGATAATATAACCAAACCAATTACGATTTAATCAATCCAGTGACCATATAACAAAACCAGTGACCATATAACCAAACCAGTGACCATATAACCAAACCAATGACCATATAACCGAACCAGCGACCATATAACCAGTCCAGTGACCATATAACCAAACCAATGACCATATAACCAAACCAGTGACCATATAAACAAACCAGTGACCATATAACCAAACCAGTAACCATATAACCAAACCAGTAAACATATAACCAAACCAGGAAACATATAACCAAACCAGTAACCATATAACAAAATCAAAACACTTATAACCTAACCTGTACCCATATAAGCAAACCAATAATCATATAACCAAACCACTAACCATATAACCACACCAGTAACTATATAACCAAACCAATAACCATATATCCAAACAAATAACCATATATCCAAACCAATAACCAAACAAGTAACCATATAATTAAACCAATAACCAAACCAATAACTATATAACCAAACCAGTAAACATATAAAAAACCAGTAATCATATAACCTAACCAGAAACCATATAACCAAACCAGCAACCATATAACCAAGCCAGTAACCATATAACCAATCCAGTAACCATATAAACAAACCAGTAACCATATAACCTAACCAGTAACCATATAACCATACCAGTAACCATATAACAAAACCAGTAACCATATAACCAAACCAGTAACCATATAACAAAACCAAACCAGTATCCATATAACCAAACCAATAACCATATAACAAAACCAGTAACCATATAACCAAACCAGTAACCATATAACCGAACCAGTAACCATATAACCGAACCAGTAACCATATAACCGAACCAGTAACCATATAACCGATCCAGTAACCATATAACCGAATCAGTAACCATTTAACCGAACCAGTAACCATATAACCGAACCAGTAACCATATAACCAAACCAGTAACCATATAACCAAACCAGTAACCATATAAATAAACCATTAACCATATAACTAAACCATTAACCATATAACCAAACCAGTAACCATACAACTAAGCCAGTAACCATATAACCAAACCAGTAACCATATAACCTAACCAGTAACCTTATAACCAAACCAGTAACCATATAACCAAACCAAAGACCATATAACCAAACCAGTAACCATATAACCAAAACAATAACCGAACCAATAACCATATAACCAATCCAGTAACCATGCAACCAAATCAGTAACCATATAACCAAACCAGTAATCATATAACCAAACCAGTAAACATATAACTAAACCATTAACCATATAACTAAACCATTAACCATATAACCAAACCAGTAACAATACAACCAAGCCAGTAACCATTTAACCAAACTAGTAACCATATAACCGAACCAGTAACCATATAACCGAAACAGTAAACATATAACCGACCCAGTAACCATATAACCGAACCTGTAACCATATAAACGAACCAGTAACCATATAACCGAACCAGTAACCATATAATCAAACCGGTAACCAAAAAACCTAAACAGTAACCATATAACCAAACCAGTAACCATACAACCAAACCAATAACGAAACCAGTAACCATATAACCAAAACAATAACCATTCCAAAAACCATTTAACCAAACCAATGACCATATAACCAAACCAGTAACCATATAACCAAACCAGTAACCATATCACCAAACCAGTAACCATACATCCAAATCAATAACCAAACTAGTAAACATATAAACAAACCAATAACCAAACCAGTAACTATATAACCAAAGCAACAACCAAGCCAGTAACCTTATAACCAAACCAGTAAACAAATAACCAAACCAGTAAACTTATAATCAAACAGGTAAACATATAACCAAACCAATAACCATGCAACCAAACCAGTAACCAAAGAACCAAACCAATAACCAAACCAATAAACATATAACCAAACCAGTAACCATGTAACCAAATCAGTAACTATATAACCAAACCAGTAACCATATAAACAAACCAGTAACCATTTAACCAAACCAGTAAATATATAACCAAACCAGTAACCATATAACAAAAACCAGTTACCATATAACCAAACCAGTAACCATATACCCAACCCAATAACCTAATAACCAAACCCATAACCACATAACCAAACCAATAACCAAATAACCAAACCAAAAACCATATAACCAAACCAATAATAATATAACCGAACCAATAACCATATAACCGAACCAGTATCCATATAATCGAACCAGTATCTATATAACCGTACCAGTAACCGTAACCGATCCACTAACAATATAACCGATCCAGTAACCATATAACCCATCCAGTAACCATATAACCGAACCAGTAAACATATAACGGAACCAGTAACGATATAACCGGACAAGTAACCATATAACTGAAGCAGTAACAATATAACCAAACCAATAACCATATAACCTAACCAGTAACAATATAACCGAACCAGTAACAATATAACAGATCTAGTAACCATATAACCGAACCTGTAACCATATAACCGAACCAGTAATGATATAACCGAACCAGTAACCATATAACCAAACCAGTAACCATATAACTAAACATTTAACCATATAACTAAACCATTAACCATATAACCAAACCAGTAACAATACAATCAAGCCAGTAACCATTAACCAAACCAGTACCCATATAACCAAAATAGTAACCTTATAACCAAACCAGTAACCATATAACCAAAACAATAACCATATAACCAAACCAGTAACCATATAAACAAAATAATAAACAAACCAATAACCATATAACCATTCCAGTAACCATACAACCAATTCAGTAACCATATAACCAAACCAATAGCCATATAACCAAACCACTAACCATATAACCAAACCAGTAACCATATAACCAAACCAGTGACCATATAAACAAACCAGTAACCATAAAACAAAACCAGTAACCATAAAACCAAACCATTAACCATATATCCAAACCAGTAACCATATAACCAAACCAGTAACCATATAACCAAACCAGTAGCCTTATAACCAACCCAATTACCATATAACCATCCCAATAACCATATAACCAAACCAATAACCACATAACCAAACCAAAACCATATAACCAAACTAATAGCCATATAACAGAACCAGTATCCATATAATCGAACCAGTATCCATATAACCGAACCAGTAACCTTATAACCGATCCAGTAACTATATAACCGATCCAGTAACAATATAACCGATCCAGTAATGATATAACCGAACCAGTAACCATATAACCGAACCAGTAACGATATAACTGAACCAGTAACCATATAACCAAACCAATAACCATATAACCGAACCAGTAACCATATAACCGAACCAGTAACCATATAACCTATCCCGTAACCATATAACCGAACCTGTAACCATATAACCGAACCAGTAACCATATATCCGAACCAGTAACCATATAACCAAACCATTAACCAAAGAACCTAAGCAGTAACCATATAACCAAACCAGTAACCATATAACCAAACCAATAACGGAACCAGTAACCATATAACCAAACCAATAACCAAACCAATAACCATATAACCAAAAAATGACCATATAACCAAACCAATGACCATATAACCAAACCAGTAACCATATAACCAAACCAGTAACCATATCACCAAACAAGTAACCATGCAACCAAATCAATAACAAACCAGTAACCATATAAACAAACCAATAACCAAACCAGTAACCATATAACCAAACCAATGACCATATAACCAAACCAATTACCATATAACCAAACCAGTGACCATATAACCAAACCCATGACCATATAACCAAACCAGTGACCACACAACCAAAACAGTAACCATATAACCAAACCAGTAACAATATAACCAAACCAGTAACCATATAACCAAACCAGTAATCACATAACCAAACCAATAACCATATAACTAAACCAATAACCATATAACCAAGCCAGTAAAAT
>Ga0268261_10000796_pt1 | contig 20674 bp, 12 predicted proteins | sample TergutNc150P1_FD_190353 | JGI IMG/M metagenome (GOLD analysis project Ga0268261, IMG submission 190353) | Nasutitermes corniger P1 segment gut microbial community from laboratory colony in Florida, USA - Nc150 P1 (SPAdes) (version 2) | ecosystem: Host-associated > Arthropoda: Insects >...
GGGGGGACTCTCAACAAGTTCCCAAGCTTTTTTACCTACTACATGTGCCTGCAAAAGATACTGGAACTTGTCCCCGTCATCGAGTTTGCTGTCATCATTAATCTTCTTAAACTGTCCCAAAACCTAAACCAGTTTTTTTAGACCTCCATCAAATTTATTGAGTCTTGGGAGACGAATGTTTGTATTAAGTGATTGTGTGGGTAAGCAATTACTCTCGCTAATCTGGTCCATAACTATACTTTGAAACATATCGTCATACCTGGTTTTGATGATTATATACACATCTGTGCAGGTTTCAGTGTCTTCGTAGTCTCTCTGGTAATCTTCATCTTTAGATTCTTCCTTTCATAACCACGACTCACAAATTTCCTTATCAAGTTTGAACTGGCGATTTGCTGTACCTTCAAGAACTTTAGATAACGCTGGTCAACAAAATTTAACTTTTTTTGTCCCACGAACTTCAATAGATGAAATTAGCAGTACTTTTTATCCTGAATTCAGATGCGTATACAGAATTTTTCTATCGGGCAGAGTTTCAAAGATACAGAGGAATTTAAATGTGCAAAATAGTACTTTATGTGCTCATGAAACAGGCAGAAACTTTCCTCTAAAATGTAGAAGCATATGACTTTTGCCGGTATTTGGCGTCAAGCACATCCATGTCCAGCACGAGTCTGTCAAAATACTTGAGGTCCACTTGCCTTGGTTCCGCATTTCCATAGCCATAATGTCTTGGTGAAATCTTTCATCGTGTTCGTCACTGACTTCGCCGAGATTTTCTGGGGAAAAAATCCAAGTGTGACTCCAGAAAATGGATTTTCAGACTCATATTGCATCCCATAGATTTGTACGAAGTCAACAGGTCCTGCACAACATCCTGATAGTTCGCTGCTTTATGATTTCCTAAGAAGTCCTTGCAGATCCTCTTAAATGATAACCATGCATTTCTTTCACTCTCATTCAGGTCTTCATCGAACTGTTTGCCTGCATCACTTCCCTGATCTGGAGTTCTATAAACATACCCTCCTTGATTTTTGCGTCACTCACATTTGGGAAATTATTCTTCACATATTTGAATCCGCGGCCGGTAATATCCATACCTTTCACAGACTTTTTCATGAGGCCCAGCTTTTTGTGCTGAGGGGGCAGATAAATTTTCTCCGGAAGAACAAGAGGGGAATTGACGACATTTTTTCTCGTATAGGCCACAGTTTATTTACATCATGATTCTTCTTGTCCTGGCTTTATCACTCGTACAGGAAACAGCAGTATTTTGTTTACCCGAGTTGCATTCCTAGTAACAGTGCCACAACCTTGAGCTCACCACATCACTTCCACCTAAATTCGTCATACTTAATCTTTCCCAACAGTAGCTTCATGCTTTTATAATTTTTCTTCATGTTGGCTGCATGTGCCAAAGGAACGGAGGGGAATCTATTTCCGTTGTGGAGTAGAACTACCTTCAAGCTCACTTTTGACGAATCAATGAACAAGCGCCACTAATCTGGGTTATATTTATGGCCAAGAACTTCCAAACTGAACAAACATCATTGAAAAACATGACACTATCTTCCTGAGGGAAGAAATCCTTGAATTCTTCATGGCGCCCACAGTAAAAACACCTTAGTGCCCTCGCGCAGAAGATTCCAGCCCTTTAACCTGGAGCATAAAAGTTCAGCTTGCTTCGTTTACAGTTTCAAATTGCAAACGATATCATTCAGGCCCCCTTGAGTCAGCAGGTGTGGCTCATTGGAAGAACAGGCTCCTGCAAATGTTGGATCACAATCCATATTGTTGTTAGCTTGGCCTACATCTTCCATCACTTGACTCACTGTCACTCAGCGAAAGATGTGGGCGATAGAGAAATTCTGGAAACATATTTGAATTCAGCGTCCAAAAATAGACTTTTTCCTCGTGGGACAAAATCTTTGTTGACCAGTGTAATTATTTCAATTTTCTTTATCAAGAGGATATATATATATATAGAGCTTCGTTTTACTTGGTTGAGTATTCTGGTGAATAAGGGCCTCAGGTGTTCTTTCTTTTTTCACCCTATCCAATCCTGGCACTGCCACCATTTATGTTACTACAAGACTAATTAGTTGCAGCAGAGAATGAAATAAATTTAATAAGAAACACAAAGATAAAGGCTTCTGTCTCATAACAAACTAGGACTTCTTACAACAGCTACCAACATTTACAAGCCCTCATGGTTTCGCACATTGCTCTTCTGTTTTTCCTCCTGCTACCAACATGAGATGCAATTTTTACCTAAATTGCCAACACATGGCTCATCCATAAGGTGCAGGTAAAATGGAGTAACGTGATTTTTGTCCAGAGCTTGTTGCGGTTGTTTCTTTCAGTACTAGTATTGAACCGATTGCTTCAGTGAGTTGAATTTGAAGTTATTAAGTTTGTTATTACATTTTTTCTTTGATTTTGTTAAACACCTGCTTGAATGTGGCCACATCAAGAATGGGCATGAAAAGCAAGTGACTTTCAAGATCGGAAAAGCTGAATGTAATAAAACAATTGTGTAGTGTTCCGAATGTCCCTCACACCAAAATTGCTGAAGAACTAGGCATTCCTTTAAGAAAAGTTACTGACAGAGTGGTTGAACACTTAGGTGAGTCAAGTGAGAAAGTGTTAATTAAGACTGCTGCAAATTGCACAAATTTAGCATACATATGTAAAACATAATTTTTCAGTTTCTCCCATTTCCTGCATAATAAGCCAGATTTTGTGGGGTTTTCAAAAATGTCTTTTGACTGTGACATGATTTACTCTTAATTGCTACATTCCATCAAATCCCTTCACACTTCTGATTATTTTCCATTTGGTAACAGTCCTGAAGGTGCTGTATTGAATCATGCATGCACAACGCCCTTGTTTTTTTGATCAAAATATGGTAGTTTATTTTTTTCATAAAAATATCTCCTGATTTGGGGAACGTCAGTCTGCTTTACCATGTGTATGGTCTGCCATTACAAAAATTCCAGGCTGTCCAAATATGTTCATTAATTATATGGTGTGTCCTGTAATTGCATGTAAGTAAGTGTACATTATCAAGCAATGCTTAAAATTAGTGTCTTCTATTTGCATATCAGTGAGTATGCGGTAGCATGCATGAGGAAAACTGATGATGATTTTTCCGAAAGCCAAAACATAGAGCAAGTGATAAAAACTGATAAGAAGTTAAGTTGTGAATGATGGTTTGTGCTTCGTCTCTTCTGTTTATACATCACGGGGCTATTATCAATAAAGATAAACAAAGCATTTGTTATTTTGTTCAAATGGTGCTTGATATTAAAGTAGGAGAAGTTTGCCATTATCTTAAAAGAAAAAGTCTTGACAAGTAATCGGAAATAACTACATTCATTGTTATACATAGTCAGTATTGTCTACAAGCTTTAGCACAGTGCACTCACAATCATACACTTTATCAATAAAGATAAACAAAGCATTTGTTATTTTGTTCAAATGGTGCTTGATATTAAAGTAGGAGAAGTTTGCCATTATCTTAAAAGAAAAAGTCTTGACAAGTAATCGGAAATAACTACATTCATTGTTATACATAGTCAGTATTGTCTACAAGCTTTAGCACAGTGCACTCACAATCATACACTCTGCGGTAGGCAGGCCTACTTCTAACTCATTCTGATATCACAAGTTGTGTGTGCTTCACAGTTCTTCTTTGTGTGTTACTCTTATGCAGTCAATATTAATTTCGAGTGTTTATGACAGATACAAATTTAGAGAAATAAGGTGCTGTGATAAGGTGATCAATGTCTTGACCATTATTGCCTACCCAGTGCTTCTGGAACGTTAAGGATATGATATACGAGCTGCAGTTGGATAGCCACCCTTTGGCAGTAGTACAGTACACATTTACACACAAACAATACATAGAATGACACAAAACAGTGTATAGAACAACACAAAAATTTTGGAAGAGTGCGGGCAGTGCCCCATCTTTGCGGGTTAATACCCTGACATTTGCCTTACAAATGAGGAAAAAGCACGGAAAACCCTCAGGCAGGGTAGCCGAAGAGTGCCAGCTGGCACGATAAAGATACATAAACATACAATAACAGGAATGCAACCATATATAAATTGGATACAACCATATATACGTATAATGTTATATGATATGTTGCAGTGTGCCTAAAATGTGGAGGTACTTCATTGTGCAGACTGTACAGAAACACATTTCTGTCCAGGTTATGAAAGGTTCATCCTCTGTGTCTGTGAGCCTAGGTGATGGCACTAAAGGAACAAGTGTGAAGTAATGTTCAATACCACCCCGACCTTGGAGAATTAATGCCGAAAATGTACCCCATACAGAATAAAGGTTCTCTTCTTACCTTGTATGGGAAATTTGACAGTCCACATTTCCACGCCTAGTGAAATAAGCATCATTTGTGGACAGAATTCTTGAAATGAACTTTGGGCTCCTTTCATTTTATTTTTAAAGTCATTGGTTGAGTGGGCCTACCAGATGCATCAGTTAATCTGGTTGAAATTTTTTTACTGACACATTTTGTATGTAAGTGATCCTGTAAGATCCTCAGTACTGTACTGCTGGAAACATGGACATGAGCTGCAGTACTTCTTATACTACTGTGTGGATGTTGCTCAACATAGAATATCATCTTCACTGTAGTTGTTCTGGCCGTATTGCTTCTGATCACAGCCATGCCTTCGGGAAAAAAGTACCTGTTTACGTTAAGTTTCTGTATATGCTTAGAATTGTTCATTAGTAGTTCATGAGATATTCTGACAACATTGAAGGAACAAAGGATGAAGCTGGTACCTAATTAGAACACACTGACTCCCCCTCACATTCTTTTTGAGTTTTTGGATTGACATTGTTTCACATTTTGTGTACAAAGTGAGACTTGATTAATATATTTATATCGCAGTATTTCAAAATAGCATAAAATGCAACTGCCTGTATTGTATGGAAGCTATAATCTCTACAAAAATGTTTTAATTAAATAAAACAATAAGTGTGAATATATCAGAGATACCAGATACAATATTGGACCTAGCAGTCAGGCTGTTTTTAGGAATTCCATATTTTCTGGAATTTTGAAATCTGAGGGTTAAATATAAATATCTGTGTATTTTAAGAAGCACAGCTATTGAGGGTTTATGTCTGTGTCATACACTTGATGTAAGTGCAAAATGTGCACATTATATTTCAGTGGTTTCATATGGACAAAATTAGGTCAATATGTGGCCAGCATTGTGTAGCATTTCAGGCATTTTGCATAATTTGCCAAGCACTTTCAAATCCATTGAATATTTGACTACTAACAAGCAGTTGGTTACATTAAAAAAAAAACCCATATTTTTCACCCATGCATTACAGTTGACCTGGAAAAATATAATGTGATGATTTTCATTTTTGTTATTGTGAATACTATCTTTTCACAAACTTGAAACTCAGTCTACTAGATAATTTCAGTGATGCACCAACACAAAGGCAGAAACAGAAGTAGAAGAAGGTCTGAATTATTCTGTATCATTCAATGGAAGTAACAAATGGCACTGAACTCAGATAAGCTGGATGTTATTATTAAAAGTAAAAATATGTGAATACACACTGGAAATTTTTGTATTTGGAAAATATGAAATGGATGTATGTTGTATATGTATTACCGTAACTAGTAATTAGTTGCATTTATTCCCAATGATTATTTTATAACAAATTGAGCAACGATATCTGAAAGCAGTGCATGAGTACTGGGAGGTTCAAGTTGTTGTTGTTGAAGTTGTATAATGTTAAATTTTGCCAGACCACTATTTTTGGTTCAGTTTAGATCGTTTCAAAGGCCACTTTACCTGTGAGTGTAGGTGTCTAGAATTAATGTGAATGGAACAGGTCATGAGGCCTAAAATCCTGCAAGCTATATGATGATGATGATGATAATGAATTGTGCGTTTTACGGTCAACACACCTTTATTGTATATATTAATTTATCATATTATTGTAGTAACACGTTTCAAAAAAAATATGGTAATCTTTAAGTCAACCATGTTATGAAAATTTAATCATGTTATAAACACAAAGTATGTGGAAAAGGATGTAAATCTTATACTTAAAATCTCCATCCATTTCACAGAACTTTTGTGTATTTATAATGTGATTATATTTTTATAATTTGGTTGGCCTGAAAATTACCATATTGGGTCGAAACATGTTGCCAAGACAGTATGATCAATTAATAATAAAGTTGTGTTGAATGTCCTAGATAGCTTGCAATTGGATGCAGTTTGCTATAATACTTCCCAGGTTTGAAACCCTGCAGTGACTTCGTATGATGATTCCTGATGTACAGCATCAGCAGGAATAATCTACATATACTTGCACAAATGATGGTGGAAATCACAATTGGTAGGAAAATAATCATCGAAAATATGAGAATTGAAGTTTCAGAGAATGTCATTCAATATCAGCAGATAGCACTAAAATGTGTGGGAAGTTCATACTACAAATGTTTTCCTGTGTAAAGAGATCTGTCATGTTTCTTGAAGAACCATTCCATCAATAAACATATTCGTTTAAAAATAAAGTGTCTGATTCTGTGATATTTATTCAATTGACAGTAGTATATACATATATATATATATATATATACATACACACACACACACACACACACACACATATATATATATATATATATATATATATATATATATATATACATACACACACACACACACACACACACACATATATATATATATATATATATATAGGTGTGTAACATACATACGTTCTAAGAGTCCACATACAGGATTATGGTTTCTTATATTTTGATTTTATCTTATGTTCATCCTTCTGTCGACCCACAACGTATTCGATGTAGCTGAGGTAGCCATCTTTATCAATATCATCTTGTTCCAGTACTTGGTCTATCAGTTCTAGGCAAGAGAATGATCTGCATTTAGTATGAAAAAGCAGTATGTGGTGTAATGCTAAAAAAGTAAGAGAGATATAAGGGAAAACAATACCTTATTTTCCCTTCATATGACAAATGGGGATAAGCTATAAGTGAAACCATTAAGCTGTACTCAACATACAGTAAAGCTTCAGATTTGCACACTCAGAAATTATGTTTTTCTTGACTTAACGCATTTTATTACTTGGTCCCAGCCAAGCACCTGTAAGAATAATGGTAAATTATCATCACTTTTGGTTTTCTCAAATTTGCACTTTTTTTCATGACGATGGAAAGGTATGTGATTTTTCGGCATTCTTATTTGGACAGTGCAAAGAAATATTGTGCCTTTGGCTTATATTCAGAGGTTTTACCACAAAATGTGCATATATTTGCAAATTCAAGTCCATGAACTTCATGTCAGAGAACTCGGCCAACTCACAGACACCGACAGATATTCATACATGTTTTTTTGCGCTGTGCATTGTAATGTAATTATAAAATATAAACCCACAAAATCCACCTTTTCAAAGCTAATATTTTAATTTATGATGCCTTCTACATGTTTTGAACCCAAAAATTCCTCTTCAGGAAGAAGGTTGTGTATACAGGTATGGTACAGTATGTTTTACACACCCACCTACAAGACTGCTTATACTGATGCATTCCTGAAGATGAACCCTCAGGTTCAAAACATGTAGAAGACATAAATTAAAACATTAGTATATAAAAGTTGCATTTTGTTGGTTTGTATTATATAAACATAGTCATAAAATTTCCTCAGTTGTACATTTGTCATAGGTGGTCTCTTCAAAATGGAAAAATCGAAGTTTCAATGTAGTATCATACGAAATGACTTCTAGCTTACAAAGATGCTATAGAAGTGAACACATTACATTTCTTACTCATTTTTCCAAATATTAAACTCAATTAATGTGAAATAGAGGAATGCATCTGTCCTGTAGATTGATTATTTACAGATGAGTACAGTAATGATACTTATTCCAACCAATCCCATAAATAATGAAATATGAATTCCATTATTTATGGGATTGGACGTAAGAGGAAGTTTAATGTAGTTTTACATATGTAATATGCAAAACGCCATCAAATCCTAAGCCTTGTTGCTATTGTGAAAGAGAATAGGAACCTTGTATGAAGTGAGATATGCGATCTTCTGGGATATTACGCAGCGTATGGTGGTAATTCCTTACCGACATTGCGGGACAACCTACTGGTCCCGTCTTCAAGGGTTAGGAATGGTCATATATAGGCGCGAATGTGTTCAGGCTTTCACTTACCCCAAACTGGTGCAAATTAAACAAACGGAACATATTTATGTAGAATGTCGTCAAAAATTAAAACAGAAAATAGCACTTTTTCATACCTATTCCTTTAAGAGGGTTTCACCACTCATAACTAGTTTCTAATTTCTTGCCACTTACCAACAAAATAGTTGAAATCGTCTTGGTCCGCGTTGTTGCTATGTTCTGTTTGCGTTGCTGTCTGCTGCTCAGGATCAGGAACATCCTCATTTTGTGACTCTTCCTCAATGGAATGGACTGTATGGTGGATTGCTTGTAAGATCTCCAGCCCATCCAACTTTGTATTATTGTCAAAATCATGTAACCTGCATATCACAACATTGAGGTTTCAGATTAAAGCTGAATGAGTGGGTTACACTTATTTTCGAACGTGTCCTTTGCTGCTGTTTGCATACCTTATTAGCCATAATGCCTGTTTATCACATATGTAAACTCATTGCTGTAGTGCTTACAGTGCATTAAGTGATGGAATTCTCTTCTGCGTATTTTGCTAATAATTTACTTCAAGAATATATCATTTAAATTATAAAGATCTCTATGAATTTATGTTTATGTGGTCAATTTTTTGACTGGTGACCTTTTTAAATAAATTTATGATGTCTACTTTGAGTTTAATGTACGATACTGTAGGAGATATACTGGACTGTTTCATATCAAAACTAATTTCACCACACATTTGGGAGTTGAATTCAAACACTACAGTTTGACAAAATCCCTTCAGTAACTTATGCATGAAACATGTATACAGACAGTCTTCCTTTTATGAATACGTACACTTGGAAAAGCCATTTTAGATGTTCTAATATTATTGGTACTTAATTGTAATGATTTTTATGCCAAGAGAAGAGCACATTACACCACATTCTTGCTGTGACAAACACCCCAACTTTTAATAGTGTTGAAGTAACATATAATATTTCAATGAGTATGATTTTTATATGACAGATTTAAAGTACATTTCTAATAATTAAAGATTAACTAAATTACTTATTTCCGCAGACATTTGGGGTCATTAAACATTTTGTCTTATATCATCACACAATAATTATTCCATGAACTTAACTCACGTTAATTATTAATAAAATATACTTACTTGAAATAATGAAATTCCAGCTCTTCTGGTGTCATTTTCTGAGTATCCACCTTAGATACCCATTCCCCGAGATCCTCACGAATGTGCCTGAAGTAAAAAAAAAAACAGTGTCCATGCCATTAACCTGTCTTCATGTGAATTGTTAACATTTGCTTTGGCAGAAGCTTGCATAGCATCTTTCAAGATGATATCCCGTTTTGTTGCTGTAACTCAGTTATTCCAAAAGCAAGCCAATCAAACACAACTATTTTATTATAAAAGCATTTCCACCTCTACAAAAATTCCCGACATTGTTCGTCCAGTAAGGTCATCAGGCGTTACTAATATTGAAAAAGGCCTATCTCTTAAATAACTTTTTCATATTGATATTAAGTGTAATAATGAATAACATGTGTTAAAGTTATTTACCCCGTGGATTTTGAATCAGCATTTTCGTTTACTGTACCAATGAAAAGCACTTGCATTGTATAAGACATAGTCACTCCCCTCGGACATGTTTCTGCATGATAATGCCATATTCAGGGAGTACGCGCCAAGCTTAAAACCACTGATGAATTGAACCTATGAAATTGATAACCTTCAATGAACACTGTAGAGAATACGTAAAAATACGTACAAAGGAAACTGACTTTACAGTACAAGTTATAACTCGTACACCGTCGAAGATAAATAAAAGAAACTCGGTGAGTGAACGGATGTTGGTTGATAGTACTTAGTGGGTTGGCCGATAGATCGCTCTAGTTGTTATTAAAAAAAATCAGTCCTAAAACTTATCGATCCCACTGTGTATTTAAAATTGGCATAAAGTGCGGCCGCACTTTAGCAACGTAAATGGAATGTGCTGATTGTCACATGGGAAGTATTTTATTATGTAACATGAATTTGTATATATCCTTCAGCCACAACAGTTGAAGTTTCAGGTAAATGCAACATTCCCTGATATGGTAACCTGGCTGTACTTCCCAGAAAATCGTACTGTCCACTGCCACACCTGACTTTTCCGCATGACACAAGCCAGTCTGCCGATAATGTTCTTTAACCCTGATTTCGGTGGGACATAAGGTTTGATTAACGTACGGCTTTCCACAGTCTTAGGAGACATCCGATGTTGTTAGGCCAAGGTAATATTTGACGGGGTGAAGAAGGCTGGAACTGGAAGCTCGATATCCACCCAGACAGTTACTTACATTTTGAAGTTGTAGCGGCGCATGTACAACAAGGTTTTTCGTGCCATATGAGTTCTATAGGGCTCACACCGCCTGACGATTTTAGTGTGGCTTTTAGAATTCCTTACGTGTATGATTTAATTATAAAATAATAAAGGCAGGCAGCAAAAGTCATGCAAAATTGCGAAAATGCAGATATTCCTAAGAGGATAAGGCGAATTCCGGCACAGAAAAAATAAGCAGCTGAAACTTGGCGACGGTCAATCTTAGACCACTCAGGTGATCAAGCCGCTGTTACAGCCTAAGTTACGAGAAGGCATAAACATAGGCTATCTTACAATCTTTGACTCCGAAAGGCCATGTATAGTCCCATACTGCACACTGTGTTTGTGAGTGTTATGGAATTAATCGGTTTTTCTTCCTGAGTTGAGTTCACCAAGTAGAGGCCTGTGGCCCGAATCCGAACTCTGAAATGACGATTCACTGTCACTCACATCATGGAGCAGAGTCCTTCTTGAGAAGCTAACCGGTTTTCAGCTAGTCAAGTAATTCACCTCATTTAATGGAACCCAAAGTTTATTACCATATTCACAAGTGCCCGCCACCTGTCCCTTTCCTGAGCCACATCGATCCAGTCTATACCTCCACATTCCACTTCCTGAAAATCCATATTAATATTATCCTCCCATCTACGTCTGCGTCTTCCAAGTGTTCTGTTTCCCTCGGGTTTCCTCACCAAAACCCTGTACGCCTCTCCACTCCACATACGCGCTACGTGCCCCGTCCATCTCATTTTTCTCGATTTTATTACCCGAACAATATTGGGTGAGGAATAAAGATCATTGAGCTCTTTATTATGTAGTTTTTTCCACTCCCTTGTTACCTCGTCCATCATAGGCCCAAATATTCTTCTCAACACCCTAGTCTCAAACACCCTCACCCTATGTTCCTCCCTCAACGTGGGCGACCAAGTTTCTCACCCGTACAGGGCAACAAGCATAATTATAGTTTTTTATGTCTTAATCTTTGTATTCTTAGATAACAACTAGAAAGACAAAAGGTTCTGCACCGAATGATAGCAAGCATTCCCTGCCTTCAGTCTGCTCTTAAATTCTCCTTGAATAAAATTTTGATTTGTTAAGGCTCTTCCCAAATGTTTGAATTTTTCCACCATCTCAAAGGAACTATTATCCATCTTCATACTGTGACTTTGTTCTGCATTCTGATCTCGAGATATGACCATGTACTTAGTCTTATCGGCATTTACTTCTAGTCCTCCTTAATAGCAACTACTAAAAGGGTCTGCACTTTTCTTTATAGCATATACCCTTCCGCCCAATATACTAATATCATCAACATAAACCAGGAGCTGATGTGTAACATTTAATTTCAAGCCCTCCTGGTTTACCTGAACTCCCAAATGGCGTACTCTAAAGCAAAGTTGAAAAGCAATGGCGATAAAGCATCTCCTTTTTTCAAACCATTCCTAACAGGAAGCATGTCAGATAAATACTTGCCTCCCCGGACTCTGCTATAGGTTTAATTCAAACGCATTTTTATTAACCTTATCAGTTTCATGGGGCTACCAAGCTAAATGAAAAATTATACAAGACCTCCCTCCTAACTGAATCATGAACTGTCTTGAAGTCTATACACAGCTGACGCACTGCTTCACTGTATTCCCAATTCTTCTCAAGTATTTGACGAATGCAGAATATAAGATCAGTAGTTGACCTGCTGAGTCGAAATCCACGTTCATTATCCCCAATAATTTCCTCTGCATATGGGGTTGACCTTGACAGCAGGATGTTGGACAAAATTTTGTACGTATCTGGCAAAAGTGCTGTGCCCCTATAATTATTACAATCTGCTTTATCGCCATTCTTGTAGGCAGGTACAATGATCGACTCCTTCCACTCCTCGGGCAATTCCTCCTTATTCCAAATACAAATAATAAATAGCGAATTTTTCTTCCCCAGGCCTTAATCAGTTCTTCTGAGATTTGATAAATACCTGGTGATTTGTGATCTTGTAGTTTTCAATTGCCAACTTAAACTCAAAGACACTTGGCCCAGGCACTAGTGGTTCTCCTGTGTGTATTTCTGTCTACCAAACATAATTAACCCCATGTATATTCAATAGCTTAGAGAAATACCTATACCTAGCCAAAATATTATGGGAGTCTGCAACGAAATCACACTTCTCATCCTTTACAATATTAGTTCTAGGAGGATAACCCTTCTTAAAGTCATTGATGCCCCTATACAAGTCCCTAACTTTTTTTATCTTACTGTTAGTTTCAAGTTCCTCAGTTTTGGCTTTCAGACATTTCTTCCTTTTATTCCTGAAATGTCTACTAGCTTCACGTATTACATTGTTTAGATTATCTTCATTGCTTTGGCTTGGATCCTGTACCCACTGCATTTTAGCCTGCCTCCTTTGGCCTTAGAAACTTAAACATTCTTCATCTAACATGATTTGATTTCTTTAATTTGTGCAGACCTAGACTCTCTTCAGCTGAGATTTTGATATTCTTTTTAACGTTTTCCCAGTCCCTGTTTATGTCCTCGCCATCATTTAAGTTTTCCAGAGCTGCAAACCTGTTTGTAATCTCAATCTGTTATTGTTTCATAACCTCCAGCTCATTTAGCTCCCTAAGATTAAATCTGTCCCCATTAAACTTCTGTGCTGCTTGTTTACTTACCGCCAATCTTTCCCTAACTTTTGCAACCACCAGATAGTGATCAGTATCACAGTCAGCTCCCCTGAAAATTCGTACATCTAGTATACTCGAATGGCATCTCCTATCTATCAATATGTGATCACTCTGTTTGTGAGTGTACTTTGAATTGACACTGTCAATATTTTCACATACCAGTTGTGTCATGTTAGCGTAATGTTAGCACAAACCCAGAAAATGAAGTATACATTATCCACCATCTTAGCAAGAAAAAACTTTACGGCAGAGTAATTTTAAAGACAAAACCAAATCTGAATTTTAGTTAAAGATGCAATTCGTTTATGAGACCAGGCAGTTAATGTTATATAGAGAATTATCGCTTGACTCAGAACTCTACAAAACGCATACAATAACATGCATTTTGTGCGCAAGACGTAGAATTATTTTAATGTTAAACTTGGTGGTACACAAAAAGTAATCACTGGTCCTAAAGGACCAATATTATAATGAGAGTTTCGCGAATTTCTACGTGAGGAAGCTACATTTACTTCTACAAGCTCAATCGGTCAAGAAAATCCCATATATTGAATAACCGGAAGGTTCAGTACAGTGTTTTCAGTATTCCTATATTTGACTGTATCTTGATCCAGCTGAAAGCCAAAAATCCTGTTTCTGTAAAATTAAACATCTCCACCAATACTCCTTACATATAAACTAATTAACAAACGTAGAACTATACTCCTACCGTTTACTTACTCGGTATCATGCAGAAGATTTGTGTCCTGAGTCAACTTTGGGACTTCACCCATCCCTCCTTCATGGCGATGTGGGCTGTAGTGGTGATGTGCCACAACCGTTCCTCTGGGATGGTGGGGTCCCCTCATGCCATGCCGATGTCCTTCGGAGGGCTTTTCCATGAGCGTTACAATATATAGCAAGATCCCAGCTCCAAGAAACATTCTTTGTTATGAGGAAACACCAGCAATATTCAACAGTCGTTTCGTAAACCTTTTAAATTATTCGTACAGGCTGAAGAAACTGGAAATAAAGGAAGCCACAAAAAAGAGAATATATCTTTCGCAAATTAAATTATATTACTATTAAAACAGACATTAAAGAATTAATATGAGAAGATGTGAATGAATATTGTGATTGAATTTCAGACTTCAAAAAAGTCGGCAATTTTTTTGGCCAATTTCTAAAGAAGGATTTTACTTGATCGGATTTGTTATATACAAACTGCATTATTATTCTGAGATGGAGGACTTACTCTGTGTGTGTATGCGTGCGTGCGCACGTGCGTCCTTGCGTGTGTGTGCGCGCGCGCTTTTGTAAATTTGAAATGCTTCTTCTTTAGGTATTCGACCTTCTGAGTTTTTACATAACGTATGTTGGTAGATGAGATCTGCACTTTTCTGGGATATTACGCCGCGTAAATTGGCAATTCCTTACCGAAGTTTCGGGAGAACCTATATGTCCTATCTTCAATGGTCTGGCCAACTATAAACGTTTTTGAGCCCAGGCAATAAAAAATCTCATTATAAGAAGAGAAAAACCTGACAGACCCCCCAACTCTCTAAAACTTACCAATAGAACAAGCCCTCAACGGGGCAAGTAATAGAATAACTAATATAAAAAAACGAAACCTAAGCAACAACAAACCACAAAATTCACGGATAAACTACCACAAAACAATATTACACCCACCCCGACAAACAAAACAACAAATAAAAACAACTATCACTGGTAACAAATTCCACATGAAACACCGCTGGTGTAGACCAGCTAATATAATTATTACCCGATAGGTTGTCTTGAAACGACGGTAAGGAATTACCGATATACGCTGCACATTATTCCAGAGGAGTGCAGATATCATCTACTTTGCGGCGGAAGCCTGAAATCACGTATGTTGGAAGTTGCTTACCGATGTCTCGGGACAGCCACTTGATCCCATCTCATTTAAGATGTCCCGAAACGTCTGTAGACAACTACAAACCTACGCTGCCTAACAATCTAGGGGAGCTAAGAACTCATCTATACCGCGATGTAAGCGTGAAATGTCGCAGTTGTTTTTTTCTCTATTAATCACTTGAAAAATCACCTAAAATGCAATCTTTGTGGTATACTGGACGGCTATCATTTAACGTAGGAAGACGATTATGATCACTCTGCTAATCATTTATTCATTATTGCGTGCTCAGTTAGGAGGGAGTACCCCTACACGCACTTTGGCAGATATAAAATCAGATAAAAAATCCCAATATCCTAATTTTTTTCTTTAAATCATATTACATTTTCAAATGTATATTGGTATAAACACTTTACACCAATAATCACCTTAGCATACTTCACCTCTTTAGATGTTCTAATTCGGATGAATTTAGATACATTTACATCCCTGCAAATTTACTGCATAGAAGTCCGAATATTTTGTGAATACTCAATTTTCCATACTTGTAGTCTAAGAAATTTCGTTTTTTTTAACATTATTTTTGACAGTAATTTTATGCAGAATTTAACAAATCGAGGAGTACACGTATACCCAGGGGAGATTCAGACACATTATACAAAACCTGCATTTGGGGTTAAGACTAATCCCAATCTTGGCCCGTAGTAATGTCTGTCTGTAATCATTGTGTCTTTGATGCCTTTCGTGTGAATTAACATTCATTTCAACTATATTCCTTTCTGTGAAATATTGACTTGCTATTGATTTTACTGTTAGTTTCCAGATTTTGTATTTCCCTTTTCCTCCGGGATAAACAATCAGAAAACCTATATAAGCGTATAATGAGTCGTGCTGAGAAATCCACGAAGCTTTGTTCCCAGTAACCGTGTATGCCTTCATGGAATGACACAACCCCGCAATGTTCTTACATCTACAGATATTGTGAAATTTATTATAGCGCCACGTTGCGAAGTTTATTGTCAGACTGTGGATAATTGATTTTGTGATTGATTCATTTCTAAATTATGTTACGATATTTTGGTTGCACAGGTTTTGCAGCTTCGAATAGACGCAAAAGGCGATCACGAAAATTAGCTTGGTGAGGGAGGTGCTTTCAAGGGTCTAATGACGGTAAATTAATATGTAACTGTTTATTCGTTGTAAAGATTTTAGGTTATCACAGTTGTGACCATGAAGGTATCGTATTCTGGGATAAGACGCCTTGTAGTTTGATAGTGTAGAAGAGTGGAATGGATTCTCCTGCCGTGGACGTGGCAGCAGCACGTTCCTCCTAAATGTTTACATCTAATACACGGTGACACTTCTCTGAAGCCAAATCAACATATTTATTAGTATATTTCTTTATTCTATAGCTTCTTTATATTTTATAATGGGTATTATTGCAGCCCAGAGCTAGTTAATTTTTCCTACCTGGACGGAAAATAGAGTTGTTTCGGATATATTGCAGGCCGGAGAGTGCCAGAAATACATGTTGTCAAAATACCTACAACTTATCACCTGTTGGCGCTTACTGCTGTTGATACAGAGTAGTGTATTCTTATCTCTGTCGTTACGTTGCTTAATGACATTGGATTTGTCTCGTACAGTTTCATATGCGCTGGAAATGCAAAGAGAAGGTCTGCGTAATTACGTTTAGACTTACTGGAAACCGAAATGTTGACTTTCTTTAGAAACCTAGGTTTTGTGTACTTGTACTTATTTCTATCATGAGAATACGTTCTCGGTATTATATGGTAGAGATGAATTACTGAAGGTGTCAGAATTTCGCCGCGAAACGGGCTAAAATGTTCCCTTGCTAGAGCCCGTGTAGGACTATGTATGCATGTGCGTATATATGTATAGACAAATGCCTATATTTATATGTGTATATGTGTAAAATAACATATGACGTACACTTTTTTCAGGCATGTGAATAAAATAACAGAGTTACGTTAAATGTCTGTACAGTTTACCTGTGTGTGTGTGTGTGTGTGTGTGTGTGTGTGTGTGTGTGTGTGTTTGTGTTGTGTAAGGGCGTGCGAGGGCATGTAAAATGCTTAGACATCTGAAATTTGTCAAGAATATTATTGAAATTCGACTCTTTCGTCGTAACTCAAGCAGAGTGTTATCATATTATGTAATTTATGCTTAATAAGAAGATATGAAACACGGCAGTAAATTTACTTATTAGTAACAACACAGTTTTCCTACTTCCTCGGAGTTGAGATAAGCGGAATATTTCCTATTTGGACAGTCGACATCAGACTGTAGTGGACCGGGACTCCGAAGTTTACAAATGCCATTGCGACATTTAGTTTTATTTCATAACCAATAAAATGTTGCATTAATATCACTCTCATTCAACCGTCCCTTATTTACAGTTCACTCCGCAACGCTCCTCTAGTCTATAGCGACAAAACCGGGGATTAGCAAGAATAGAGCAGCATGGTTTACTTAGGAATGGTGGTGATTTTATCACGTTGGTTTTCGGAGCATTGAAACGTCATTGATAATGACGATAATGATGCTTCCCTTGAGGGTTGTGAACAAGAGCCCTCATCCCTCAGAGAATTTCAGCACTCACCCCACACCACATTCTACCCACTCTGTACTGTAGGTGATGTTTGGTGGACTATGAATGGGTAATTGCCGACTGCAACCCCACAACCCCTAATGCGCTCAATGGGGTGGTAGAGAATGGACTTGTAGCTGTAGTGTATATACGTTCTATCATCCCCGGACACACTTGTCATCATCAAAGTTCCCTACTTTATTCAAACACCATTATTGAAAACCCGACACGAGGGGATGGGTATTGGGGGTGGTAAAATCTCACTCTCCATTATGCTCTTAGATTCAACATAAAGTATTAAATAGAAAATAAAGTACTACATAATTCCTCAAGATTCGGAGGTTACAGTTTTAGTTTATACTCCGCAAATTGCCACTGTATTCTTATCTCTGTCGTTACTTTGCTTAATGACAAATAATAGTGAAATATTTGTATTTGTTATTCAATAATGACGGTTTTGAAGAAGATTTGAATGAAGGAATATGGCAGCATTGAGATCAGAACAATGAGTTGTAGTTCTCATTAAATGTAACATACAAAGGATGGAAAATATAAAGGCAATCAGATATTTCGGAACGAAAATATGCCTAAGAGATGAAAGTTATATTGAAGAAGGATATGGGAACAGATTAAATTCAGGCGATGCTGCATACTAATAATCACTTCGGAATATCTCATTTCCAGTCCTCTATCCACACATTTGGAGGCTTAAACAATCATGTAATATTATCCTACCCGGTTTTGTACGGGTGTCGAACTTGATCTTTTACCTAAGGGACTACAATTGTTGAAGGTGTGTGAGAGCAACGTCCTGAAGAGGATATTTTGAGGAGGAAATAACAAGAGAGTTGGATTGTTATTAGTTTGTTCAGAGTTCTTCTTAGTTTCTAGACTACTATTCGCCGAATATCGTAAGGGTGTTAAACTCAAGGGGGATGATTGCGCGGTGTGTGTAGCACAAATAGAGTGTGGAGAAAAGCGTTAGTCTGAAAAGGACGTAAGGTATAGAGACTTTTGGGGCTGTACGGAAGGTAGGAATGTTGCAGAAATAGGATGTGATAATTTTCACTGGTTTGAACTGCCACGGGCTAGGTCCAGTGGCAGGTTCTTGTGAGCACACAATGAAGATTCAGCTTTTTAAGTGGCGCAGAATTCCTTTACTGGCTCTTGTCATTAAAGAAAGACTGCACTTTATGGAATAGAGTAGTTTGTTATGGTTACTGATAATTATTGGTATGGTTACTGATAATTATTGGAATTGCATCATTTTATTTCTTTTTGCTTAATTCTGGTCTTAATTGTCTTGCGTTTGAAAGTAATATTTCCAAATACTTAAGAGACATAGTAATGAAAACTGAACGTATTTTGGCAGGGTATGTGATGAAGTTCTTGTGTTCTAAACTCGACAGTTTTTAGATGCTTAACAACATCACCATGATTAGCATGGCGCAGTGAAGGTCAGTCCATACATTTGTAAGCGCTGCAGGTCTAACTGCAGCCTCGGTAGCTCGTTTAAGTCCTGCAACCTCCGGCATAATTGGGGCAGTGGTGGAACAGGAACAACATTCTGTATATACCCACAGAAGGAAAAAACAAGCGGAGTAAAGTCAGGGTAACAAGATGACCAAGGGATAGAACCGTTTTTTCAGTCATTTTCATGGAAACTTTCGATCTAAGAAGACCTGATCCGCAAATGTCGTATACTACCGTCTTACGAATCTACAGGTAAGAACGTATTTTATTTAACACTGAACATAATTGTGTTACCTAATAAAGTAGCAGCCTCTTTGGTGAAAGATAACGGTTAGGCAACAGATAAATGTCGATTCTGTAGGAAGACAACAGGGTCATTGTTGTCTTGAGACGATCATTCATAAATACGAATGTCACCAAAAGTCTAGCTTGGCTGATTTGACTTCATTACAGAGCGAAATCACAACTGTACCAAGAATCACGTATTAAATGCAATTGCCTCATGATTTTATGGCTTGGAATCTTCCATATCAATTAATTATAATTTAAAATCCATCGCCTAAGTTGTCCCAATAAAAACGCGTTACTGGACACTTGCGGCGGGATTCTTTCAGTATTTCTTGTCACCGAAATCTGTGTCACTTCATTTCCTGAATGGTTGGTACGCTACTGCGATATCTGCTGCTTATAATTTATAAATTGCGAACTTCTGCACATCCACATTTCTCAAGAAGCATATATCCTTTTTATGTGGTGTATAATCCTGGAGAAACCAACTGCATCAAAATTTTCATTGATTAACAAATCTACCAATTATTTACACATTGTCGTAAATTTCAGTTTTTAGTGTGTTCTAACGTACTCGAAATTTTCCTCCTGGTCAAAGCTTTCATCCATGCATTCTACATTCCCAAATTATCATCTAAATCGGGAAAACGAACACCTTTACAATAAACACTACGTTTCCATTCCACCGTCTTCGTTAGGATACAAGACACTCCGAAAATTCGGAGGTGCTGCTTCTTTCTTGCTGGGATAGCATGTCATAAGAACTTCCTTTTCCAGAATCGGCGTGGTTAGTGTGGAAAGTGGCTTCGTCACTAAACACAGTTCTTGCTGTGAAAAGATAATCGTCTTCATGTTTTGAAAGAACATCACAGAAAAATGTGGCCCTAACTTCCATGTTTTTGGCTCATACATTTTGCAACAACTAATTTGCATAATGTTGTGCACTGTCGATTGTGGCATGCTTAACCCTTAGGTGACTAATGTCATATATATATGGAGCACCCATTCTTGATGTTTCTAGATCACACACAACGACGCAGCACAGTCGGTCTGCGGCCGCACACCTGCTGAAATCGTGGGTTCGAATCCCACCGGGGGCATGGATATTTGTCTGTTGTGAGTGTCGTGTGTTGTCAGGTAGAGGTCTCTGCGACGAGCTGATCACTCGTCCAGAGG
>Ga0268261_10000797_pt1 | contig 20668 bp, 23 predicted proteins | sample TergutNc150P1_FD_190353 | JGI IMG/M metagenome (GOLD analysis project Ga0268261, IMG submission 190353) | Nasutitermes corniger P1 segment gut microbial community from laboratory colony in Florida, USA - Nc150 P1 (SPAdes) (version 2) | ecosystem: Host-associated > Arthropoda: Insects >...
GGGGCTTGTGTGGTCACATGATCCTGAGAGCTATGCTGGCAGTAGCATAGCTACTGGTAGGGCCTCCCATGGCAGACAGGTCAAGGTGATGACCCAGACAAAACAGGATACTTCAGTCCTCCAGGTTGGGGGTTGGGCGTGAGGCTGACAACCCCACACAGTAAAAAAGACTTATTGTTTCGAAAGTCCAGCAAAGGAATAAGCTGGATAGATTTAATGATGATGGACGGAAAAGGACTAAATATACAGAAATAACCCTAGCTGCATGGAATGTACAAACCATGTTAAAACCTGGAAAAATGATAGAAGTAAGGGAAGAGATCGGCAAAGCGAGAGTTGATGTAGTTGCTGTGCAGAAAATTCGTTTGCAGGGACAAGGAAGAATAGATAAAAAAGATTTCTCTCCTTTCTACAGTGGACCTAAAGACAGAATGGGCCGTTATGGGACAGGATTTATTATAAATGCAAAAATAAGGAAATGCTTTCTCTCTTTCGAGGCTATTAGTGTTAGGCTGTGCAAATTGAGACTACGAGGAAAATTCAGGAATGTAACTCTCATATCAGCATATGCACCAACCGAGGATAGCCCTGACGCAATAAAAGCCTTTTCACATACTTGACTTAATTGATCATAAAGATCAATTAAGTCAAGTATGTGAAAAGGCTGGTAAATGTGACATCCTTATATCACTAGGGAATTTTAATGCAAAAATCGACAAAGAAAACTTCATAGAAACAGTAGCAGGGAAATATACCCTACGTGAAGTGACAAGTGAAAATGGGAAATGACTGGGACAGCTTGCAGCCAAACATAATATGATCATAAAAATTACCTGCTTTGAACATAAATGGATACATAAGGGAACATGGATATGCCCCGGAACTGACATGGTAAAACAAATAGACCATGTAGTTAGACATGCATCAAGTATAACGGATGTTAAGTTGTGTTGTGGACCAAACTGTAATTCTGACCACTTTCTAGTAAAGGTGATGCTAAGGGAAAGACTATCTAATGCACTTAAAAACCATGGGAGAAAGAGAAAGAGATGGAATTTAAACAAACTGAAAAATGAAGATCTTAACCTGTACCAGCAAAAAATAAATGAGAAATTGGAGGATACGGATGGGATACAAGATGTGCAGATAGAATGGAATACAATTAAAAATGTAATAATAGAGGTGGTGAGGGAATCACTTGGTGAGAAGAAGGGAAAAAGAAATAAAGAATGCAGAACGGCAATACAAGAAAGAACAACATGAGGAAAATTATGTTGCAGAGGATGACAAAAAGCAGTAAGCAAAATTATAGAGAATATAGGAGGACAGCAAATAAAATATGCCCAGAAAGGAAAAGAGAGATGCTAAAGAGACAAATAGAAGGTATAGAAGTGGACCGGGAAAGAGCCGTACAAGAAAATTCTATCAAACCATGAACCAGTTCAGGAAAGGATTTCAACCCCAACCGAATGCCTGTAAAGACAATAGTGGAAAACTAATAGAAGGGGATGATAAAATATTAGATCATTGGTCCAGATATTTCAAAACTCAATTTGAAAAGGAAGAGAGTGAAGAGGAGAGTAATGAGGAAGTGTTCCTGACAGCTGAACCACTAGTAAAGGAACCTACCCAGGAAAAGATGGAGAAAGTAATTGGTAACCTCAAAACAAGTAAGCCACCTGGAGAAGACGATATTATAGCAGAACGTATTAAAACCGCAACCCGGGAATTAAAAAAGAGGCTACATGCATAGATATGTAAGTTATGGAAAGATGAGAAGATGCCAGATGATTGGAAAGTAGGATTGATTGTTCCCTTATTTAAGAAAGGTGACAAATGAAGTGTGAAAATTATCAAGGAAAACCCTACTAAATGTTGCATATAAAACACTATCAGGTATTTTACTGGAACGGTTGAGAGAGTACTCAGAAGAAATTCTGGGAGAATACCAATGTGATTTTAGACCACAAAGAGGAACAACGGACCAAATATTTGTAGTTAGAAAAAATAATTGAAAAATTCTATGCACATGATATTGATCTTCACCCCCTCTTAATTGATTTTAAAAATGCTTTTGACAGCATTAACCAAAAAAAGCTACTGGAACCACTAGCGAGTTTTGGGATACCAAGGAAGATAAAAAGACTTGTGCCCTTTAACCATAGACAAAGGGGTTAGGCAAGGAGATGGTTTATCAGCAACACTGTTCAACCTCACTTTTCACAAAGCCCTAAAAAGCTGGAAAAAAAACAATTCGATTATGAACAGATTAACAAAAATCTGTGGATATGCCAATGATATTTTGGTAATTGCAAGGAGAGTTCCAGCTCTTGAAGTACTGTGTATAGAGTTAAGTAGAGAAGCAGGCACAGTGGGCCTGCAGGTAAGCCCGATAAAACCAAATATATGAAATTTTCAGCGTCCCCATCCTGAAGATCAATGAAATGGCAACCATTAATGGTGTAACTTATTAAGCAGTAAACGAGTTTATATACCAGGACACGAAAATAAGTAGTGATAATAGTGTACAGTTTATATACAGGGGCATGATAATAGCGTAAAGTTCATATACCAGGGCAAGAAAAGCAGCAATGATAATAACGCACAGTTGAAATACCGGGGCAAGATAATCAGCAATGATAATAGCGTGCAGTTCATATACCGGGGCACGATAATTAGCAATGATAATAGCGTTCAGTTCATATTCCGGGGCACGATAATCAGCAATGATAATAGCGTACAGTTCATATTCCGGGGCACGATAATCAGCAATGATAATAGCGTGCAGTTCATATACCGGGGCACGACAATTAGCAATGATAATAGCGTAAAGTTCATATTCCGGGGCACGATAATCAGCAAAGATAATAGCGTACAGTTCATATTCCGGGGCACGATAATCAGCAAAGATAATAGCGTGCAGTTCATACACCGGGGCACGATAATCAGCAATGATAATAGCGTGCAGTTCATATACCGGGGCACGATAATCAGCAATGATAATAGAGTGCAGTTCATATAACGGGGCACGATAATCAGCAAAGATAATAGCGTGCAGTTCATATACCGGGGCACGATATGCAGCAATAATAATAGCGTGCAGTTCATATACCGGGGCACGATAATCAGCAATGATAATAGCGTGCAGTTCATATACCGGGGCACGATTATCAGCAATGATAATAGCCTACAGTTCATATACGGGGGCACGATAATCGGCAATGATAATAGCGTACAGTTCATATAGCGGGGCACGATAATCAGTAAAGATAATAGCGTAAAGTTCATACACCGGGGCACGATAATCAGAAATGATAATAGTGTAGAGTTCATATAGCGGGGCATGAAAATCAGCAACGATAATAGCGTACAGTTCATATAGCAGGTCACGATAATCAGTAAAGATAATAGCGTAAAGTTCATACACCGGGGCGAGATAATTAGACATGATAATAGCGTACAGTTCATATACCGGGGCACGATAATCAGTAATGACAATAGGGTACAGTTCATATACCGGGGCACGATAATTAGTAATGGTAATAGCATACAGTTCATATACCGGGGCACGATAATCAGTAACGATAATAGCGTACATTTCATATAACGGGGCACGATGATCAGTAAAGATAATAGGGTACAGTTCATATATCGGGGCACGATAATCAGTAATGGTAATAGCATACAGTGCATATACCGGGGCACGATAATCAGTAATGATGATAGCGTACAGTTCATATAGCGGGGAACGATAATCACAAATGATAATAACGTACAGTTCATATACCGGGCCCAATAATCATTAATGTTAATAGCGTACAGTTCATATACCGAGGCACGATAATCAGTAATGATAATAGCGTACAGTTCATACACCTGGGCACGATAATCAGTAATGATAATAGCGTACAGTTTATATAACTGGGCACGCTAATCAGTAATGATAAAAGTGTACAGTTTATATACCTAGGAACGCTAATGAGGAATAATAATAGCGTGCAGTTTATACACTTGGGCACGCTAATCAGAAATGAAAATAGCGTAGAGTTTATATACCTGGGCACGCTAATAAGTAATGATAATAGCGTACAGTTTATACACCGGGTCACGCTAACCAAAATTAATAATAGCGTACACTTTATATACCGGGGCAGGTTAATCAGTAATGATAATAGCGTACAGTTTATATACCGGGTCACGCTAATCAGAAAGGATAATAGCGTACAGTTTATATACCCGGGCATGCTAATCAGTAATGATAATAGCGTACAATTCATATACCGTGGCACGCTAATCAGAAATGATAATAGCATACAGTTTATATACCGGGGCACGTTAATGAGTAATGATAAAAGCGTACAGGTCATATACTTGGGGACGCTAATCATTAATGATAAAAGCGTACAGTTCATATACCTGGGCACGCTAATCAGTAATGATCAAAGCGTACATTTTATGTACCTGGGCATGCTAATCAGTAATGATAAAAGCGTACAGTTTATATACCTGGGAACGCTAATCAGTAATGATAATAGCGTACAATTCATATACCAGGGAGAGCTAATCAGTAATGATTATAGCGTACAGATTATATACTTGGACATGCTAATCAGTAATGATTTTAGCGTACAATTTATATAACTGGGCATGCTAATCAGTAATGATAATAGCGTACAGTTTATATACCGGGGCACACTAATCATTAATGTTAATAGCGTACAGTTTATATACCTGGGCACGCTAATCTGTAATGATAAAAGCGTACAGTTTATATACTTGGGCAAGGAAATCAAAAATGATAAAAGCGTACAGATTATATACATGTGCACGCTAATCAGTAATGATAATAGAGTACAGTTTATATAACTGGGCACGCTAATCAGTAATGATGATAGAGTACAGTTTATATGCTTGGGCACGCTAATCGGTAATGATAAAAGCGTACACTTTATATACCTGGGCACGCTAATCAATAAAAGTAACAGCAAACAGTTTATATACTTGGGCAAGGTAATCAGTATATATAACAGAGTACTGTCTATATACTTGGGCACGCTAATCAGTAATGATAAAAGCGTACAATTTATATACCTGGGCACGATTATAAATAAAGTTAACAGCAAAGAGTTTAGAAACCTAGGAACTCTAATCAGTAATGATAATAGCGTACAGTATATATACCTGTGCACGCTAATCAATAATGATAACAGCTAACAGTTTATATACCTGTGCAAGCTAATCAGAAATGATAATGGAGTACATTTTATTTACCTGGGAACGCTAATCACTAACGATAAGAGCAAACAGTTTATATTGCTGGGCACGCTAATCAGTAATGACAACAGCAAACAGTTTATATACCTGGGCACGCTAATCAGTAATGACAATAGAGTAGAGTTTATATACCTGTGCAAGATATTCAGCAATGATAATCCAGTAGAGTTTAAATACCTGTGCAAGCTAATCAGCAAATACAATAGAGTACATTTTATATACCTGGGCACGCTAATCACTAATGATAATAGAGTAGATTTTATATACCGTGACTCTAATCAGTAATGATAATGAAGTGCAGTTTATATACCGATACACGCTAATCAGTGATGGTAATATCTTACAGTTTATATACCTGGGAACGCTAATCAGCAATGAAATTATCGTACAGTTTATATACCTGGGTACGCTAATCAAAAATGTTAATTCAGTAGAGTTTATATACCGGGACACGTTAATCAGTGAAGATAATAGAGTACAGTTTATATACCTGGGCACGATAATCAGTAATGATAATAGAATACAGTTTATATACCTGTGCACCATAATCAGTTATGATAATAGATTAAAGTTTATATACCTGGCCACGATGATCAGTAATGAGAATAGAGAAAAGTTTATATACCTGGCCACGATAATCAGTAATGGTAATAGAGTACAGTTTGCATGTTTGGGCACGATAATTATTAATGATAATAGAATACAGATTATATACATGGGCACGAAAACCGGTAATGATAATAGAGAACAGTTATATACCTGGGCATTGTAATCAGTAATGATAAGAGTACACTACATATACCTGGGCACGATAATCAGTAATGATAATAGCGTACAGTTCATATACCGGTGCACGTTAATCGTTAAAGATAATAGCGTACATTTCATACACCAGGGCACGATAATCAGTAATGGTAATAGCGTACAGTACATATACCAGAGCAACAAAATCAGTAATGATACTAGCGTAAAGTTCGTATACCTGGGCATGAAAATCAGTAATGATAATAGAGAACAGTCTGTATACGGGGGCACGCAAATCAGTAATGAGAATAGCGTACAGTTTATATACCGGGGCACGCAAACCAGTAACGAAAATAGCGTACAGTTTATATAAATCGGCGCGCTAATCAGTAATGATTATAACGTAAAACTTCTTACCTTGGCACGTTAATCATTAATGATAATAGCGTAAATTTTGTATACATGGACACGCTAATTAGTAATGATAAAGGCGTAAAGTTTATAAACCGGGGCAAGCAAATCAGTAATGATAAAATTGTACATTTTATATATGTGGGCACGCTAATCAGCAATAATAGCTTGCAATTTATATACCGGGGCACGCTAAACAGTAATGATAAAAGCGTACAGTTAATATACCGGGGCACGCTAATCAGTAATAGTAATAGCGTACAATTTATATAGGGGGCACGCTAATCTGTAATGATAATAGAGTACAGATTATATACCGTAGCACGCTAACCAGTAATGATAATATCGTACATTTTATATACGGAGCATGCTAATCAGTAAATATAATAGCTTACAATTTATATACCGGGGCACGCTAATCAATAAAGATAATGGCGTACAGTTTATCAACCGGCGAACGCTAAACAGTAATGTTAATAGCTTACATTTTATATACCGGTGCACGCTATTCAGTAATGATAATAGCGTATATCTAATAAACCGGCCCACGCTAATCAGTAATGATAAAGCGTACAGTTTATATACTTGGGCACGCTAATCAGTAGTTATAAAACCTTACAATTTATATACCTGGGCACGCTAATCAGAAAAGATTAAAGCGTACAGTTTATTTACCAGTGCACGCTAGTCTTTAATTATAATAGCGTACACTTTATATACCTGGGTACGCTAATCAGTAAACATAAAAGCGTATAGTTTATATACCTGGACGCGAATCCGTAATTTTGATACAATAAAGTTTATAACCTTGGGCACGCTAATCAGTACTGCTAATAGAGTACATTTTTTATAACTGAGCACGCTAATCATTAATGATAATAGCGTACATTTTATATAATTGGGCACGCAAATCAGTAATGAAAAAAGCGTATATTTTTAAACCTCGGCGCGCTAATCAGTAATGATAATAGAATACACTTTATATACCGTGGCACGCTAATCACTAATGATAATAGAATACAGTTTATATACCTCGGCACCCTAATCGGTAATGATAATAGATTACATTTTATATACCTGGGCACGATAATCACAATTGATAGTACAGTACAATGTATATACCTAGGCACGCAAATCAGTAATGATAAAAGAATACTGTTTATATACCTGGGCACGCTAATCAGTAATGATAATAGAGTACAGATTATATTGGTGGGCACGCTAATCAGTAATGTTAATAGAGTACAGTTTATATAAATGTGCACGCTAATTAGTAATGATAATAGAGTGCACTCTATATAACTGGGCACGCTAATCCATAATGATAATAGAGTACAGTTTACATACCTTGGCGAGCTAATCAGTAATCATAATACAGTACAGTTTATATTCATGGGCACGCTAACTTGTACAGATAATGGAGTATAATTTATATATCTGGTCACGCTAATCAGTAATGATAATAGCGTACCTTTTATATACCTGGGCACACTAATCATTAGTGATCAAATTGTACACTTTATATACTTGGGCACGCTAATAAGAAATGATAAAAGCGTACATGTTATTTACCAGTGCACGCTAATCATTACTGATAATAGCGTACAGTTTATATACCTGGATACGCTAATCAGTAAAGGTAATAGCGTATAGTTTATATACCTTGGTACGCTAATCAGTAGTGATAATACAATACAGTTTATGTACCTGGGCACACTAATCACTAATGATAATACAGTACAGTTTATATACATTTGCACGCTAATCAGTAATGATAATAGAGTAGAGATTACATACCTGGGCACGCTAATAAGTAATGATAGAAGAGTACAATTTATATACCTGGGCACGCTAATCAATAATGAAAACAAAATACAGCTCATATACCTGGGCACGCTACTCAGTAATGGTAGAGTACAGTTTACATACCTGGGCACGCTAACCAGTAATGATAATAGAATTTATGTACCTGGGCACGCTAATCAATAATGATAATAGATTACATGGTATATAATTCGGTACGCTAAATAGTAATGTTAATACTGTGCAGTTTATACTCCTGCGCACGCTAATATGTAATGATAATAGATTAAAATTTATATACCTGTGTACGCTAACCAGTAATGATAATAGCGTATAATTTATGTACTTGGGCACGCTAATCAGTAAAGATAATAGCGTATATTTTATATAATTGGGCGCGCCAATGAGTAATGATAATGGGGTATGGTTTATAGAACAGGGCACGCTAAAAATAATGATAATAAACTACAGGTCATGTACCTGACCACGCTAATCAGTAATGATAATAAAGTACTGTTTCAATACGTGGGCACGCTAATCAGTAAGGATAATAGAGTACAGTTTATATACCTGGGCACGCTAATCAGTAATTGTTGTACAGTACAATTTATGTATCTGGACACGCTAATCAGTAATGATAATAGAGTACTGTTTATATATTTGGGCACGCTAATCAGTAATGATAACAAAGTACAGTTTTTATACATGGGCACGCTAATCAATAATAATAATAGAGTAGAATTAATATACCTGGACACGCTAATCAGTAAAGATAGAAGAGTACAGTTTATAAACTTGGGCACGATAATAAATAATGATAATAGATAACAGTTTATATACATGCGTACGCTAATCAGTAGTCATAATCGATTACAGTTTATATACCTGTGCAGGCTAATCAGTAAAGAAAATAGAGTAGAATTTATATCCCTGGGCAAGCTAATCAGTATTGATAATAGAGTACAGTTTATATGCCTGGGCACGATAATCAGAAATCATAATAGAGTACAGGTTACATACTTGGGCACGCTAATCAGTAATGATAATAGAGTAGAGTTTAAATCCTGGGCACGCTAATTATTAATGATAATAAAGTACAGTTTATATACATGGGCACGCTAATCTGTATTGTTAATAGTGTACAGTTTATACACCTGGGCACGCAATTCAGTAATGTTAATAGAGTACAGTTTATATACCTGGGCAGGCTAATCAATAGTAATAATAGAGTACAGTTTATATACCTGGGCACGCTAATCAGTAAAGTTAATAGAGTACAATTTATATAATTGGGCACGCTAATCAGTAACAATAATAGAGTACAATTTATATAATTGGGCACGCTAATCAGTAACAATAATAGAGTACAGTTTATATACCTGGTCAAGCTAATCAATAATGTTAATAGAGTACAGCTTACATACCTGGGCACCAAATCAGTAAAGATAATAGATTACAGTTTATATACCTTGGCACGCGAATCAGTAATGATAATAGAGTACAGTTCATATACATAGACACGCTAATCAGTAATAATAGTAGAGTATTTATTATATATCTGGGCACGCTAATCAGTAATGATAAAAGAGTAGATTTTATAAACCTGGGAACCCAATCAGCAATGACAATAGAGTACAGATTATATAACTGTGCACGCTAATCAGTAATAATAATTGAGTACAGTTTATATACCTAGGCACGCAAAACAGTAATGATAATAGAGTAGAGTTTAAGTACATGGGTACGCTAATCAGTAATAATATTAGATTACATTTTATATACCTGGCACGCTAATCAATAATATTAATACAGTATAATTTATATACCTGGGCACACTAATTAGTGATGATAATAGAGCAGAGTTTATATACCTGGGCCAGCTAATCAGTAATAATAATAAAGTACAGTTTATATACCTGGGCACTCCAATCAGTAATGGTAATAGAATAACGATTATGTACTTGGGCACGCTAAACATTAAGGATAATAGAGTACAGTTTTTATACCGCGGCACTCTAATCAATAATGATAATTGAGTATGGTTTACATACAGCGGCACGCTAATCAGGATAGCTAATAGAGTACAGTTTATATAAAGCTGCACGCTAATCATTAATGTTAATAGTGTAGAGTTTATATACTTGGGTACGCTAATCAGTAATGATAATTGCGTACAGTTTATATACCTGGGTACGCTAATCAGTGTTTGATAATGGAGTACAGTTTATATACCGGGGCACGCTAATTAGTAATGATAATATAGTACAGTTAATATACCTGTGCACGCTAATCAGTAATCATGATAGAGTGAAATTTATATACCTGGGCATGCTTATCAGTAATGATATTAGAGTTGAGTGTATATAACTGGGCACGCTAATCAGTAATGATAATAGAGTACATTATATATACCTTGGCACGCTAATCAGTAAGCATAATAGAGTACAGTTTTTATTCCTGGGCACGCTAATCTGTAATGATATTAGAATAAAATTTGTATACCTGGGCAAGCTAATCAGTAATGATAATATCGTATATTTTATATACCCGGGCACGCTAATCAGTAATGATAATAGCGTACATTTATATACCTGGGCGCGCTAGTCAGTAGTGATAATAGGGTACGGTTTATGGACCAGGGCACGCTAAACAGTAATGATAACAGAGTACAGTTTTCATACCTGGGCACGCTGATCAGTAATGGCAATAAAGTACAGTTTCTTTGCTTGGGCACGCTTATCAGTAATGATAATAGAGTACAGATCTTATACCTGGGCACGATAATCAGTAATGATAGTAGAGTACAATTTATAGACCTGGGCACGCTAATCAGTAATTAAAATAAATTATAGTTTTGCACCTGGGCACGCTAATCAATAATAATATTAGAATACAGTTTATATACCTGGGCACGCTAATCAGTGATGATAATAGAGTACAGTTTATATACCTGGGCACTCTAATCCATAATGATAATAGAGTAGAGTTTATACACCTGGGTAAGCTAATCAGTAATGAAACTAGAGTACAGTTTATATACCTGGGAACGCTAATCAGTAATGAAAATATAGTAGAATTTATATACCTGGGCACACTAATCAGTATTAATAATAGAGTACAGTATATATACCTGGTCACACTGATCAGTAATCATAATAGAGTACATTTTATATACGTGGGCACCCTAATCCCTATTGTTAATAGTGTACAATTTATGTACCTGGGAACGCAAATCTGTAATGTTAATAGAGTACGGTTTGTATACCTGGGCACGCTAATCAGTAATGATAATAGAGTGCACTTTATATACCTGGGTACACTTATCATTAAATTTAATAGAGCAGAGTTTATATACCTGGGCCACTAATAAGTAAAAATACTAGAGAAGTGTTTATATACCTGGGCACGCTAATCAATAATGATAATAGAGTACAGTTTATATACCTGGACACGCTAATCATTAACAATCATAGTAGTACAGTTTATATACATGGGCACGCCAATCAGAAATGATAAATGGGTACAGTTTAAAAACCTTGGCACCTAATCAGTAATGCTAATAGAGTACATTTTATATACGTGGGCACGCTAAACAATAATGATAATATAGTACAGTTTAAATACCTGGGTACGCTAATCTTTAATAATAATAGATAAGGGTTTATATATCTGGGCACTCAAATCAGTAACGATAATACGGTACAATTTATATACCTGGGCAAGCTAATTACTAATGATAATAGTGTACAGTTTATATACCTGGGCCCGCGTAACAGTAATTATAATAGAGTAGAGTTTATATACCTGGGAACGCCAATCAGCAATGACAATAGAGTACAGTGTGTATACATGGGCACGATAATCAGTAATGATAAAAGAATACAGTTCATATACCGCGGCACTCTAATCAATAATGATAATAGAATACACCTTACATACCGCGGCACGCTAATCAGGTAAGTTAATAGAGTACAGTTTGTATACCGAGGTACGCTAATCAGTAAAGATACAAGCGTACAGATTACATACTTGTGTACGCTAATCAGCAATGATAATAGCGTTCACTTTATATACCTGGGTATGCTAAACAATTTTGATAATAGAGTAGAGTTTATATATCTCGGCACGCTTATCATTAATGATAATAGAGTATAGTGTATATACCTGTGCACTCTAATCAGTCATGATATAAGAGTACAGTGTATATACCTTGGCACGCTAATCAGTAATCATAATAGAGTACAGTTTATATTCCTGGGCACGCTAATCTGCAATGATAATAGAGAACCCATTATATACATAGGCAAGCATATCATTAATGATAAAAACGTCAGTTTTACTTACCTTGGCACGCTAATCAGTAACGATAATAGCGTACATTTTATATACCTGGGCGCAATAATCAATAATGGTAATAGGGTACGGTTTATAGACCAGGGCACGCTAAACAGTAATGATAATAGCGTACAGTTTATATACGTTGGTACGCTAATCAGTAATGATTGTAGAGTAAATTTTTGTATACCGGGGCACGATATTCAATAGTGATAATAGATTTCAGTTTATATAACGGGCACGATAATCAGTAATGATAATAGAGTAGAGGTTATATAGCCTAACACCAAAATCCGTAATGATAATAGGGTAAATTTTGTATACCGGGACACGATAATCAATAATGATAATAGAATGCAGTTTATATACCGGGCACGATAATCAGTAATGATAATAGGGTACAGGTTATATAAGTGGGTTCGCTAATCATTGTTGATAATAAAGAAAATTTTATATACAGGGGCACGATCATAAATAATGTTAATAGAGTACAGTTTATATACTGGGCACGATAATCAATAATAATAAAAGACTACAGTTTATATACCGGTCACGATAATCTCTAATGGTAATAGTATAGAGTTTATATACCTGGGCACGATAATCACTAATGACAATACATTACATTTTATGTACCTGGACACGCTAATCAGTAATGGTAATGGTGTACAGTTTATATACCTGGGCACGCTATTCAGTAATTATAATAGGGTATAGTTTTTATAACTTGGCATGCTAATCACTAATGATAATAAAGTAAGTTCATTTACCGCGGCACGCTTATCAGTAGTGATAATAGTTTAGATTTTATATACCGCGACACGCTTATCAGCAATGATAATAGATTACAGTTTATATACCGCGGCACGCTAATCAGTAATGAAAATAGAGTAGATTTTATATGCGGCGGCACCTTAATCAGTAATGATAATAGTGTACAGTTTATATACCGTGGCACGCTAATCAGTAATAGTAATAGTGTACTGCCTATATACCGCGGCAACCTATTCAGTAATGATAATAGCGTAAAGTTTATATACCTGGGCACGAGAATTAATAATGATAATACAGTATATTTTATATACCGTGGCACGATAATCAGTAATGATAATTGAGTACAGTTTATATACCTTGGCACGATAATCAGTAATGATAGTAGAGTACAGTTTGTATACCTGGGCAAGATTATCAGTAATGATAATAGAGTACAGTTTATATACCTGGGCGCACTAATCGGTAATGATAATAGAGTACGGTTTATATACCTGGGCACGTTATTCCGTAATGATAATAGAGTACGGTTTATATAGCGGGCACGTTAATCAGTAATGATAATAGAGTACATGTTATAGAGCTGAGCTCAATAATCTGTAATGATAATAGAATACAGTTTATAAACCTGGGCACCATAATCAGTAATGATATTAGAGTTCAGTTTATATACCGTGGCACGATAATCAGTAAGGAAAATAGAGAACAGTTTATAAACCGCATCACGATAATCATTAATGATTATAGTGTACAGTTTATAAACCTGGGTACGATAATCAGTAATGATAATAACGTACAATTTATATACCTTGGCACGAGAATCAAAAATAATAATAGCGTACAGTTTATATACCTGTGCACGCTAATCAGTATTAATAATTGAGTACAGATTATATACCTGGGTAGGCTAATCTGTAATGATAATAGCGTACATTTTATATACCCGGGCACTCTAATCAGAAATGATAATGTCTTATAATTTTATATATCGGGCACAATATTCACGAATGTTAATAACGTACAATTTATATAACCGTGCATACTAATTAATAATTATAATATCCTACACTTTTATATATTGGGTTACGATAATCAGGAATGATAATGGATTACAATTTATAAACCGGGGACCAATAATCAGTAATGATAAAAGCGTACAGTTCATATACCGGGGTCCAATATTCAGTAATGTTAATATAGTACATTTTATATACCTGGGCACGATAATCAGTAATGAGTATAGAGTTCATATACTTGGGAACAATAATCAGAAATGAAAATAGCTTACATTTTAATTACTGGGCACGCTAATCATTAATGATAATAGCGTACAGTTTGTATTACGGGGCACGCTAATCAGTAATGATAATAGCGTACATTTTATACACCGGGGCACGCTAAACTTTAATGATAATAGCGTACACTTTATTTACTTGGACACGCTAATCAGTAATGATAAATGCGTACAGTTTATATACCGTGGCACGATAATAAGTAATGATATTAACGTACAGTTTATATAACACGGCACGCTAATCATTAATGATAAAAGCTTTCATTTTATATACCTGGGTAAGCTAACCATTAATGATAAAAGCGTACAATTTATTTTAGCCTGGGCACGCAAATAAGTAATGATAAAAGCGTACAGTTTATATACCTGGGCACGCTAATCAGTGTTGATAAACACTTACAGTTTATGTACCTGGGCATGCTAATCAGTAATGATAAAAGCGTTCATTTTATATACCTGTCGACGCTAATCAGTAATGATTATAGCATACAGTTTATATTCCTGGGCAACATAAACAGTAATGTTTATAGCGTACAGTTAATATATCAGGGCAGGCTATTCAGTAATTTTTATAAGGTACATATTATATACTTGGGCACGCTAATCAATAATGTTAATAGCGTAGTTTTTATATAACTGGGCACGCTAATAAGTAATGATAATAGAGTACACATTGTATACGTTATCACGCTAATCAGTAATGAAAATAGAGTACAGTTTATTTACTTTGGCACGCAATTCAATAATGAAAATAGAGTACAGCTTATATAACTGGGCACGGTATTCGGTAATGATAATAGAGTACATTTTATATAACTGGGCATGCTAATTATTAATGATAATAGAGAACTGTTAATATACCTAGGCACGCTAATCAGTTATTGTAATAGAGTACACTTTATATACTTGGGCAAGCTAATAATAATAATAATAATAGAGTAAAATGTATATACATCCGTACGCTAATGAATAATGATAATAGAGTACGGTTTATATGCTTGGGAACGCTAATCAGTAAAGAAAATAGAGAACAGTTTATATACCTGGGAACGCTAGACCCAAATGTCAATAGAGTACAATTTTTATACATGGGCACGCTAATCAGTAATGATAACAGAGTACATTTTATATACTTGGGCACGATAATCAGTAATGGTAATAGAGTACAGTTTATATAGCTGGGCACGAAAATAAGTAATGATAGAATACATTATATATACCTGGGCACGATAATCAATAATGATAATGGAGTACAGTGTATGTACCTGGGCACGATAATCAAAAATGATAATACAGTTTATATACCGTGTCACGATATTCAATAATGATAATAGAATACTGTTTATATACCGTGGCACGATAATCAGTAAAAATAATAGAGTACAGTTTATATACCAGGGCACAATAATCAGTAATGATAATAGAGTACAGTTTATAAACCTTGTTACGATAATCAGTAATGATAATAGAGTACAGTTTATATACTTGGGCACGATAATCAGTAACAACAATTGCGTACAATTTATATAACAGGGCAAGCTAATCAGTAATATTAATGGAGAACAGTTTATATACTTGAGTACGCTAAACAGTCATGATAATAGCGTACAATTTATATACTTGGGCAAACTATTTGGTAATAGAAATATCGTACAGTTTAATACATCTGGGCAGGATAATTTGGAAAGATAATGGAGTACAGTTTATATACCGGGGCCCAACAATCAGTAATGATAGTAGCGTACATTTCATATACCGGGGCACGATATTCAGTCACGATAATAGAGTATATTTTATATACCAGGGCACGTTATTCAGTAATGATATAGATTTCAGTTTATATACCTCGGTACGCTAGTCAGTAATGATAATATCGTTCAGTTTATATAACCGGTCACTCTAATAAGTAATGATAATATCGTTCAATTTTAGGTAACGGGGCACGATAATCAGGAATGATAATGGAGTATATTTTATATACCTGGGCCCGATAATCAGTAATGATAATAGCGTACAGTTCATATAGACGGCCCCAATATTCAGTAATGATAATAGAGTATATTTTATATACCTGCGCAAGATAATCTCTGATGGTAAAAAGTACAGTTCATATACCTGGGCACGATAATCAGTAATGATTGTTTCGTACATTTTATATAAATGGCCACGCTAATTAATAATGTTAAAAGCGTACCTTTTATATTCCTGGGCACGCTAATGAGTAATGTTAATAGCGTAATTATATGTGCCTGTGCACGCTAATCAATAATGATAATAGGGTAAATATTATATACCTAGGCACGCTAATAAGTAATGATAACAGCGTAATTTTATATGCCTGGGCACCCTAATCAGAAATGATAATATCGAACAGATTATATACCGGGGCACGTTAATGAGTAATGGTAATAGCTTACATATTATATATCGGGGCACGCTTATAAGTAATGATATAAGCGTACAGATTTATACCGGGGCACGCTAATCAGTAATGATAATACCGCACATTTTATATACCGGGGCACGCAAATCAGTAATGATATTTGTGTACAGTTTATATACCCGGGCACGCTAATCACCAATGGTAATAGCCTACCATTTATATACCGAGGCACGGTATTCATTAATGGTAATAGCGTACAGTTTATAACCCTAGGCACGCTTAACATTAATGCTAAAAGCATACAGTTAATATACTGGGGCACGCTAATCAGAAATGATAATAGCGTACTGTTTGTATACCGGGGCACAATAATCAGTAATGATATTAGCGTACAGTTTCTATACAGCGGCAACACTAATTATTAATGTTAAATGAGTACAGTTTATATACTTGGGCAAGTTAATTATTAATTATAAATGCCTACAGTTTTTATACCCCGGCACGCTATTCAGTAATGATAAAATCGTACAGTTTCTAAACCTGGACACTCTAATCTGTAATGATAAATGCCTACTGTTCTTGTACCTGGTCACGAAATTCATTAATGGTAGTAGCATACAGTTTATATACCTGGGCACGCTAATCAGTAATGATTATAGAGCACAATTTATATACCTAGGCACATTAATCAGTAATGAATTTAAATTACAGTTTATATACCTAGGCAAGCTAATCAGTAATGATAATAGCGCACAGATTATATACCTGGGAACGCTAATCTGTAAAGGTAATAGAATACAGTTTATATACCTGGACACGCTAATCAGTAGTGACAATAGAGTACATTTTATATACCTGGGCACTCTAATTAGTAATGATAATAGAGTACACTTTATATACCTGGTCACGCTAATCAGTAATTATAATAGAGTACTGTTTCTGTACCTGGGCACGCTAAACAGTTATGATAATAGCGTACATTTTATATACATGGGCACGCAAAACAAAAATGGCAATAGGGTACATTTTATATACCGGTGCACGCTAATCAGTCATGATAATAAAGAACATTTTATTTACTTCAGCACACTTATCAGCAATGATAAATTGAAGAGTTTATATACCTGGGCACGCTAATCAGTAATGGTAATAGATTACTCTTTATATATTTAGACACGCTAATAAGAAATGATAATAGAATAAAATTTATATGCATGGAACGCTAAAAAATAATGATAATAGAGTAGAGTTTATATAACTGGGAAAGCTAATCAGTAACGATAATAGAGTACATTTTATATACCTGGGAAGGCTAGTCAGATATGATAATAGAATAGAGTTTTTATACCTTGGCACGCTAATCAGTAATGATAATAGAGAACAGTTTATATACGTGGGCACGATAATCAGTAATGTTAATAGAGTAGAGTTTATATATATGGCACGCTAATCAGTAATGATCATAGATTACATTTTATATACCTGGGCACGCTAATCAATAATGGTAATAGAGTATATTTTATATACCTGGGCACGCTAATCAGTAATGATAATAGAATACAGATTATATACCAGTGCACGCTAATCATTAATGACAATAGATTACAGTCTATATCCCTGAGCACACTAATCAGTAATGATAATAGTGTAAGTTTGTATACATAGGCACTCTAATCAGTAAGGTTATTAGAGAACAGTTCATATACCTGTGCACGCTAATCAATAATGATAATAGAGTAAAGTTCATATACATGGGCACGCTAATCAGTAATGATAAATAGTACAGATTATATACCTGGGTAAGCTAATCACTAATGATAATAGATTACAGTTTATATACCCCCGCAAGCTAATCCCTAATATTAATATATTACAGTTTATATACCGCGGCACTTTAATCAATAATGTTAAGAGCGTACAGTTTATAAACAGCGGCACGCTAATCAGAAATGTTAATACCGTAGAGTTTATATACCTGGGTAGGCTAATCAGTAATTATAATAGAGTAAAAGTTGTATACCTGCGTACACAAATCAGTAATGGTAATAGAGTAAAGTTTACATACCGGAGCACGATAATCAGTAATGATATTTGAGTACAGGTATATACCTTGACACAATAATGAGTTATGATAATAGATCACATTTCATATAACTGGGCACGATAATCAGTAATCATAATAGAGTACAATTTATATACCTGGGCACGATAATTAGTAGTTATAAGAGGGTAGATTATATATTCCTGGGCACGATAATCTGTAACGATAAAGAATAGAGTTTATATACTTGGGCAAAATGATCAGTAATTGTAATAGAATACAGGTTATATAGCTGGGCACAATAATCGGTAATGATAATAGAGTAGAGTTTATAAACCTGGGCACGCTAATCAATAATGATAATAATGTTCAGATTTATACCTGGGCACGAAAACTGTAGTGATAACAGAGTACAGTTTTTATACCTGTGCACTATAATCAGTAATGATAATTGAGTTCAGTTTATATACCTGGGCACGATAATCAATAATGATAAAGAGTACAGTTTATATATTTGAGCACGTTAATTATGAATAATAATAGATTACAATGTTTATACCTGGGCACGATAATGAGTAATATTAATAGACAACAGTTTATATATCTGGGCACGATAACCAGCAATGCTAATAGAGTACAGTTTATATTCCGTGGCACGATAATCAGTAACAATAATAGAGTACAGTTTGTAATCCCGGGCACTATAATCAATAATGGTAATGGAGTACAGTGCATATATACCTGGGTACGTTAAACATAAATGATAATACAGTACAGTTGTTATACCTGGGCAGGACAATCAGTAATGATAATAGCGTAGAGTTTATATACTTCGGCTCGCTAATCAGTAATGATAATAGAGTACAGTTTATATACCTGGGTACGCTAAATAATAATGATAAACGCGTAGAATTTATATACCTGGGCACTCTAATCAATAATTATTAATAGCGTACAGTTTATATATCTGGGCACTATAATCAAGAATGATAATAGAGTACAGCTTATATACCTTGGTACACTAAATATTAATGATAAACGCGTACAATTTATATACCTGGGCACTCTATTAATAATGATAATGGCGGATATTTTACATAACTTGGCACTACTATCAGGAATTTTAATAGAGTACAGCTTATATACCTGGGCACGATAATCAATAATGATAATAGGGTACAGTTTATATACCTGAGTACACTAATTAATAATGGTAAAAGCTTAAAATTTATATACCTCTTCACTCTAGTCAGTAATGATAAAAGCGTACAGTTTATATTTCTGGGCACTACAAACAGGATTGATAATAGAGTACGGCTTATATAGCTTGGCACGATAATTAGTAATGATAATAGAGTAAAGTTTATATACCTGGGCACCATAATCAGTAATCTTAATAGCGTACAGTTCCGGGACACGCTAAACAGAAATGATAATAGCGTACAGATTATATTTCTGGGCACTATAAACAGGATTGATAATAGAGTACGGCTTATATAGCTTGGCACGATAATCAGTAATGATAATAGAGTAAAGTTTATATAACTGGGCACCATAATCAGTAATCTTATTAGCGTACAGTTCCGGGGCACGCTAAACAGTAATGATAATA
>Ga0268261_10000798_pt1 | contig 20667 bp, 9 predicted proteins | sample TergutNc150P1_FD_190353 | JGI IMG/M metagenome (GOLD analysis project Ga0268261, IMG submission 190353) | Nasutitermes corniger P1 segment gut microbial community from laboratory colony in Florida, USA - Nc150 P1 (SPAdes) (version 2) | ecosystem: Host-associated > Arthropoda: Insects > Digestive...
CTTCGATTAATCCGGGCCTCTGCGGTAAGGCAGTCTAACGGCTTGAGCCATGGACGGCACTGAAGGTTCTTAAGATGGACTTTTAATTCTTTACATGTAATGGAAGATGGAAATTCATACAGAAGAAAACACGAATGTAGGTTTGTGACTAAATGAAGAGATTACACGTAAGACAGCTTGTATTATAGAGCGGTAATAAAAGTTCACGAACTGAAACTCTGCAATTCCATTCCGTGTTGAATCCTCCACCATTACTCTTACAGGCACAAAACCAATGGGATCAGGGGATTATTTTGTTTTAGGTGATAATACGCCAGGAACTTGTAACTGACCATTGACGTACTAAGGTGCTAAGGTAATAAGGGTATGGAGCTCGGAAAGTTAACATAAGACCTATTCACGCGTTCAGTGCTATTAGTATCTTTTGTGGGTTAAACCGCGTTTTCTTCAAATTAGGCTTCGAATAAGCGAAGTAAATGTGGGCGGTATATCAACAAAAAACTTAATTACTTCAACGATATAGGTAGCTATACTGTATATCTTATAACCTTTACTATTTCTAACTTCAACGATACAGGTGGCTATACAGTATGTCTTTTCACCTTTAAATTTCCTAATTCTGCTCTATTCGCAAAAAAAATATTGCCCTATTTGTGGACTCTAAGTCAACACTGTGGTTATTTTCCAAAACATTATTAACCGACTGGCGTATGTAACAAAGGCGGGCTGAGTTTCCTGTGAGTTACGAAATATATTTCACGAGCAGCATGCTTTTATTATTCTGGGATAGTTACTAAACAAATGAATTAAAGACTTTTGGGATAGAGACAGCAGGAGCGAGAAGCTGGTCTACAGACTTTTTTTCGTGTAAAAAGAACTGTATAAAAGGATGCATTGTTACAAAGGTTTGCAAAGAAAAGTTAAAAAAATGCAGTTATTAGTTGTGCCACAGCTGGCTGTCATGCAGCAACTCAAAAATCGCTTCACAACTTGTCATGAAAGTTGATTGATACTGAGGAGTTTTTTTTAAATGTTATTGTGTTCTAATTACGGTAAAAATCGAAAAGGAACAACAGATATTTACACAACAACTGTCTTAGGTGACATTTCGAGCGTAACTCGCTTTGTATTTATCGGAATGTAACATGTTTCTTGTAGAATATGCCTAGAGAGCTGAAACACATTTGTGTCCTTACACGTTGTCGTGCATTTCATAGTTTTCAACATAATTGAAGGAATAGATTTTTATGCAGTGTCATAAGTTCGTAACTCTTGGACTGAGCATGACCAAATATTATAACTGGTAACTCTTTTTTATAGGTTCTGCCTGTTTTATAATATTTATACGATATCATCCACAAATTTTAGATCTGCAGGTAGATACAAAAGATAGCGAAGTCGTTAGACGTGCTATATTACGTGAAGACCTACGTCCGTGATTAATTACAATTACAAAATTAAGGACAAATAAAACATTTACGCACACGCCTTTATCTCTCACTCACATCGCAGCAAATTTGTATTACATGGATTTAGCTTAGTGTCTTTAAATCAGTGTGGTAGTAGCTTCAGCATCCATAAGACCAAAGCTTGCCTTTATACATTATTCTGAATTTCCTCTATCGACATAACTCGTATCGTCACACCGAGTCTCATTTTAAATTTACCTCCATCTGCTTCTAGATTTTCCAAGTAAATGTTCCGGAAAGGATTTCCCTACCCACATTTTAAATGCATTTTTTTCCTCCCCCTGCAACACTGGGTGGCCTGAATAAATCACGCAGTTTCTCATAGCGTTCCAACTACGTCCGACCACATTATAAATTCCTATTCTTCACTGTCGTCACAAAACCAAGTGACCTGTTAAATAACTCAGTTTCTGATTTTGTAAAGTCCATCCTAGCTGGATACAAAGCCCGTCCTAACCTCCTACATTTCACAATTCATTCTTATGTAACATCCATCTTAGCTACATATCTGGCGTATTCTAGCCTTTTAAATTTCCCTATACTAATAAACCAGCGACCTGTCAGATTACACATTTCCTTCCATCCCAGCTTAGTTCGTCATGATGGGCTGCTTACGAAACTGGCGGCCTCGGGCGTGGATTCGAGAGCAGTCGTTTGGATGATGGAATTCCTTGTAGGTAAGAGTAGGAGGGCAACTATCCAAGGAAGTCAAAGTAACCTTAGGTGTGTCACAAGGGGGTGTTTTGGGCCCAGTAAAGTTTCTAGCGTACGTAAATGATATTTGGAAGAACATAGACTCGAGTATTAGACTATTCGCTGACGACTGTATAATTTGTAGGAAAATCACAAGTAAAAACGACATTTCTATGTTGCAGAAGGATCTGGACACGTTGGGGGAATGAGCGGTGGAAAATGGGATGAAAATAAATACCGGTAAAAGTAAGGCAGTAAGATTTACGAGAGCTCGGGTTAAAAATCCACTGGGCTACTCTCTTGGTGAACAAAATATTATGGAAGCGAACAATTGTAAATACTTGGGAATAATCTTACCAAGAGATTTAAACTGGGTGGACCAAGTAAATTACACAGCGCAAAAAGCCTGGAAGGCACTTCACTTTGTAATGTGTGTTCTCAAAAAAGGAAATAGGAATACAAAAAGTTTAGCCTACATGCCATTGGCACGTCCTATTCTTGAATATGGGTCTGCATGCTGGGATCCATGCAGAGAAGGACAGATAAATGCGTTAGATCGAATACAGAAGAAAGCTACTCAATTTACAAATCATACGAAGGATTCTGACTGGGAAACCTTGACTCAGCGTATGACGATAGCACGCTTATGGTCGGTCACTTTTTAAAGCGTACACTGTGGAACAGGCTTGGAAAGCTATACGCGACAGGTTGCGAAGGCCTTACTATTTGAGTAGGGTAGATCATGTTCGGAAAAATAGGGACAGGAAGTAAAGAACGGACATCGGGAATTATTCCTTTGTAAATAGGACAATTAAAAGCTGGAACCGACTACCTGCAGAGGCGTTAGGGTTCTTCCCTTGTAAACCCAAGACTTTTAGAAACAGAGTTACGAAAGGAATTATAAACGGGGTGAAATGAAAGGAATGGAAGTGTGGCGAAAATCATCTAAAAGTGCAGTGAAGTGAATGAAGTGAGGTAAAGTGTAGTGATGTGACGTGAAATGGAGCGGTAGGAAATTTAAATGGAATTAAGCCAAATGAAAGGGTAGTGAAGTGTGGTTGGGTGAAGTTTATATGAGAAGAAGTGAAATGTCGATAAGTGTAGTGAAGTGGAGTTAAGTGTAGTTGGGTTAAGTGTAGTGGAGGTCTTAGTAAGAGGGTGTCTAACATTATTAGAAAATACGTGTATATAGATCATACGAAGTTTGCTGCTTATACGGCTTTTTCGTTTATTTCATTTTCTTTTGGCTCCATGTTTTTATCATTGTATATATGGTTGTATATTTTGTAAGCTTTTGTTTAATTTGTAAGTTATGTATTTTTATGATTATGTTTATGTATTCTTCTTGTTATGTATGTTCTGTATATTCTGTTTTCATCGTGCCAACTGGCACACTTCGGCTACCCTGACTGAGGTTTTTCCGTGCTTTTTCCTCAGTTGTAAGGTAAATTCCAGGGTATAACTCGCAAAGACGGGGCACGGCCCGCACTCTTCCCAATTTGACCACTCTGGGTTCGAATCCCAGAAAGATTTCCAACCAAAGTTGTTAATTGTGTTGTTCTACGTATTGTTTGTGTGTAAATGTGTACTGTACTACTGCCACCGGGTGTCCTTCCAATTGCAGTTAGCAAGTATATCAATATCAACTTCATACTTTCACTACCCTCACAAAACCAGGTGACCTCTATAAAGCACACAGTTCTGTCCTAAAAAGATAAATTACTTCACCTTTCTTAGCCATAAACTTATTGCTACGAACGTTGTTTTCAATTATTTTCAAGTAGTTAAAAACTGTGGTTTTTCGAAGCGAATAAGAATTTTTTTTTAGTTTATTCTTAATGTGATTTTTACATGAACTTAATTTATATGTGTTAACATTGATCAATTCGGACCTAAGGGGGAGGAGGTAACAGGGGAATGGAGATGACTACATAACGAGAAGCTTAATGATTAGTAAACCTCATCAAATAATATTCGGGTGATCAAATCAAGAAAAATGAGATGGGCGGGGCAGGTAGCACATACTGGGGAGAGGAGAGGGTGCATACAGGGGTTTGGTGGGGAAGTCTGAAGGAAAAAACCACTTGGGAGATCCAGGCGTAGATGGGAGGTTAATATTAAGATGGATCTTCAGGAAGTGGAATGTAGGGGTATGGACTGGATCGAGCTGGCTCAGGATAGGGACAGGCGGCGGGCACTTGTGAATGCGGTAATGGATATTCGTGTTCCATAAAATGCGGGGAATTGCTTGACTAGCTGACAAACGTTTAGTTTTTCAAGAAGGACTCTTCTCCATGGAGTTATTCAGTTACTCTTAATCTCCAAAAATTGAATTTGACCTAGCCATGGTTTAAGAGGTTACCAGCCGGCCTTTGACCAGGGAGATTCTGGTTCAAGACCAGGCCGATACATGTGCGATTTGTGGTGAGCATTAGCGCTGCAACAAGTTTTTCCCAGTCCTTGGGTTCTGCCTTGTCAATATTGTATCACAAAAGCTCCACAATTATTACTTCATGTATCACAAAAGCTATAAAATTATATAATTTGAAAGGGGGGTTAAATGACATAAATAAACGATTACGTTCTTAAGTATGCTGAAACAATGATAATATATTTTGCCTAAATATTAAAATAATACTTGAATCACTAAATGTTTATGAGATTGTAAAACAACATCAAGAAGAGTAAGTGACACATTTAATTGAAAATATAAGTTTTGAGCGACGTTAAAAAAATGTAACATTCGTGGACTTTTCGATGTTCTAATCAACAAGGCACGAAACATGTAAGCTTGCCTTTACGGAACTCGCGATATGTGTTTATCAGTTTATATTTCGTGTGCTTTACTTTTCCAGGTGCATGTACAGACATTCATGGCCGGCATATTCTATTGCAAGATGAATGAAGTATGTTCTTATCGGAACTGCACCAACTGCAGCGAATTCATAGCACCCAATTTAAGCGAACGGACCACAATACTGTTTAAATTTAAAGGAAAGTGGTTTTAGAATATTTCAAGGTACGCTTACCATCATGGACTTCCGCTGGAGAGACTGATAAAAACCACGAAGTCTTTAATGAAAGTTGATATTTCTATCGACATTCAGACGTCGTACTTTACGAATGCAAGTCAAAGGTCTTACCGCTTCAGCCGACTTACTCTCTGTTGCGTCACACTTGTCGATGAAGATGATATGATGATGATGATGCATTATAACCGGCAGACTGGTTTGTCTACAACCCAAAATTTTGATTCACACTGGCCTTATAGAAACTACATCATTTCAGTATTTAAACTGGCATGCCATTATCTGGAGTTTGCGACCCATCAAACATTTTCATGGATCTGATAAATCCTGCCATAGGCCTGTCCATCGTCTAGGTTTTATACTGATAGCACAACGTTTCGGTAACTGCCTTTGTTTTCGAGTTAAAAGGGGTGAGGTTAAGTTAATGGGATATTTCGAAAGGGATATTTCCAATCAACTGTTGTGTTAATGTGCATGGAATAGCATACGAAAAGTCACAGAAGTCCTAAAACATATATAAGGAAATATGATTAAAAATGTTGTATTTGACAATAATTTAATTATCTACTTACAGAACGTCAGCATTTGCCTAATATCGAAAGATTTGTGCATTTTATAAAGTGCGTCTCATTATTTACGTGCTGCGGAAATTATGACTCGCAGAGGCATATCTCTACTTTAGAAAATGTTAGAGCATGTATTTTACCACAAGATAGAAGGAGAAAAAGACGAAAAAAATTCTGATTTTTATATTAGACAACACTGCGCCTTATCAGTATGGATATTCGTAACATCTTTGGCCCAAAATGGCAAGACAATAATAAGAAAAAGTAAAGAATTTATGTACGTCTATTTACGCTTCTGAAAAATACAAATGTTACAGATTTTGATCACTTATTTATTCCAAGAAAGTACAAACATAATTTAGACAAAATAAGACAAGCGGGGTAGATTTATTTATGCTTACAATACATGTAAATAAACGCCAGGTTCATAAAGGAATCGAATTTTCCAAGAAGACATTTCTTAGCCCTAGAATTTATTAACAGTTTATGTGCAGTTGTAAACTGTTCTCTCCTAAGCGCAAAATAAAAATTATGCCTGATTTAATCAAACTGTTGTGAAATTTAGTTTCAATTCTATGTTTCTAACAGAAGATTGAAAGCAGCGATCCACTACGGAAATCCTTCGAAAAAGAAAGCGAGTACGGTACTGTACGTACACAGAAATTAACTAGCAGATCTACCAAAACATGACGCCATCAAAAATCGCGGTTGGGTAGGCAGTTCTCCTACTTCGTATTGGAAAGGTTCCGATTTCTAAGTTACGCCCACAGACCAGCTATCCTCAGAGTGTTCGCGATTTCCTTCACTCCTTCCAGGTAAATATCGGTAACATCGAACTGGGCCACGTAAACTCCCTTACATGTGCTTCTACATTCATTATTACCGGTTTTGTCCTCATTTTACTCCGCATAGACTAAACAAGTGTCAGTGTTTTTCAATAAATGCATGGATAAATACAGCGCCGTAAGTGTGGGTTTCCGATAAGGAGGCCATGAAATATGAAGAGCTCTATTTTAACGCAGCCCTGCTTCTTGTATCAAAAGTTTTAATCGAGAGGACAGCAACATACGCTTGCCCTTGCTCTCCGAAGACAGTTATGGTCCCGAAATATGCAAGTTATAAAACACATGCACTCACAGTTTCCACTAACGTAACATAACCTCTCTTCCTGCAGTCACGTAGGCTAGGTTTGGAGTAACGTTTGAAGGTATTCTTATTAGTTCCTGAAATCCTAATAATTGATAAGCAATCATGGATTACAAACTAAACAAAATTTGTATTAATTGGAGTGGCTCCCAACAGAATACCGGTATAGACTGCAATTGGTCACTTGGACACATCTTGAGTACGCAGGAAGCATATCACGAAAACAACGGCAAAGTGTACTTACGTACGTCCGGCAGGACAGGCGTCGTAGTGCTGTATGAGCGCGCACACAGTGTGCTGTACTGGTTCCAGGTGAGACCTGCGGACCGTCTGTGTCTGGTGACAAAGCAAATTGAGATTAAAAAGAACTGTGACGAAGTCCCATTCAATTGATATTTTTTATCCGCTTGGAGGGATCAGCAGAAGATAAAAAGTCAATAATTATACAACGTGGTTGTCTTTATACAAAATTTCACAATTTTTGGCGCGTTTACAACCACAAACTGCCAAACGCGCCTCTTTACTTTGTTGTGTTTGTATGTCTGTGTGTCCGTCTATAAGAACTTGATGAGTGCTGAATTTTTTTTTTACTCAAAGTTGTCTGCGGGTTTTACTAAAACACGTTAAGTTATATTCCAGTTTTGAAGAAAAAAAAAGAGTACTTCACACGAAGACCTACAATGCATTTCTGAGGGCATCTCGAGCGTGACTCAATGCATATTAACGGGCAGGAAAAATGGGTGACAGAAGACTAATAGACAAATTACACACATATTGAATGCCACATACACTCTATCAGAGGCACACAGTTTTCTAGATTATCTAAACAGAAAAGGATTTCTCGTACTGTGTCATGCGGTGAAACGCTGCAACGATTTTCCCACCCCTCGTTCACCTCCTTCTCTGTTAAGCCATTTATAATGTAGCATCGAAAGTCAGCATTCACGAATTAAATCCTAGAACAGTAACCATAGGCGTGACTTGGCTAATAACATTGGAGGGGGGAGGGGGGGGGGTGTGTGTGCAAAATCGACCTTGTCTTTTTTCTGCGCCACATAAATGCAGGTTTGTCTTTTTTTTTTTTTGTTTTTACATCGCCCAGATACTCGTATGTGAAGTTTTTCTGTTTTTGTATTTGTCCTTCTTCAACTTAGTAGCGAAAACAATATTCTTAGGTAAAAAAAAAGAAATAGAGGGGAACTGCCCTCCCTCTTGCAATCCCCAGGTTACCAAAGGGTATGTTACTGCTGTCCAGTAGCAGTTTACATGTTTTACATCTTATAAAATTACAGAATGGCCTTCATCAGCATGATTAAATTATCCTTCAGTTACAGACGCACTTTGCGATAGAATCCGGTATTGTCGATTCTTGTTATCCAAACATCCTCCTTCCACTTGCTGGAAAGACAGAAAGTCAAAAGAGGAAGATATTATTACTTGGAAGCAGTCATGGGAAGGAAATTGGACCCAAGCTCCAAGAACACCTGGGCACTGAATATGAAATCACAAGCACAAGAAATGCACCACTTGCTAATGTCATTGAGGACCTAGGGAATCTTGGTAATAACCTTACCAAGCGAGATCATATTATTATAGTGGGAGGGCCATGAAACAGCCTGGGTAGAAGTTACCACCACTCAATTAAAAAGGATATCAACTTCATAGCAGAGAGGACAAATAATACAAATGTCGGATTTGTAAACCTCTTTTGTAGGCATGACAACCTGTGTATAAACAGGAAGGTGAGGATTGTGAATCTAATTGCTTGATCGGGCTCTGCTGGGGCATGGCAGGTCTCACATTGGCGTTATTTAAGTCACATAATTTCACAGACAAGACTTCATTAACCATGGCCTGCATCTACATTCACAAGAACCAAGAAGCTTACACTTCTCACAGTTAAGAGTTTAGGTGATAAAAGTATGTTGGGTACCAGCAGTATTCCTGTTATCACCAGTGCAAGAGCCTCCCCATTTTTAGCTTAAAAGCAAAAGCACAGGTGCTTAAAATGTATTAATTGTAATTACCTACAGTTTAGAAACATGATATAACTGTAGAATCATTTAATTCACTACAAATTCTTGAGAGACAGATAACATTAAACACCATGTACTATGCTTCAGCGAGCATCACATGGAGGAATTGTAAGGACCTGCTGTCTCACATTACCAGGCTGCATATCAGGATCAAGTTTCTGCTGTCAGAATCTACAGCAGGGAGGTGTGTGTATTTTTGTTCGTAAAGACCATTATTTCTGCCTATTTAATATTTAACATAACTGTAAAGAAAAGGATTTGGAAATTTGTGCTCTTGATTTAGAGATTAAATTATCTAAATTAATGAAGTTTATATTAAGCTTATACAGACTGCCTACAGGAGATTTTAATCAATTTATAAGGAATCCAGACAATCTTTGGAACATATGTATAAACCTAAAGCAGAATTTTTAATAAGATAATACACTTGTGAATAAGAGTAGAATAAATTTGTGTTGTATATCTCCCATAATAAATAGCCTATTAGACCACAATGCTCAAATTCTCACAATTAACAATTGTATGTAACAATAAACAAATTTCCTTGATGGCAGAGAACCACATTAATAGACAATGAAACAATCATGAACTTTCAGACTGTACTAAAAAACGAAAACTGGGAATCTATTTATATAGATAAATATTCTAACCACATGTTTTACTCAATTTCTATGCACTTTCTTAAACATTTTCCAGGCTAGTTTTCTAGTCAAATACAAAAGTATGAAAGACAAGAATGTTTGGATCACACAAGAAATAAAAATATCTTGCAAATACAAAAGGAGTCTGTATGCCTTCACTAAGAACAGCAATGATCCAAAAGCAAAAGCACATTATATTAAATATTGCACAGTCCTCAGAAAAGTTAGAAAAGAAGCTAAGAAGCAACATTACAGTAGACTTGGAGGAAAATCTCATGACAAAATAAAAGCAACAAGGAACACCATAAAGAAAGAGAGAGTTAAAGTACATTCAGTGGAACAGGTTCCCATCTTACTTGTGAATGATGGAAAATTAAAGGATCCAACAAACTTGACCAATGCCTTCAACAATGTCTTCATCACTATTACTGAAAAAATTAAACATTTAACAAATACAGAAAGGAGACACTGTCTCACTGCTGAAAGATTCATTTTGTGAAAACTTTCCCAGCATAAAAATAATCCCAATCACTGAAGCTGAGATAAAAAGTATAATATAATCCACAAAACCCAAAAAATCATCATGTTGTTATAAAGTAAAAAGAAAAACAATAAAAGCTGGTGCATCTCTCATTATTCACCCATTACGCTACAATTATAATCACTCGCTATGTACAGGTATATTTCCTGACCATCTTAAAATTGCAGTAGTAAAACCACTTCGCAAGGAGACAAAGCTAGTGTGACAAAAGACAGGCCTCTCTCTTTATTAACAGTTTTTTGTATGGTACTTGAGGAAGCTATGCACATTAATAAAAAAATGCATGTTGGAGGAATTTTCTGTGATTTGGCAAAGGTTTTGATTGCATGAATCATGACATTTTGTGAGCTACATTACATTTCTATGGAATTTGAGGAGTATCTGAATATTGGTTCATGTCCTATTTGACTAAGAGAAGACAGCAAGTTGAAGTAACCTCACCTAATTCAACTCAAAATTATTTTTCTAAGAAGTGTACATACACTCAAACATGGAATTCCCCACAGATCGATTCTAGGGCCTCTAATGTTTGTAGTAAATATAAATGACCTTCCCCTGAGAATAAATTCTGTATCAGAACCAATATTATTTGCTGATGATACTGGTGTCATATTTTCAAGCAGAAATTTCAAAGATTTCTGTTCAGTGTCAATTTAGTTCTCTCTCGTATGACTGAATGGTTGGCTGCTAATAATTTAAGTTCTAAATTTAGATAAAATGAGGGTAATTAAATTCATAAGAAAGAATTCATCACACTATACATTACATACTGGTTATGAAGAAACAACAAATATAAAATGTCTTAGTTTACAAGTTGATAACCACAAAAATTAGAACCATATTGAGCAAATAATTCCTAAGTTACATGCAACATGTCATGCTGTTAGGTTGAAGGTCCATATCAGTAACATTAACACCCTCAAATCAATTTACTATGCATACTTTCATTCTGTTGTAAAATATGGAATAACTTTTTTGGGGGTAACTCTTCCAAAAGTTCACAGATTTTTACTTTACAAAAGAAAATAACCAGTATTAAGGCTGGTGCACAATCCAGAACTTAGGCTGTCCTTCAGAATAGGGTAAAGTAGTTCTGCGTGTGGCACTGGTATTGTGGTGACTGTTTCGCCTATTTCATGTTTGTGGTGCTGGTATGTCTAACCTGTCACCTGCCCCTCCGCCCTGTCACACATTTTATTTATTTTCCATTGATCCAGTTTAGTTACAATAAACATAAGGATATAGAAATTGTCCTACAAAGTTAGATATATGAAAGAAAAAAATATTTATCCTACATAAATACATCCGTAGATACTTAAACATAGATAAAATTTTGTATTATTTGTACAATAAATTAATTAGAATAAGACTGTACAAGAATTAAAAAAAACAATAAAATAACAATACCAGTGATAGATTTATAAGACCAAGACATTATTATTGTAATTAAAATACTCTTCTATTGAATAAAATGAATGTAGAAGAAGAAATCTCTTTAAAGCAGGTTTGAATAATTTTATTCCATTAGATAGATTTTTTATGTTTATTGGAAGGTGGTTAAATAACTTTATTAAAAAAAAAGCTCCCATTTGAAATGCTGTCAAATAGGCCATTAAAAGATGCAAATTTGTATTGTACCTTGCATTAATGTCATGAATTTCTTGGTTAAATTCCTGTTCTTCTCCACAAACAATAATAAAGAAAATATATATTGTGAGTACAAGGGTAAGATTTCCAATTTTTTAACTGTCAATAAGTCTCTGTATCCAGACTTAGCACTGATTTAAATTATTCCCTTTTGAATCTTAAAAATGTTATTACTGTGTGGTGAATTCCCATCAAAAATTGTACCATAGGTTATTATTGAGTGTACATATGAAAAATACATCATTCTCAAGGTTTCTTCCACCATAAGGGAAGTGACAGTCCTAATAGCATAGCAGGCAGGGCTCAGCTTTGACAGTATATGACTAATGTGACACTTACATGACAAAGTCTCATCAATAGTCAAACCAAGAAACTTAATCTGTGTGGTGCTGGTAATACGATTATTTAATAATGTGACATTTCATTAAAGTTTCTGACTATTCTTAGTTCAAAAGTGCAAGAAATGAGTTCTGTCAAAGTTTAAGGACAAGTTTACTAATATCAGTAAAGACTGTATTTACTTTAGTAGAAAATTCCATGGTACTATAGCATTGTTAGGTGTTATGAGCAAATCATTTATAAATAATAAAAAGAATAAGGGGCCAAGAATTGATCCTTGTGGTATACTGTGCTTAACTAGTTCCCAACTTGAATAACTATTATTATTAGTATTATTGTATAACTCTCTGATATCTCTCTGTAAAGTAGCTTGAAATTTCCCAACTATCCGTATTGCTCTAATTTTGACAACAATATTCCACGATTTATGCAATCACGTCTTTCTTAAGTCAAAGAATATACCCCTGCAAGGTGTGTATTATTTATGGCAGTTAATATTTTGTGTATTAATATATTTCATTTCCAGAGAAATTACTTTCCACTTATTACTATCACGATTTCTGTACATGCATGCACGTGGAAGTACATCAGCTTAACCAATAATAATAGTTAATTTCAAATGATGTAACTGACAATCTACGCTTAAATTTAATGCAAGTAAAAATAAAAAAAGAATTAAATGCATTCCAGTTGATGGTTGACCTAAAACTTTTTCCTGATAAGTACAGGAAGGACATTTACCCCTCAACATGATTCCCAAAATAAACTACCAATCTGGTTCCTCCTAGCTTCCTAGCATTGTACTGTATCCACTTCCACTTTTCTAGTAACTGTCTTTACTGAGGCATTGTTATTTCATACAGACATTGCATTTTAGGTGCACCCACAAAATTGTAAAGAGTAACCATTAGCTTTGTCATGTCAGTCCGTCTGTCCGCATGGAACAATTCGGTTCCCACTGGACCAATTTTTATGAAATACGATAGTTAGGTATTTTTTGAAAATCTGTCGATAAAAATTCAGGTTTCATTAACATCTGACAAGAATGAGGGGTACATTACATGAAAACCAATATACATTTTTGATCATATCTTGCTCAGTGCTTCTTAGAATGAAAAATGTTTCAGACAAAATTTGTTTAATAACTTCCCCCCCTTCCCCCCAAAAAAATTGTGCCGTTTATGAGATAATGTAGAAAAATATTGTACAGCTGGATAGGCTACGGATGTCAATATGGCACTTGCACATTGCATGCTGGATAACTAAGATTACAAATACACACTCAGAATATGTAATACGTATTGCCTCTTGACTGCCACAATGGTTGCATGAATGTACCTCAATGTTACTTTATATGTTTATTACCTGTCTTGTTAACCCTAATCCCTTCCAGATGGTAACCCTTCCTTCATCATGCACACATTCTTACCATATACAGCAATGGCCTACCTAGAATGGTTTAGGTGAATGTTCTGAAAAAGCAAGACTCGCTCTTTCTACTCACAGATCAGACTGTTTTCCCGTCGAGAAAGATCCCTCTTAAGAGTGCCACCAGGCCCAGAGTGTGAGAAAAAACACAGGATATTTTGCATTCTCTAATTCCTCTGACACCTGTCTCTTACAGGATTTGATATTCCCACAAAATGGAGAAACTGATTTTTGTTTTATTTATTTATTTATTTTTTTTTTGCAAAAGTGCAGAGTGAGCAGCTTGTTGTCAAGGCATGATGGAACTCAAAAATGTGTTTGAACTGATTTAAAAAATAATTTCATGAGCATTTAAACTCTAGATTGACTGTGATTTGTTTTCTTGGTTTTTGTTGTTTGAGTGCATGTGAACTTGTATTTTGTTGCAACTTGCCTGCTGAAATACCGAGTCATGTGGTTATCCATGTGCTACAGCTTGTAATGCAGTCTGCCTCCATTTAGGAATGCACAACTTATCTTAGGGATTACTTGTGGGACTAAAACAAGATCAACTGTTGAAACTCTTGGCCACTGATAGTACTATATCACAGAGTGGCATAATCACACTCTGTCTTATAACAAATAAGTTTATTCAGTTCTGGCACTGTATATGATGCTTACTGGAATGCAAACTTATGCACAATACTTGTAATGATGACACTTACTGGAACTTCTAGAATATTATTTTTAAATCTTGAGTTACTTTAATTGTATGTCACTGACCAAAATAAAAACTGACATCTTAACTAACCATTTTATTACAATACCGTATGTACTGTCTATTGTACGATGAATTAGTTTGCAGAACCAACTTTTATGTGCACTAAATGTATTCTTTACATACAATCAGTTCTCCAACATGTTTTGGCACACCACGTCATCATAAAGGGAGTCTTCGTAGTTAACATACGCTGTCAAATGATCCACTGTATAAGTGACTAAATTCATAGTAATACACTTGCACAAATTTTAAAATTCAGTTCAAACACACACATATTTAAAATATAAATTTTAAAACACTAGAAAAAGGTGTAATGTCGAGCACTATTTAGACTGCAGGAGGTGGCTTTACAGTTCTCACTGGAGCCAGTGTTTATCCAGATATGCTCAAATTCCAATATGGGTTGAGTCCTTAGTGTTGTGTGTGTGTGTTCCATGTGCTCAGTAGAAGATTGGAGAAGTGATGTGTGAAGAATACACACAGTGCATGTAAAGTTAGTTCTACCAATTCAGGATTTTCTGTGTAACGAAATCTACAACACCATTATGTTAAGATTCAAATTCAGATTTATATTTCGAAATTACAAGTTCTATTGATTGTGAAACCAGGAAACGGTAAGTCACTTGCTTACCCCCGTCATAGCATACCATAGCAAGCTGTACAATTCCTCATAGTTGGAATACTTTCAACTACCGCGAGTGACATGACCTGAGGAATTCATTAGCTGTTATTTTGTCTCTATAAATGCTACTGATTTCGGTTATTGAACTCACTCACTAAATACTCATCAAGACGATTACACTACCAGAGTATCGGCTGTCGCATATCATTAGTGTTAGAAAATCAGAACTACATCTACGAAGAATATAATAATTTGTGCACAAATATTATAAAGATTTACTGAGCGATGATAAACTTCGTTCTCCTGATTTTCAAAGGTAAGACGTACTAACTGTGTTGAACTATCTGTGTCTAATTAACTGTGATTAATTCAGTGATTTCTGATTAGAACATTGTGTCGTGATGAGTAACTTTCGGAACTAACTTAGGAATTCATTTAACTAAATTCCAAATTTAATCGCAACATAAAGAGGCAAAATAACTATTCAAATAACCATGCAGATTAACAGTTTCAGTATAACTATTTTACAGTGAACTATTTCCTATGAATTTGTAATTGTTGTACAGTGCCAACTTGTTAACTTCTTTATTATTTGACATTTACTCTTTTTATAGATTAGAATATATACTGACTTTTATATTTAAAGACGAAACATTGTGAGTGATTGCTAGCTTATCCTTGTGTTCCCAAAATTATTAATTTAATAGACAATCGTCTATTTGGTGGCAGCTTTCTACCGTCAATACTGGTAACTACGAACCCTTGTCATCCCGCTATCATTTCCCCCTCATTAGTGCTTAACCGAAAAGAACTGATAGAAATTCCGTATCTTTCGGCGGGGCAATACATCTGTTTACACATACAAGACTCAAAATCAGAATATCTTTACTCAACAAAGTCTTAAGCTCAAATGCTATGCTTACTCTCCAAAGAACAAAACTCTAATTATGCACAAAGATATATTTTTATTTACTGACAACCAAGACTTCCATGCTTTCATGTATGCTTGGACAACGCTCTATGAAATGCAGCTCTTGGTGCTTGCAAGTTACAGATTTTGGAAAGGGTTCACTGACTGGTTCATTACAATTCAGCTTGAAAACCCCAGATTTATGGAAGATAAATAAAATCTGACTGGCTTTTACCAATTCACATGACCTATGTACACTCCTCGGCAGCATTTAAACACATGCATAAGTAACATCTTTCTGTTGCCAACAAAAAGCTGCATTCTCTGCATCTTTTTGCCATCGAGCAGGCACCTGTCAGACATACATGTCTGATGTTCACTCTTAAGTATGAAATTGTTTCAACCAATTCTAATAATTCTGCTTAACCCTTTGAAATGTAGAACATTAATATGAACATTACTTTGCATAAAGGACATGGAAATATTTCCACCCATAAATGAAATACTGTAAGGAGTAAAGATTCACAAGTCAAAACACAACTAGTATTACAAATATTTATTTTATTTAAGGTGACAAGGTGACAACATGTTTCGGCCTCTACCACCAGGCCATCATCAAATCACAAGTAAACAGTAGAACTTAGGGAAGCTAGACACTGTAATTTATAAAACTGAGTCTCATAGAGATCTCATTGCATTTTAATCCTATGAGACTCAGTTTTATAAATTACAGTGTCTAGCTTCCTCAAGTTCTACTGTTTACTTGTGACCTGATGATGGCCTGGTGGTAGAGGCCGAAACATGTTGTCACCTTAAATAAAATAAATATTCATAATACTAGTTGTGTTTTGACTTGTGAATCTTTACTCCTTATTTGTATACATCGAACACAATGGGAATGAATCACCTAAAGAATACTGTAAAGTTCCTCTAAGTATGAAAGTGCAATTTAAGCCACAAATTACAGTATAATCAGCAAAGCATGAACATTTAGATGACGAGTATTGCAAAAGCAAGTTTTATAGAGTTTGTTATTAAATGCAACACTTTATTACGCTAATGCACAATTTGCACACGTATGTAATTTATTGTACTGTCAAACTCTGTGGTATAGCACTGCCAATTACATGTGTACTGGCAGTCTGTTAGACAACACTCACACTATTGTGAGTTCAGAGTACATGGCATTGAAGTCTCCCATTTATGCAACTTCAAAAAAAGGATGACATATTTTATGCAGCCAAGGCATTTTGTACTAATAAAAATTAGACCATAAAGGAGTAAAAATAAACTATAATGTTGTAACCTTAAGCAGAGAGATTTGTACACAAAGCTTGAAAGCAGTCATCTGGGCACAATGTGACATTGCACTGCAGACAGCAAACTCTTGTATATTTTCCCCCTCCATGTTTTGTGGTGTGGGCTTAAGCTATTATGTTTATCATCACTAATGCAGTTTTTTTATATGACTTTAACCAAAATGGAAATGCAATGACATATTTTGGTAAAACTTGTAGATATGAGATTTCATGAGTGGTTTTCAGCTTGTTACATGTGAATGGACAGACACAGCAAAGTCAATAAGCACACTGTGAGTTTGCTGCTAAAACGCCAGTAAGGAATACTGTAAATTCACTACAAAATTCAGGACTAAGTCTAGGAAAGTGCACATCCTCTGCAGCATGCTGATACATATCAATAAATGAAGAGAATTCAGGAAGTGAAATAAATAAGAAGGTAAATTTTAAAAAGTTACAGCTGCAGCTGAAAGGTAAAGTATATTTTAATGAAATACTTATACACATGTAAAACCATGAACTTAGGAGCAAGTAAGCTTTGTTCAGTTATGATTAATAACAGATTTTTATAACCAGCTCTATGTTTCAAAGATTTCAAGTGACTACTGAATATGCAAGGTGCAACAATTCTAGGGAATTTGCTACCCTTTGTTTATCTCCAGAACATGTCTAGGAAAACATCTACTGTACATGATCTTAAATTCAGAGTGTAAAGTACAATGAATGCATACAAAATAATGGAGCCCCTAGCTTTGAAGAAACAAGTTCCAACCATAACATTCAGCTAATTCTCACATCATCCTCCAGGTAATTATCACAAGCAGAAAGCAGACTTTGTTTGGCAGATGTCTAGGACAACTGAGAAATTGCTAGTATATGAAGAAATGCTCTGCCATCTGTTGAGACATATTTTCAGAAGGTGCAAGGCCTGCTTACAGGCTGCAGGTCTGTATCTCAAGACTCCTACATGAGCTAAGGTAAACTGCACTGCAGGGAAGAAAGAGATTCTGAATTCGTGGTGAGTGGGCTTTGTACATAATGCTTCTATGACCACTACCACGTTGAGGCGCACAATAAGAAATGTGCCCTGAATTTTTAAATAATTTACTCTACGATAGCATTCATCCTGCTGTGCCTTAATAATATCCAAAAGAACGTAAAATGATCAGATTAACTCAGTTGTGTTCAATTCAATAGCTACATGTTTAGGTATAGAGCCTGACTATCATCAAGCCAGATATTGTCATTAAAAGAAAGGTACAAAATGCAATTGTAGGACCCCACAAGTTTCAACAGTTACTTAAAATAGCAATAGTAAAATTTTTATTTGATTCAGAGTAGCTGGATTGTACTTATGGAAGTCATTTTAACATATCTTTGCTTAAAAAAAAATGGGTAAATGTACATTATATTATATTTATAAACATTAAAACAGATGGAGTATTAGGCACTGGTTACCAATGCATATGAGCGGAAATTTCGTGCATGTCATGCTGAGTTGTGGGGAGCACTGTAGCAGTGTTATATATCTTAGTGCTTTAGTTCAGTTTAATTTTAGGTTGTTCAGCACAATGTAAACAGTGCACACACCAGGATCATGGATATAACATTGAAAAACATGTCTAAAAATTTATTCTACATTCTAATAACCAAATATTTATTCGACTTTAATAACTACACTTCACTTATGAATTATCTTCTGACGTACATTTGTAACCAATGCCTAAGACTCCATCAATTTTAATATTTATAAAGGTAATAATATCCATTAAACTGTTTGTTTTCAAGTAATAAAAAATGTTAATAAAATAACTTTATACTTACCATCTAGCTACTATTGACCAAATGCAAATATTACAATTTTAATTGCAATAATTGTTAAAACTTGTGGAATCTCACAGAAACATAAAACATGATTATGTATTATTCATCGCATTTTTTACTCTTTTTAATGACTATATATCTAGTATGATGATGGTTGATCTCTACACCAAAACATGTAGCTTTTCTTCTTATTATTTTTAAAATACATACTTCTATACCAAACATCATGGTGTTATGTCCTAAAAAACTGGAAAATTCATCAACATTATGGCGAGAACCTCAAATACTGCAACAAAACAAACCATCTGCAGAGCCACACAGCAACGTATAAGCAGCTTCTGTCAGTTTTCAGAGCTATGTTACAGTTAGAAATGCCTACTGAACACAGTGCAAGCCAAAATCAGAGTGAATGATATTACAATTCAAAACCTAAATAATACAGCAATCGACACATTTCACGTGTGACACAATCAAAATCAATAGAAGTCTGGAATAACTGAACTTCTCAAGTTTCTTCCGCACAGAGATTTTTTTTTTTATATTTTGCAATAACTGTTTGGTTCTTTGAAACTTACTAACATGTATTCAACCAGAGAATTAATAACATTTGTAATCCAATTTTTTTTGCAGCATCAATTCACAACTGAAAAATATAGAAAACATACTGTCTTCTTACAAAATACAAAAGGAGAAGTCACCAATCCATTGTTACTTAGCACAGGTGTGCAACCAGCTCCACTGTTGCTCCCTCACTCCACAGTAACAGTCGCACAACTATCAACACTGTACCAACAAATCACAGGGATGCAAGACGCTGTAAGACTTGATTGTACTGGGCTTCCACTTCTCGATACTCCCGATCCAGACTCTCAAGGCGCTGACTACGGTCTGCAAATGACAATGCATTTTGGATATCCCTATCCTTAAGTCGTTCTTTGTACTTCTTCAACTCCAGTTGCTCCTTCTGCTGAAACAGAGGAAACATGATGTCCATCGAAACACAAAATGAACTTGATTGCAGAATGTGTAATTTGCATAGCTCACTGGCTTCAATGAAGACAAATTTACAAAGCTGATCATATACAATGTACAAGGTTAAAAATTATTTTTCAGTTAAGCTTCTTAAATACGGCAAGATCTGAGTTCTCGTAGCTAAAACTGCAAGCTTTCTTCAATAGTCTCCAAATCAGAAAAGTTCTAAATAAAAGTTACAGATCTTAATGGCATTCATGTTATGTAACGTATTAATGTATCATGTGACATGCAGTTTTGACAAAATGTGATACAAATCTGCAGCTTTCTACATAGTGTCCAGAACAGATACAGGGCCCACCTGGCCTTTTATCCAATCAGTACCAGAGACTCATTCCTCAGGGGTAAATCAGCCTAGGTGTGAAGCTAACCATTCGCCTTTTTCGAGTACTAAGGTTAAGAAAGAGTGGAGCTACACCCCAACTCTCCTATATTACTTCAAGGGAAGGACAACATGAAGTCACATGGAAGCAGACGAGAGCAAATCATTCTGACCGATATGACACAACTGCAGTCACGTGCAGCCTCAACACCTCAATACAAGCCGTCACAAAGACTAGTCTATTGCTATATTACTGTCAACATGGACATATTTAACCAACACTTTATTACATGGTTTCTGAGTAGAGCACTGTATTAAAATAATATATATATATATATATATATATATATATATATATATATAT
>Ga0268261_10000799_pt1 | contig 20661 bp, 20 predicted proteins | sample TergutNc150P1_FD_190353 | JGI IMG/M metagenome (GOLD analysis project Ga0268261, IMG submission 190353) | Nasutitermes corniger P1 segment gut microbial community from laboratory colony in Florida, USA - Nc150 P1 (SPAdes) (version 2) | ecosystem: Host-associated > Arthropoda: Insects >...
CGCAACGATTTAAATGCCCGCAGCGCAACACATAGGGTGCGTTCGTACGGCGAGCACTTCCAAGTCTGTACCATATATGGCGCGCCGTCGGATAAAGGTTAATGTTTAGGTTCCCAGCGGACTATGAGGTAACGTTTTATGCTGTCTCGCTATTCGAGTCAAACCATGCTAACTTCTAGGAATATAATCTGGTTGTCGTCAGCAGACCTTAGTCTCTGGATACTGAAGTAACAATACGTGCCAACACCTCACAAGTTTATCTCTTTGCTGAAGGATTAATCATGATTGTCGTGTTTAGGGTTTAGGTGATAGCTCTTACTGAAGTTAACCACCTTTGCTGTTTGCATACGTTGAGTTTATCGGCTACATAGGGAGGTTGGAATCACACTCAATAGGAAATTTGATTTTAATTTAGTGTAAGAAAATAAATAGATTGTTTTTATCCTGCAATATGTGAAACTAACGGAGAATGCTTTTCCACCAACGAAGGAATCAGCAAAAGCTGCCGGTTTCGACCTGAGAAGTGCATATGATATAGTGATACCTGCCGGAGGAAAAGAATTAATAGACATTTGGTGATAAAACTTCCAGCTGGATGTTATGGTCGTGTTGCACCTCGCTCAGGATTACCACTACATCACCTTATCGATGTGGAAGGGGGTGTAATCGATGAAGATTAACGTGGCAACTTATGTATGTTAATATTCAACCATTCTGGTAAAGCAGTTCATGTTTTCCGAGGTGACCGTGTAGCACAACTTATATGCCAGAAGATTTATTATCCTGATTTGCAAGAAGTACAGGAACTAGATGATAATGAAGGCGCTGAAAATGCCTCTGGTTCAGTCGGGTGTAATTAAACCTGATTCAGGTTGTATCATAATTTCTTGTGGTGTTCGATTTATATGTCAGAAGATTTAATACCATATTTTAGAAGTAGAACTAAATATGAAACATTTTAAATTATTATTTAGTAAATAAAATTTATGATTTTGTGTTACGATAATCATTCTTATATTCTAGTTGTTTATCGAACGGAAACCAAGTAAGCTGGTACATCCATATGGATCCTGCTCTCAATATATTGGTGTGGATTGATTTGAATGAAAGGTATTCAAGTGAGACCCCACTCCCATCAAACCATGCTAACTTCTTTGAGAATTAATCTATAGCTTTAAGTCCTACGCTCGTTAACAGGATGACACAGACCCCTTTCTGAATATTGATGCTACCGTTCATGATTATAGATCACAAAATCATTTCCTCTATTGAAGGATGGTTGGTGACTGTTGTGTTTACGACTAACAGTCCACCCACCCTTTAATGTAGAGGTGATGGCTCTTATCGAATTTAACCATCATCATCTGTATACATTGACTGTTACCTATGGTTTTGAGAGGTTAGAATCACTCCTTTATTTTCAGATATAACAATGTAACAGAAAAATCGGGATACAAATATAATTACTATGTAGTAAATAAAGTCTATCATGTCATATTAATATTGTAACCATACATATGCAAAAGTTGTTCTGTTATAAAAATTTACCCTGTAGCCTAAAAACTAACATATCCTAACCTTACAGAGAACCTACAAGTTATTCCAGGAATGAATTAATTAATAAATAAAAATGGTAATCTTGAAGTTCGCGCTTTACATGAGACATATATTACTAAATATTTAATATGTGATAATTTATAATTGTGTAGTAATGCTTCTTGTATTTTAGTCCATCAAACAAATGAAAATTTACCTGACGGTACCAAACGAAACTAAGCTACACCAAGACCGTACCTAACTTTATCCTTCATAACCATCCCGAAACCTAACCCTGCTTCTACCTCAACTTCCCACACTTCCCACGTAATAGCGAAACTTTCAACCTCCCTCTTACCATAGACCTTTTATGAGGCAATATGTGCTGTTGGTTCGACATGTCTTAAATAGGGAGAACCTCACACAGCTAAGCATGGCCTACCGTTTGCCTAACCCTGTACATCATATAGTAAGCTATAGGCCCTACCCTACCCTTCCATACCTCAGCTTCTACCTTAGCTCCTGCTTAGTTCCTACCTAAGGTTGTATTAGACGATGTGAACTCTGCGACTGCTAAACCATGACTGATGACGAGATGATTTTCCAACCCTTTCATAATTCGGGATCATGTGTTAGGCGAATGACTGTAGAGAGTCGTTAACACGTTCTGTTTCTAAATGACCCTATAATGTTTCACGCAAAAGAAATTGACACGAACTCACGTACACCTATTGCGTGTTAATGGTCCATTTAATGAGTAGTGAAAAAGCCATTATCATGTACACTATTTAATATTTTCATGGAAAAAGGCGATTGGCATTCGGGCAACCAGCACGTTCACTCCTCTATATATTGCACTACTCCGTACTTAGCTAGCCATTTTCGCTCCTGAGTGTCTGGATGACAGTCCGGCATCTAACACCTGTACTTGTGCACCGATGGATTTGTTGCTGTACCACCGTTGTCGAGGTTTCACATCATACTTTACGAGCATCGGATCGGAGGCCTAAGGGTGTCACTTATCGAAACACACGCACATACGTTAAGAATTTTTATGGTTACTGTACATTAGCTCTCTCATCACAATGTGGAAGTGTCTACACAAGCTAATAATTTTACAGAAGAATCTGAGGGAACGGTTTACAGTAGCGTCTTCGAGTACAGCTGTAAAAATCGGCTCTACGGAGGAGAAACCGTACTCCGTAATACGGGCGTAAAGATTGCAAACCAAGTACGGGACAGCTATACTCCTTACCATCAAGGCGCATTCGGAGGATGTAGTGCGGATTTCTTCCTAACCGTTTTACACATGTCTTTCAGGACGAATATATAGATAGGATTAATATCGGAATGATCAAAATGGACTTCATTTATTATGGTATATGTGATAAAACTGGTGCCTATCAGTTCTCACTGCCACAATTGTAAGAATATTTGGATGTGGTGGAGACATCCGAGGCGAACAGTGCTGCAAGAAATGTGACTGTGTCTCTCGGTTCAGCCAATCCTATGAGTAGGGAGAGACAACGGATGACCTACAATATATTTTCTCCTCATCTATTACAGCAACATAAGATGGAGGCGTATCTAGTCTACGCGAAATGCCTACCGGTAAAAACCTCAAGCTACTCGTCGCGCAGCAGCAGCATCGCCGAGTGCCGCACGAGGCCTCGGGCAACCAGCAACGGCTTTCGCCTGAGAGGGTCCTACTCTGCCGCCTCTACTTTCTCAAACAGGAGCGCTCCAAGTAAGTCTGCCTCGGCTTCTATCCGGTCGGGGCCATCGGGCTCTCTTCCAACTGGGCGGCGAGAGGCAAGCGCTACTGACACTGTCTCCCACTATAACCCCCACACTAGCTCTTCACCTGCCCAAACTGTGCGTGCATATGGCCAGAGGCGAGCGGTAAAAGTGCAACGAGATGTTCCGGATGCAGACCGTCGCCGAAAACTCCGCCAGGATCGCCATTGAACCGGCGTCCATCAACCTCAAGCTACCCGAGCTGGACTACCTGATGCTAAATCTCACCGCAATGGCAAATCAGTTGGCGCGGTACAGACTGGCCGAAAACGACGTATCAAGTTATGTGCAAAGTGCCGCGCAAGCAATGGGCTATGTCCCTCCCGCAGAACAGGTGTCTTTATGTGCAATAAAACGTATCTTTGAAGAGATAAACGGATACCTGTGACAGTGACCATATGTGTGTGGCGCGCCATCATATTACGATTTAAAGAAAATGTGATGGGAAAATAATACTAACCGATTTAGTGTGTATGTGTGTGCATCTACAACCGACACGTGTATTGTACAAACTTCTACAATAAATCTATAAAGGAGTGCGGCGTTTCATTTCTTACCTTATCCATATTCGAATCACGCGACGGTTGTACGTGAGAGAATGTGCCTATGACATCATCGTTATGATATTCATAACGGAACATTAACTCGCAATCACTGTACGTGAGTCATTACACAAAACATTTAAAGAACAGAACGCGAGAGAATGTGCGTATATCATTGGTCTAACACGTCATTGTTAAGGTATTCATCGCTCAATGTCGTACACCCTTCAAGGTTTACCTAACCTCGTTCAAGGCAAACTTAGGCTGGATTTAGGCAGGTCTAGGCGGGGGTTAGGCGGGGGGATGGCTTGAGGACGGCCCAAAATCTACTTAATCCTAGCTATGGGCGTTGCCTCCGCCTTGCGTCACCCCACCCACCTCAACACCGCACGGTCCAGGATCGATAGCTACAGGCAGCCAGCCGGTCAGCCAGCATATGGATCCTCTACTTTTCTCCCTCCTACTCTTCCTAAACCTCGACACCAAAAACAATGCCAGGGCCAACGGGCCTACATCTCCCTAGAAAATCACTTCAAAATGAATCCGAAATGGTTACGCACGCAAATAGTTACAAACACGTAAGTTATCTCCTTCAACACCACCTCTACTTAAGGTTACTAATTCAAAGGCAAGGATACCAGGTCAAGGTCAAGGTCACGAAGTCAGGGTCATTACCATAACCTTCAATTTAGGTTACCTCATTCAAGATCACGGTCACAAGGTCAAGGTCATAATATCACGGTCAGTGTCACCGGCCCAATACTCCCTATTCTACACCCATGTTAAAACCCTATACACAATCACGGGAGGAGGTCAGGGTAGGAGTCGGAATCGGGATCGGGGTTCAAACCTACACCTCAATTTTTATTCCTTTATAACGCCCACAATGGGGCCGGCAGCCATGTCATTTTTAATCACCATAACAATCCTCATTCTTTGTGACATCAACGTTACAACATGCAACTAATTTAAGATAAAACCTTCTACCCTACCGAGGGGGAGGGGAAGGGGCTGGGAGTCGGGGGACGGGGTCCCAATTTTCATGGGAAACCCTTACTTCAAATTAATTTCTTTATGACGTCAACGCTGTGGCCGGTGGCCATTTTGAATGGGCCAAGTCGGCACTTCTACTGCTGTATATCAAACTGCAGACAAGTGGAGATTGGGAACGAGACTTTTCACTATCAGTAATAGATTATGGGAAAATCATGACCTCACATTGCAGCCATTAATTGCCTATATTTATTTTTGTGAGCGAATTTCTGTATTCTGTTTATCTTATTTTTCAGACCGTCTTTCTGTAATGGACCAGAAACTGACCTGAAATGTAACACAGAACTTAGGGAAAACATTTACATTTGGCATTTTATCATATACGGACTGTTTGTTCTTAGTCCACTTTAGGAGTAATGTATCTTGGGATCGTACTAAAAGTCTGCCTTTGTTTTGACTAAGAGAATGAGAGCATTGTGTTATGTCATTTACCAAACGTGACGTAATTTTTCGCAGCGGGATACACATCACGAATATTCCTATAGGAATCTCGCCGCCACACATACTATACTCAACGTAACAGCAACCCAAGGCAGAGTGAAAGAGGCTTTATATTGAAATATAACGTCAAAGTACTCTGCGCAGCTCGTTTCTTCAGAAGGCAATGAGCCATTTGGTTGGAATAATAACCAACTCATAAAGTTTCTAAGATTATAGGGTGCCTAGAAAATTGCTAATCATGAGGTGCATAAGTATACAATTTGATAAAGTGACAGGAGTATGAATCTGACTTAAAAGCATTATATAATTTGGAGATAACGATTGGGGCTATAATTCCAAGTCTGCATGAGTGTAGTGAGAATTTAAATGGCCACAGCGCACCGAATTGTGTGCGCTCGTACTTTGGGATTTTAAATGGACGCACCAGGCCTGGTGCCTACGAAGGTTAAAGATTAATGTCTTGTGTAATGATTCACGTTTGGAGAAGGTAAGAAATTAAAAAAACTCACTCCAGAAAGAATAGCACTGTACAGACAACTCTTGAAACACCATACAAACATATATAGGGTATGTGTTAGTTTTAGATTGTACACACATACACACATATCACACACCAGTTTTGCAGGAGAAACGAACTCCGTTGCTCCGGCGGCACTGCACGTAAGAGGATACATCGACTTGGGATACCTTGCTACGCGCCAGCTGATTTGCTAGTGCGGTGAGATTAATTAGCAGGAACTCAAGATCTGATACACTGAGGTTGACGGACGTCCGATCGAGGGCGATTTTGTCGAAGATTTTCCCGATCGTCTACAACCGGAACGACATCTTGTTGCACTTGTAACGCTCGTCCAACTCCAGATGCTCGCACAGTTTAGACAGGTGAAGCGCCAGTGTGGGGACGATATCTGGAAGCAGGACGAGTGGCGTTTGCTTCGCACCGCCCAGGTCGAAGAAAGCCCGATTGACATGGCCGGATAGAAGTCGAATCAGACCACTTGAAACGCTCGTTTTGAGAAAGTGGAGGCGCAGAGTAGGAAATTCTCAAGCGGAGGCCGCTGTTGGCTGCCCGAGGCCTGGCACGGCACATGGCGATGCTATTACGCGACAAGTCGCCTGATGTTCTCACCGGTAGGCATCTCGCAAGGACAGGATACCTACGCAGTTGCGCGCCTACCTACTATATTACCGGAACAGAAAGGATACTCTTCATTGTTATTATTGGTCAGCCATTTTTAATTCGTAATCACATAACTGGCTGGGATCGAGACACTCGCCTTTTCTGCAGCACTGCTCGCCTCGGATTCCGTCGCTGGCACGCGGCCCGAACTCCTGCAGGAAAGCCGTTTCCACTTGTAGGTCCGGCTACTTTGTCCCAAACAGGTCGAAAAACTTGCTAGGGCCCTGTCCCGGACTATGCAGAGCGCAAAGAGACAGACGTACTCTATGCACACGTCCGTGATGAAACCCTGCAGTGTGCGAGTTTTGTAGCACTACAGAATGCAAGCGCGCCTGAGAATGTGTCGTGTGGCCGAGACGAGAAGCAAAAACCCGTACCAGTCGAAGTATTACCCTCTCGAGAATCTCGTGTGGAGGTGGACGGCAAACCAGTGGCTACCGCGCTCGGTGTGGACGTCCGTGTTTACGATGACCGTGTACCCAAAGAACCCGGGAAGAGGATGAGAAGGTAGAAGATCGGACAGGAAGGGCCATGCGAACGTGGGCACATCGCGGAAGGTGCAGTAGATATCGAGATTGCCCATACCTAAGACATCGGTCATGACGTTTTTCAGTCTGCCTTCGAACTCCTGCTAAAGTAGGATCGTCAAGACGTCGCCGGAATCTCGTGGAATTTGAGTTCGATGCGGATTTTGCCGTTATCAGGTAGACTGGTGTGACCTTCCGCGGCTCAGCCGTCCGGCGTGAGATCGAAGACGAGCATGAAGTAACATTTCATGAACTGGTCGGGCTTGATCTGGATGCCCATGATTTCGTGTTTTATACCAGGACCGCAGAAGAGCGTCTGATAAGCCAACGTGCAAGTCTTTGTACTGCCAGTTTTCATATCCAGACATTTGCAGGTCCCCACATCAGAATGTTAGAAAGCGTTGTTGTGATGACTGCGAAGCATGTTGCCCGTACTTCAGTAATGACTCAATGTACCATCTGTAGTTGCATAGACCCTTGGATGGTGATACGTAGACGCGGTTTAGGGTGACGATATACTTTTTGAAGAGCACGTTCAGTACATTGTTGGCCACTGTGGTGATGTCGGACTGGTCCAGAGCGGAACCGTGTTGCGCCGCCAGCTTTCCACCACCGACATGTATTTTTCTAAATGCACATACGACTCGGCTTTGCCAGGTGTGACGAAATCCAGGTCGGATTAATCCATAGGGCCGATGGGTTTGTAGTGCTTGACTTGCAACGAGAGCACCGCGCAATGTACAGGCCTCTTGGCAAATATATGGAACACAGATTTTATCGTTGAGCACGACATCGTGTCCAAAAGGCAGAATTAGGGCGGTTAAGAGAAAATGTCCCCGTCTATACCATTTTTCGTATTCAGAGGTTTCTACTTTTTCTCCACCTGGTTATTCGCCTTGTTGTTCTCCAGAGGAGGAGGACCAGAAGTCTCCGTTTTTTCATACGCCCGTTTCCCTTAATTTTGGCCACTAGTCTCTGCGCCGAATTGGCCAGACCATAGGCAACGATATTCTTGAAATTTGTCGCTGGTTGCTTCAATGCGATATCCGCAGGGTCGTGGGCCCCCCGTGTTGAGCGCTTCGCGGCCGAGGGCCCAAGCGCCTCGGAAGGCCAGTTGTTTCACGGCGCGAAATGGACTGGCCAGAAAGCTGCCAATGCTGTGTCCCTTCTGCACATAGGGACTACTGAAATACAATGGTCCGAATAGATTATTCTTAGGTCCGCCACTTTCCTGTCGAAGGTAGCATTCGACGAGAGTGGCCATTTCGCTATGCCGTGGCACCATCCCAAGTCAGACTATTTATACGCGATAGCCCTGCCAACGAGAATGATGTACCGCGACTAACGGCCAAACGATGTCTTGAAAGGGGACTCGGTCGCACAGTTTGGTGAGCATCTCTCTGGCGACCGTCTATATTTCCGTCTTCGCCACTGGCACGCAATACACCCTGTCGAAAACGTGATGTATTTAGGGAGATGGTTTGTCGACCATGTTGGAAAACCGCGCAGGCATATAGCTTACCAACTGCGGCCCTATCAGATCAGAGTACACAAAGATTGTTTGTAGCTCCGTCCCCGTCTCCGGTCCCAGATGACCTACAACAGTCCTACCAATCTCAGCAATCGGACATAAAACCTCGAGATTGTGTTGTCGGGATACAGGCCGAATGAAGCGTCTCTCAGTAGAGTAAGGTAGAAGGTCATCCGGTATCCGACAGTCGAAGGCGTGGCCGTATCCTATGCAAATGACGAGATGCTCGCAAAAGCCGCGTTTCACGCACGTATCAAGTACTTTATCCACAAGTTAATGAGTCCACTTTGTGATATTGAACGGAGTGAGCTCCTCAGCGTAGAACTGACCATCTATAGGTTTGCTTCGCATGTCCTCCAAATCGAAAACTGGGTGACACGACCTGCGCAATATCTCCCGCATCTTTAACAACTCGAGCCTCCAGTTTTGTTATAATCCCTTGGCAAATCGCATCTGTTTCTTGCTGATCCTCACCGTCTTACCAACGGATTACATGGGCGGAGCCTCCATCTTCCCCTGCAGCTTCATCATTTTCTTCCATATGCGCAACATATCCTTGTAGCTCACAAGTAGCTGGGCCATCCCCGTTCTTGAGTGGACACAGTCGTAATAGCCTGAGATGATCTTGTCAAACACGTACACGTTGCGGTAGGTGTACCGTGTGAACGACTTGTAGAGTTTAGATTTGAATGTCTTGTTAAAATTCTCTGAGATAGCACATTTCTATTACGGAATCCTACGCACCCTCGTCACAATGTCCTCGGCGTATAGAAGCTTGCGGAATCTGGAGTTCACAAAGTCCTTACCCGTTTTCCTTCCGCAACGCCTAATGTCTTTTGCCTCCATTCCTGGCCAATATGGTTTGCAAGGCTTACGCGACGGCCTCGCCTGTCTTGGAGCAAATCGACACCGAGTAGGCGTACTTGGAGAAGGCGTCGAGCGCGTTAAGTATGTAACTGTACCCGTCGTTGTGCTAGGTCCGAAACCTCATGTCCACCAGGCCCTCCTCCCACAGGTTGCCAACGATATTCACCGAGAAACGATTACCGATAAACCTCTTCAACGCAGTCCTTGCTGAATGTACTAGTACATTCGCGGTAGCTAATCTCCGACCTTGCCCTGGCATTGCTCCTTTTCCATTTCTGCTGCCTCGAAATTCCGTGGCGGCATGAATGAATTCGGTGGCGACAGGTTGTAATACAACTTGTTCATTGTCTGAAGGTAGTCCACCGCTGCCGCTGCGATCACGGACTGGCTTTGCGTTTTCCGTGCTGAACAGTTGGGATATGACTTCACTGTACTTGGGCCCTTTGTTTATGTAAATGTGTACCCATCGTTCCTTATCGGTCAAATGCCCGTTCGTTGATCCAAGGATGCGCTTATTTGATATTATGTCATAGGGCCATGACGCGGGACCGTTGGACATTCTTCTTGTTTAGGAGCTCCAAAACCACTCCGTGCCCTTTTACGTCACGCCTCGTACATTGAAGCTGTTTTTCTCGTACACCGACAGCGGCAAATACCCGACAATGACGGTTCCGTCGGTCTCTTTTCTTATCCCATATACTATATTAATTGGGTGATCACCTGTCACGTACTGCGACAAGTAGTGCCCTGTGTTCGTCCCGAAACGATTAACTCCAAATGGCCTTAGCTCTTCGTCTTCGAGCACCGTGTAATCTTCAAAGAAGCCGCTCCAGTCTTCTTCGTAGTCGTATCCAAAATCTACCAATTCGTGGGTTTGTATTCCCGTATCCACAAATGTTGGCCTAGTAGCTGCGGCGGCTCCTTCGGCCAAACTTCCGTAGATCGGGAGTGTGATGGAGCGCCTGCTCCTCCGAACCCGTCTGAGTATGAGGTCTTGTACCTCTTCCAAACTGACCCGCCCCTTGTACGGATACGCAATCTTTTTTCTTTTTCTTCAACGGTATGCGGATTTCTGTGCTGGCTTTAGTTTTTAAGTCGTCATTTTCGTAATGCAGCCTTTCAAACTTCTCGGGCGACACGATCAGCATTTTCAGTAACATGTCTAAGCTCTATGAGACAGCTCTGCCGTCCGAAGAGGGAACCCACCTCGCTGCACAATCACCTTCCTGTTCTTACCGACAGCGATTCCCTTGTCAGCCAGGTGTCAGAGTGTCTTGAGTTTTCAAAGCCTTTCGGCACCGCTTCTGGAAATTTTACAGTTTCCATTCAGGAAGTTTAGCGCCAACACGTCTATGCCGAAACCAGATCACTGTACGAATTCTCGAGGAGGTCGTTTTGCAGTCAGGACGATACTGATTTGAGCTCTTGTAAGAGGTGCTAATTCGACCTTATCTGTCTCATCGCCTATAGGTGCGTACCCCAACGTTAATTCCGTGGAAAATATTTTCGTTCGTAATCGAAGATCCTCTCTGTCCTGTGCGAGATCGAGCAATAGGTAACCGTGCGACCTGCGCTTAGCGTCGAGATAGCTCTCGTACAGTCCGTTACTGTCCTTGTGGTACACCTGTCCGGCGATGTAGTCAAACTGAATCCTGTCACGCACATTTTAAATACGACCAGGTAATTGGCATTAAAATATAAGCCGCTTCTGAATCATCCCTGGTGGAACAGATTATGCGTGGTGCTTTTTACGCTGATATTTCTGCCAGAATGCCACTGATGAAGGTATCGCACAAGCCCTTTGTTTAAGCATCAATCAGCAGATCGCCCAGTACGAATAATCTATGGCCGTTACCCGCCCCTCGAAATCAGGTATGTATTTGTTATAGACGCTCCTACGTCCAGCACCTATAACTGCTAACGAGGAACGGCAGTATATTCTCTTAAATATCACACGATATCGCAAAAATCGAACATTGTGTACAGTTTGACTATGTTGGTGTGTAAACGGACGCAAAACGACGTCTTAGCCACAACGGCTGGGTACACTGATCATGCAGGTGGCCGGGCGCATAAACTTGTGAATTATACGTACCGAGAGACGGAGCCTCTCTGCCCGTCTTTTATGTATCCGGCTGGCACAGACTCTAGGTCGTCTAGACGCCTGCGTTTGTAAATAGACAAACTATAAACCTATTCGTGCTCCGACACTACAGCTATCGTGTGTGTGCCGTAACCGTCGCACATTCTTATTATGCGCTTGATCCTACTTTTGTTGCGAAGGTGATGCCATCTCCGACATCGACAACCAGGATCATACCCCGAATGCTGTCGAATTTGACGAGCTGAACGGCGGCGTAATTGGTCTTCATTCCTCGCAAATTGCACAGCGTTTTCCTTTTCAGAATCCTGGCGTTCGCGGTCTTGTAAGCGCAGTTCTCAAGTTTCCCAGACAATAATTCCTCAATGTTCTTGTCGGGCCGAGCTCGTTGGTCATTTCGCCCAACTTGTCTCCGCAGGTCACGACTGGAAGTTACCCGCACTTTATATGAGAATGGCAGAATCGGTATTGCAATAGGTGACCTTGTCCTTCAGTACATCCTCATAAGAATACAGTTGGAGACGGGCCCGTTTATTCACATAGGTGCCAATCACCTAATTAGTGTGACGCAGGAAGGTCACGTTTTTCTCTTCCTGGTATTTCCAACTGACCCATTCAATTTCGTCACCGGCAAACACCATCTTACCCACTTCGATACAGGGATTTGCGAGGAATCGGGAGATTTCCTGGGTATCAGCAATAATCTTGGAGTTTTGCCTGTAATCTTATTCCGTCAGCTTGTTCCAGAAAGTGTTTTGGTCGAGTTTGGCTAGCCCTCTCTTGGCCGTGTTCTTCTGGATGCCCTCATTTTCCAGCCTGATCCTGTCGCTGTCTATACATACTGAACGTACGTGTCTTCGTCCTTAGGCCCCAGCACCCAGCCTGAATAACAGCTGGCCTCTGCCTTCAGTCTGAGGAATACATCGATGTACTGGAATAAGTGCACTCCTTCGCCGGTCTTTGGGTCGTACTGGGTCACCTCGTAGTTATAAAATTCGTTTGTCTTGAGTACGCGCCAGCACTGCTCCACTTCTAGCGTGACCTTGTCTTCAACCCAAGTGCTAGTCAGATCCATCTCAGAGACCGTCCGCTGGCGGCACTACTCTTGGGATCCAAACTCCACGCAGGTCATGCACAGACAGAATATCAGACGGTTGTCGCTCCTGTATGTCCGCACGGTGTAATAGAGTTCTCGCTGATGCAGCACCGTGCACCGTAACAAGTCCTTCTTGGGGAGCATGAGATCGTGGGATGACCGACGGGAACTTGAATTATTTGCACACCACGAATACAGTCTCATGACGTCTACATACTGTATTGTCTCTTCGCCCTCTTTCACTTTGTATTGTTGCCGTATTGCTTAGTTGCGCCGGCCATACAAGGCGCCTCTCGATCTCTGAAACATGCTGTCTTTCATATCCCCGTCTTAAGGGAGCAGAAACTCGCTTTCCCACTACAACTTGACTTGGTATCCGTCTTGCGTTATGCGTTCGATTCGAAATATGGCTTGCTCGTATCACCCTGCCAAGGTGTCGCCCCTGCTGTAGGCGTGTCTCGAAACGGCATGCACATATATCCAAGCTAGTAGCACCCATAAACTCGTGAGCGTTTCCTTGCAGAGGCCGTCCACGCGTATATCCGGCAGTTCGTGCAGCTTGCAATCCTTGCAGTTCTTCGGTGCAGGAGGTTCTTGCCCTTCTTATCCGCGAGGAAAAACCAGGCAGTCACTTTCTTACTCTGCTTCGTCTCGTCCGTTTGCCCTCCGACTGGAATTATTCCTATTCTGTCCGGCTGTAGGAACTTTTTTTCGAAGCGTCTTGCTACAGGCCAAGGCTATGGTCATGTTCACGAGAAACACCCCCACATTCCCAATCTGCAAAAAGTGTTTGCGAAACGTCCGACACGCCTTTCGCAGCAATATTAGAGCCCCTGGTAGTAATTTTCAAGCACACGCCTGTTGTCGATGACCTTTTCCTTCGCGACGATCTCCTACCAAGACATAAGCTCCTTTCTCTCCGACTCGTACATCTGATCCACGCCGTAGTACGAGACATCAAGCGCCTTGAACCACATAGTTAATGTTCTCGGCCGTGTTAAAGAGACGAAAGAACCAGGATTTCTGGGCTGACAAACCGTAAATTTTGGGCAATTATCTGAGCGTCATGGGCATGTAATTCAGACTTTCCAACCACGTGACGTTCTTCAATTCGAGGCACATAATCTGTCCGTTCCTGACGAGGAACTCGGGCCTCAAATCTATCGGCATCAGACGATTCAAAACAAACAGGAGGTCAAATACCTTGCCATTGTTGGCAATGGCCACAATCCTTTTGTCACAGGGTCTGGAATTTAAAACGTAGGAAATGAGTTACCACACCGGGTCCAACCAGAAACTGCGATTCTTCTTTCCGCACCTTCGATAATCGAATTCGACATAGGCCTCGTCATCGCACACAGTGCAAAACTGTTGGACACACAACACAATCGGCACATGCTTGAACGAAGTGTCTATACGGTTTGTATTCTGCTCCGTTTCGAAATCGTAAAATACAAAAACTACCCCATCGCTTCGGGGCATTGTCAGGAAGAGGAAACACGTAACTCTCGTGTCCCAATTCCCTGTCCTTTAGACACTGCGAACAATACCGTTTGTCGTACTCGCGATTATGTCCTTTCATAGCACCACACTTGCGACAAAGTCTCTCGGTCTTGCACAAAGTCTTGTCAAATATCCTCAGACGTTTGTAATACTCGTAGCACGCTGTGTCCTAAAGTGTCGGGGATGCGAGGGGGAACGGCCGAGCTGGCATCGCATGAAGCGTCACACTTATGCTGCCCGCCCCTCTTGCATCACTTGTTACACACGGAGCACACAATCCTTTGGACATGGCCGCAGTCAGGTTCGTGATGACGTGTAGTGGGCCCCATACAACAGGTTGATTCTCTGGTTTGATGCTACCTGCCCGTCAAACATGATTCTGTCGCACCGTAGACTCGAAAACACCACTATCCTATATTCCGGAAAATGGCCCTACGGTCTATAGTTCAGGAATCCCTCCTCCTCTTCTGAGATCGACGCACGCAACACCCCGTCAATGTTGGGCAAAATCTTTCGCCACATCCTATAAGCCATGGATTCATAATCGTTCGTCACTCTGGCAATGGCAATCACCAGTGCGTGCGCCAGACACTTCTGCTCGGTTCACACCTCCACTATACTTTTCTTGAGATGAGGCATTACGGACACAAGTCTTCCTTTCGACGTCTCAGCCCTATTCCGAAAGCCCAAGGCATCCTGAATATGCACTGGAACTTGAGAGTGTCCATGGCATTGCATCTGGCGTTTGATTGCGTCACATTCTCAACCACTCCCCACAGGACTTCCCGACATATCTGATCCCTCCTCCTAAAACTCAGAATGTTCGGTGTTTCCTACTGATTGTTATGCCCACCATATCGCTGGAATCGAGATCGCGCAACAAATATTCAAACAGCTCGTCCACATTATTGGCAAAATATTGCGCGCGGGTTTGCGACGCCGCGCTCGCGGGAATAGTCGTCATTCTCACAGTCAGCTCTCTCCCCTCAGCGTTGAGTCGCTTCTAGTCGTGGTGACCTCGTCTTGAACAGTAAAGTAACGAGACATCGCATGCACACTCAAAAACTTACGTTGTTTTATTCGGACGACTTTAACGATGTACGTGATACGACTGACGGAACATAAGTGATGCTAGGATGACTCTCCCCGCCTTCTATACTCAGAATCACGCGTTAGGCGAATTACAATAGAAAGCCAATTGGCACGTCCTGACGTTCTGTTGTAAATGGCCCGTGTAATAATTCGCAATCACGTCGAATTAATGTCCCGTGCAATTTGGCACGTTCTGCTTGTTTAGGTGAACAGAGTCTTATCGTGTTAGCCACTCTTTTTAATGCTTTAAGGAATAGTTTGTATGTCATGACTGCCGAGACACAACCCTTGAATCGTTACAATACGCGGATCGGAATGAGACCATCCATATAATAAAAATGAGCGTTAAGGATTTTAAATGAACAAACATATAAGCGAATTATTATTATTATTATTATTATTATTTATCTTGTCACAGGCTTCGAGGATCACACTGCAGTACTTTTCGTATTACGTGTGATGTTCCAAGTATAGCCGTCTTTTGTAGTGAATCTATCGAATGTTTTCCTGGTACCGCTTCCAAATTTTTCCTTAAGCTTCTCGTTACTGTTCCAGGGGCTCCAATTATTACTGGTATAATCGTACATATCACGTTCCACATTCGTTGTATCTCTATACATAAATTCTTGTATTTTAAATTCTTTACCGCTTCCTTTTGCACATTTCTGTCTGCGGGTATTGCGACATCTATCAGTGTGCATGCTTTCTGTTTTTTGTTTTTAATTGTAAAACTGGCCTATTTGCTGTAACTTTTCTGTCTGTGTGTACTGCTTGATTCCACAACACAGTGACGTCTCCCTCTTCATACACTGGTTTGGGCATGTGTGTGCTATTTGTCTGCGGTTTCAATGCCTAAGGCTTTGTATATTGAGTAATGCAAGTGTGTACAAACTTTATCCTCTCATTAAATATTCGTTCTTCGTCAAAACGGGGTATCCCGAGGTTAAGTAGTCAATAGATTCTTCATGTTATTTACATAACCGGCATTTACTCTCAGTTTCTTTCTTCAAAATTTTATTCCTAAAATAGTTTGTACTAATTGCTTGGTCTTGAGCTGCCACTATTGTACTCTCTGTTTCTCCCTTCATGACGACATATTTTAGCCAGCCATATGATTTTTCAATATCCACCAGCTTTTCATCTAAGCTATGTGGCAATTGTCCATGCACCCTCTTCCCGTGCCATCTTCCTTTGTTTCCCCCGCTATGCTCTCCTTCATTTTTCTTCTTTCTCTGTGTACTTCTGTCTTGAGATATCTAGTTGTCTGTAACACTGCTGAATCGGTGTTATGTTGGTGTGTTCTGACAACCTGTATTAGGGGGTCTTCCTTCTTGTCTACATATTCCAACAGTTTTGTAATTTCTACTGAATGGGCTGCTTCTAACTGCATCAAGCCCCTTCTTCCCTGTTTTCTAAGAACATACAAGCGATCTACCTCTGCCTTTGGGTAATTCTGTCCATGAATGGTTAGTAGTTTCCTCGTTTTCCGGTCTAGCTTTGCAGATCTTCTTGGTGCCAGTTAACAATTCCAAAACTGTATCTAAGTGCTGGTACTTCCAATGATCCAATTGCTTGAATTTTATTCTCTGCATTTAATCCTGTACCCAAAACTAATCTCAATCTCCTCAAGTATTCTTTCTTCAGCTTTTCTTTCTCGTTTTTATGCTGAATGTCAAAATTTTTTTCTATGCCTAAATACTTATATGCTTTCCTTGTGTCCAGTTCTTTAATGTCGTTCTCAAATGTGTTTCCTATATGCATTTTGCTTTGGAACCTACGTCTTTTAAACATATTCTTGCACATTTTTCTAAACCAAATTCATATTTATATCTTTACTAATTGTTTGCACAATTTTTATTTCGTTCTTCAAATCATTCTCATTTGTACCTAGCAATTTCAAGTCATCCATATACAATAAGTGACTTATTTTCCTCTCAGTTCCATGTACTTGATACCCACAATCATCTCTGTTCAGCTCGTGTGTTAATGGAATGAGTGCTGTGCAAAAGAGTAATGGCGAGAGAGAGTCCCCTTGGAATATTCCTCTTCGTATCTGAATGGGTTGTGTCTGCATTACTTCCTGCTTTATTTTAAAAAAGCCTTGTGTTCCATTTCTCCATAGATAGTTTCACAAAATCTAATAATTTTACTGTTCACTCCTACCAATTCTATTGACTTTTCCACCCAGCTATGTGGAACGCTATCAAATGCTTTCTGGTAATCAATCCAAGCTACAATTAAATTCTTGTTCCTTTCCTGCAGTCCTCATATATTGCCTTTGATATAATTAATTGTTCTTTGCTACCTTTAATTCTAGGGTGACATCCTTTTTGCTCTGCTGGTAGTAAACTCTGCTCTTCCGAATGTGTGGAGATTTTTTGGCTATTATTCCTGTTAGGGTTTTGTACATGGTCGTTAAGCATGTAATGGGTCGGTCTTTTCTGACTTCCTTGCTGTCTCCTAGTTTTGGTATCAAATATGTTACGCCTGTAGTCAGCCAGTCAGGTGCCTGTATTATTGAATTGAAAGTTTTTGTAATATGCTTGTGTGTAGCTGGAAAAGCGTTATTATTATTATTATTACTATTATCATTATTATACAAACAGAGATACGTACAATTACATAGAGATACATAAAATCATTTCTTTTTTACGGTTGATCATGGTAAACGACATTTTTTTCGCCTAACACACCCTGTGGAAACCTCAGTCCCAATCTCAAACAGTAGTTTCACATTTTGCGCAACCAGTATTTGGGGTTCTCTTTCTAGAGTCGGAAGATGAACCTAGCCATATCGCCACAACGTCCTGCAACCAGTTTCACTCTATGGGAGAAGGTAGATCCGAATACAAACATTTCGGATGGAACCGCTATTTCGCCTCTTCTTTGTGATTGCAGTAACAGGCAGTCATAATACATTGTAGTGCGTACGGAAAAATTTGGTCCTCCGACACTCGTCAGCGTGTGACTACATCCTTGAATCTGTGGAAGGTTACTCTAGAGTCCATCCTAAATGATTCGAGATTTAGGGCGTACGGAAATGCACGTCAGAAGTTGCTCCGTTCAGGGTCGGATGCTGCCTGACACATACCGTGCAGTGGCACACGGAGTGAGCAGTACGGGCCAATTCTGTCCCGTCTCTGTAGAAGAACTTGAGGAAATATCTACAGTACGCGCAAGCCGGCGATAGCCACCCTTCGTTGCCGCAAGAGGATCCTTGTTGTATACCACGCGTTCCATGGAGGGAAAGATGAAGGTGGCATATTTATAAAAACAGAACATTTATATGTGTCGGAGACATGATTGAGCAAATTTAGATTTGACTTGCAACCGCAGGAGCGCCACGAATTGACGGGATAACACGAACATTGAACACTTTTCGTCGAGGTCCTCGATCCCAAAACCCCCAAGCATAATTAGCGATATTTCTATGAATTTCAATTCTCGCAGAGTAAAATACTTAGAGCTGGTACTATACCGTAATAATAAAAATCTAACTTCTCAGATTGGAGCGTTCCGCATACAATGATGTACATGCCCGCAGACAAGAGTTATTTGAACCTTTCAGTCTGTTAGGCGTGAAAGAGAACTGAGACCGTACAACAGGCCCTCTCGGAAATGAGATGCCATAACAGAGACTTTGAAGCGCTTCTGCGGAATGTTCACGGGGATAAAGTCGTCCATCCATACGCAGCGGCCTGTCGTGGCCTCCATCTTCTCGTGGTCCACGCAGAGATTGATGGCCCCGAATGTAGGGTAAACTAGCGCTTCCGCCAATAGAGATTAAAGATGTCTCACCCATTTTTTATTTCTGTTCGTGTACTGAAAGAGGAGAGAATAAGCACAATCTGATGACAGAGATAAGATTTTCCCAAGTCAATGCACAATAAAATCACTTTTATCATCTTTCTTTCTCCTATTTTAGCGAGAGCTGATATGCGCTTTATTTTTTCGTTTATGCCATATACATAAAGTCAATCGTGATTATTGCAACATTTATCGTATCTATATCCACGTCTGAAAAGACAGGTGTGAAATGCTTAGGTAGGAATACAAGCATGGCATTCTATAAAGACCCTACGATAATGAGCAGTATAGATATCCCATACTTGGCCTGAAATCTTTCCACCCCTATAATGAAGTAGGGCTTCTCCAAACAGCTGATATTTACAGCTCTACTCGAAGATGCCACGGCAAACCTTTCGCACACATTCGTCTGTAAAGACGTAGCTCGTGTAAATACGCTTTCACACTATAAAGATTGAGCTACTAACGATAACCTGAATATATTCCGTGTGTATTTCAGCAATCAGCGTCACTGGTAGAAACACTGGCCTCTGATCTAATGTTCAGAAAATGTATGTTGCAGTACATCCACAATGGCGTCAGCTCGTTCAAGCATCCGTCAAGAGCGAAAGAGAGAGTGACACCCCTGGTATGGTGCTAGGCGATAGCGATGCTATGCCTCCACAATGGCACCAGCTTATGGAACACGGCGTTGGATACGGGACTGACAACCAGAGACTCCAACGAGGGAATGACGGGCTAAGTACAGAGGTGCGTAATATATAGCGCAGTGATGATGTGCGATCGTGCGTTCGTGCGAAATGCAAGTACGTGATAATGTGCCATTCGCTTTTTCGTGAATCATTAAAGGGCGATTTAAAAAGTACGTGAGAAGATGCCAATCGCTTTTTCGTGAATCATTATACAGACCATTCACAAAGCATGTGAGAACGTGCCGATCGCTTTTTCGTGAATTAGTACAAAGCGATTTACAGAGTACGTGAGAATGTACCAATCGCTTTGTCGTGAAACATTATACGGGCCATTTACAAAAGGAACCTACCGATTGCTTTCTACAGTCCTTCGCCTAACACGTGATTCTGACTATAAAGGGCGGAAAAGAGCCCTTACATCATCACTCGCGGTCCTGCAAATTGTACCGTTCACATTGCCAAAGTCAAGGGCCCATTTAACCTCGCCAGGCAAACCCAGATATGGCCGAGGCTGGGGCATTGCCTGTCGCAACAGGACATTTATATCAAGCAACCCTTAGTAGAGAGTTTGAATTAAAGGGGTCAATTGTCTGATTTGGTTTCTACTGAAAATGAAGTTACGTTGTTGTAAAGCATCTCGTATAAGTTTACAGTCTTTGTTCAATGGAGTTTTTGAAGTTGGGTGGATCTATTTCTCGGTCAGGGAGGTATGTACTTTTTCATCGTAATCATATTTATATATTATGACGGTTGTCCTGCCTTTATCTGCCCGTGACAACGTTGCATTTCCTATTGTGATTGTAGCGCCCCCTAGCGGTAGCGTAGCTGTTGCTTTTGTCTGAATATGGGGACACTGTTGGGGATGACGAGGGTTCTAATTTTCACTATATTCGACG
>Ga0268261_10000800_pt1 | contig 20657 bp, 12 predicted proteins | sample TergutNc150P1_FD_190353 | JGI IMG/M metagenome (GOLD analysis project Ga0268261, IMG submission 190353) | Nasutitermes corniger P1 segment gut microbial community from laboratory colony in Florida, USA - Nc150 P1 (SPAdes) (version 2) | ecosystem: Host-associated > Arthropoda: Insects >...
GGCCGTCCTTCAACTGCAAGAACTGAGAACAATGTGGCTCGTGTGAAGGTTCTGGATAGGGACCGGCGTTTGCAAGTGCGGTTAATCGCAGAGGAGGTACGACTACCGAAAACGGACGTCCACCGAATCATTACGGAATATCTGCACATGAAAAAATTTGTGCGAAATTGGTCCCGAAGAATTTGTCCCATGAACATAAGGACAATAGTGTGTTGGTTTCTCGGGAAATCTTGAATCGTGTGAAAAGTGAGCCCGACTTTCTGCAGGGAGTGATAACTGGAGATGAAACTTGGATTTTCGAGTACGATCCGACAACCAAAAGACAGAGTTCAGAGAGGCACACTTCCGAGTCACCTCGACCAAAGAAGGCCCGAATGAGCAAATCAAGAGTGAAATCCATGCTCATCATTTTTTTAATTCAAAGGGAATTGTTCACAAAGAGTTTGTGCCACCTGGACAGACTGTGAATCAAACATTTTACCTACAGGTACTCGAGCGTTTGAGAAACAGAGTTAAGCGCGTCCGCGGTGAAATTGCAGACAAGTGGTTCCTTTACCACGACAATGCGCCAAGTCACACATCATTCGCTGTGAGGAAATTTTTGGCTCAAAATAAGATCAAAGCGCTTCCCCACCCACCGTACAGCCCTGACTTGGTTCCGTGTGATTTCTTTTTATTCCCCAAGCTCAAAACCCACCTCAAAGGACATCACTTTGGGACAGTTGAAAACGTTCAGGCAGCTGCGACGAGGACTTTGAACAACATCTCAAGTGAAGACTTCCTCCACTGCTATGAAGAGTGGTAGCAACACTGGAATCGTTGTATTCGATCGCAAGGAGCCTACTTTGAAGGGGATAAACTGTAAATGCATGCATGTTCAATAATTTTTTTAAACTCATTCTTATTATTTTTGGGACAGACCTCCTATATATAAAAATTTATTGCACCGAAATTCGTTGAAGTACATGTGGGGTTACAAAATTGTTCCTACAAGTAATTTACAACATTATCACTTCATGTATTCATGTAGGTAAAAGCAAGACATATTGATGTTTCAGCAGTGAAAAATAGTTACAATGAAAAAAACACTGCGGCCGCTAGGTGAGATCCACTCTTTCTTAACCTCGGCACTAAGTGCTGTGAGTGATGAGCTTCATACACCGGTCACTTTACCCCAGAAAACGATCTCCCGTGGCTAGGTGAGACCCAGAGCCGGTCTGCACCCCTTGGAGACGAATAAATCTCTTGCTCCTGCAAGGAATTGAACGACGGTTCTTCGGTTGTCCAGCTCGTAGGCTAGTCACTATATCGACTACGCTAATCCTGCAACTACCTTCTTTAAATATGGTGAATATAAAGCCTTGCAGTTACTTCAATGCATTGGAACTAAACACGTGGTACCGGCTCTAGGTAAACTGAACGGCGGAAATTGTCAAGCGACAGTGTCCGAGTGTAGAGTGATATATTGGGTCACGTACAAAGTCCCTGTATTTCAGGCCTCCAATGATCCACACAGCACTAACTGTTATGGTGGAAATTCCTTTGAAATACTGGAACTACTAATCACACTGGGAACCGCGATGTAATTTCGTTTCGATGGTTGAGCTGTGTTTACTCCGCGGCAAAATAATTGAGTACCGCGAACCACAAAGTATTATTAAGCTCACGCACACCACAACCATGCTACGTAACGCCATCATAACCTACCGGGGCATTAGTGGTCTTCCAAAGGTAGAAAAATACAGGACGATCAAACACGGATGCAATAAGCACAGGCCGAAACAGGAGATGCAAACACAATTCTGACTATAAACTGCAATATGGGACAAGACACAGTATAAATGTGTGTGTGTGTGTGTGTGTGTGAAAGACAGAGAGTAGTGTTCCTTTTAACAACGCTGTCAGTTGCGAAGACTCTACGGAGTCGGTAGGAACGAAATAAAGTACGGTAAGAAGCACTGTTAGAATGATACTGACAAAGGAAAACCGAAAAACTATAAGGAAAACATATCCCTGTCCCACTCCGCGCCACAAATCGGACACGGTTTGGCCTGAGATCGAACTCTAACGGCGATGAATATTCGGGGTTTGCTTAAAGCGTACACTGTTTCACGTATAATTCCGGGTCATCAATGAACGTGGAAGAAAAGCTTCTCCTCGCAACGCCCCTGTCAGAAATCGAACTACGGAATTTAGACCTAGGTCGCTTCTTTACTGACTAAACTACGAGAGTGAGTCAAATGAAAACCTTAAATATTTTTTATCTCGTAATTTACTGAACAAAAAATGTGCACAATGACTTCATGTTTCAATGTAGTCCCCATTGTGTTCCATACAAGCGTTCCAGCGCTTCGGAAGTAAATGCATACCTCTAGAAAAGAAATTCTTTTGGCTGAGAGCGCAGCCACTCGTGCACCGCCTGCTGCACTTCGTCGTCGGACCTGAAAGACTTTCATCCCATCGCCTCTTTGAGCGGTCCAAAGACATGAAAGTCACTGGGGCGAGGTCTGGTGTGTGCGGCGGATGTGGAAGACACTCAAAGGACAGACTTGGATTGTTGCAACAGTTGAACGGGCAGTATGGGACCGAGCATTGTCATGTTGGAGCAAAACACCTGTAGTCAGAGGTCCACGTCGTTTGGACTTGATTGCAGGACGCAGGTGATTCTTTAGGAGATCTGCATACGTTGTACTGGTCAAAGTGTTTCCCCTGGGCATGTAGTGCTCCAAAATTACCCCTCGTGTATCCCAAAAGAGAGTCAGCATAACCTTTCCCGCAGATGGTTGTGTGCGAAATTTTTTCGGTTTTGGTGAAGAGGTATGGTGCCATTCCTCGCTCGCTTTCTTAATTTCCGCTGGTGGTAGTGGACCCAGGTTTCATCTCCCTTAACAGTTCTACCTAGAAAGCCACCACTTTTGCTTCAAATCGTTTCAAAAGTTCCTGGCAGGCATCAACACGTCATTCTTTTAATTCTGCAGTCAGCTGGCGTGACACTCAACTTGCAGACACTTTATGGAACTGCAGAACATCATGGACGATATGGTGTGCTGATCCATGACTCATATCCATATGTGCGGCTATTTCATTCACTGTTACGCGGCGATTTTCCTTCGTGATGGCTTCAACTGCAGCAATGGCCTCTGGTGTCACTACTCGGTGTGCCTGACCAGGTCTAGGAGAGTCTGTTACAAAACTAATGCCGTTCATGAACTTCCTAGTCCACTCGTACACTTGCTGTAGTGATAGACATGCATCCCCATACTGAACTTTCATTCGTCGATGAATTTCGATGGGTTTGACCCCTTCATTACTTAAAAAACGGATGACAGAACGCTGTTATTCTTTGGTGCATGTTGCAAGCGGGGTCGCCATCTTTACACTACTACTGCGCCGTCGTGTTGCATTCCTGCATCGTACTGCCACCTGTCAGCCACTCTTCAACCCATGAGTAACACTGCTGTCAACTTACAAGACAACAGAACTGTGTTTCGAATTGTTATCGCACTTTTAAGGTTTTCATTTGACTCTCCCTCGTAAATAGAGCGTGGTAACGTGGACTGGAATGAACTTGCCCAGTATTATGTTCGTGGGTTCAAATTTCAAGTGTTCGTATGTTTACCGCCATCCCTCCAACACCGACGCATATAATGCATATACAATACTTCGCAATTAACACAGCCATTTTAACACCATCCACTCTCACTTCATTGTTATCCCTCCGTGGTCTTCGTGGCACAGGACAGCAGACGTTCCTATTTCTTAATTATTTCCTGTCTGGCAGGATCCACAGTACAATCTTGTTTATGCCTCATCCCCTCCGCGTTATACAGAATCCTTTCAAAAGAATTTGCGTTGCTTATCATTCTATACTCTCTGGATCGGAGGAGATTTCAGAGGCACGTGTTTCACTGCAGATGACACACATGTGAAAAAAAGATAAAAGATTCCAGGAATCAAAGATTAGACTTGAAGCATAGTGTACTGGAAGTCGCAGCAAGTCAAACGAGTGTTCTAAACGAATCAATCGTCTGAACAACGTAGTCGAGGCAAAGCGTTTCTAACACTGTAAAAAGAACGTACGAGTACAAACAGAGTGGGCGCAAAACTTTTAGCCAAAGACATGTTCAAGGGAAGGGTAGGAACGAATGTCTGTCTTGCACGTCGAGTGTATTGTTGTGTTTTCTGTCGCCAGTAAACAAGAGCAAAGAAAACTCAACCCAATATATGCTTTCCATAGTATGTGGTGACAATATTTTAAATTTTTAAAATAAAAGTTCATTGCTTGTAAATAATAACCACACGGATGTGATTTTTATCGTCTTATAATTCTTCGGCCTCTGACAATCATCGGACTCACAGTCACTGCTGCTCATTGCACTACCCATTATTGTTTATATTTTCAGCCCTCTCTTCTAATATACATTCCCATTCTGGTTTTTAGGCGCCTTGGCGAAATTGTGAAAAGCGACTGTTAGCTTCGTCATGTATATCCTTCCGCATGGAACAACCCGGCTCCCACTGGACGGATATTCATCAAATTTTATATTGTTTTTCGAAAATCTGACGAGAAAATTCAGGGTTCGTAAAAATCTGACAAGAATAACGAGTAATTGACACGAAAACGCACGTACATGTTTGATGTAGCTGAATTCTTCTTAGCTTGACAAACGTTTCAGACAAAAGTTGTAGAAAAAATCAGAATTTTTTCTTTCAGAAGATCGTGCCGTTTATGAGATAATGTGAAAAAATATTGTAGAGCCGGACAGGCCACATGATAATGTAATACGGCGCATTCGCTTTACATGCTGGATAACTAATTCAGCAGGCACACACGCAGAATATGTAATACTTATTGTTTCTCCACGGCAACAATGGTTTCACGAAAGCGCCTGACTGTTACGTTGTATGTATATTGTCTGTCTTCTCGTTTGTACGCACGTTCACGAGCGGTGATCGACTTTCTTTTCCAGTTTATATTTTTAATCTCTCATAGCAAAGGAAATTTCAGGTGTCTCTTCCAATTTCTTTTGCGCGTTGAGCGGCTACTTTCTGTAGTCCTACATATTAAGCTTCGTGGCTGGTGTTCAATAAGCTAGTGTGGTTTTTGAGGATGGTCGAGGGCAGAAATGTTCACTTCTCGACATTTCGGCAAATGTTGCAGTCTCCATCTTCCAAGTAAATGAATTTGGGACTTGCAGGGGTACTTTTATATAGATATGGCCGTGGTTGGTGTGGGGAGGGTGACAGTCTATATGGTTACCCTTCCACACACAGCCGATGGGAAATGAAACCTCGAAAATTCTTCAGTCGTCCTAGCGGCCCAGCCCTGAGCGCCCGATCCACCGCACTGGTTCAGAAATTTTCGGGAACTGGTACATGTGCCCCTGCGCTTCTTTCCTCATAAAATTGGGCACATTCAGAACAGTTTTCCGCAGAAGGCTTTTTTCGTCGAGGAATCCGATTTCGAATGTATCGGTGACATGTGACGTCACATAAATCTCATTCTCCTCACTTGACACTAGTCTTATTTGTTTACTGCCGATGACAGTACCGCCGAGGGTACGTTCTGCACAGTCGACCTTACCGGACCGACGGACGAAACGGAACAAATACGTGTACACACCCTTACGACCTCATGCTGCGCTACGTTCTTCACTGGTCAAAAATATTTGCGATAACTATAATCGCGTCTGCTCCACACGCAGGTCAAACCTGAAAACAGCCAGCTGGCCAGGCCTGTCACATACTTAAGGACGGCGACACGTCATGAAAAAGATGACAAAGCGTCCTGGAACTGAATCGGAGTAGGTGGTAAGCAGCATAAATTACGGCATCTCAAAGGCCAAAAGAAAGAAAGAAAGAAAGAAAAATCCTTTTCTTAACTGCGCACGCCGTCATACCCACAAGGAAGTGGAGATACTGCTCCACACGTATTCTTACCCTTGGCACTACATGGAGATGAGTGGTTGCCAGAGTCAGGTCTGAACGGTTCTGGACAAAATCAATAAGACATGAGACATAATAAATAATAAACAATTGTCAGTCACTCCTACGAAAAAGTTGTCATTATATTTGGCATTCGTAAATGACTACAGCAGCTGTCACAGTTAAATAATTTGGACATCTCTATATGAAATCCAGAATACATTTTAAATGTATCTGTGTAAAATGTATCTCGAAAATATATCACATCAAATGTAGCAGAATTTCAGAATTTAATTTTACAAATCGGGGAGCCGCGATTAAGTCAGTACAGTGACTATGTTACAGGCTAGACGATCGAGGAATCGTGGTTAGATTCCTGGCATGTGCAAGATTTTCGCTTTCCTTAAACTTCCAGGCCGGCTCTGGGACCCACCCAACCTCCTAATCAGTAGTTAACGGGACCTCTTTCCCCTTGAGTATAGCGATCGGATCGCGAAGCTGACCATTCACCTGCATCTGGTGCCGTGGTTTAGAATAAAACTCCACATCGCCATACGCCTTCATGGTGTGCACACGAGCACGACTTTCATCTTTTGTGGGTTTCATGCCTCTTCCTTGTAAAGCAGTATATGACAGCGTCACTTACAGGCATAAATATGGTATTGATTTAGGCTGTACCTCACTGAAACGATAGTTACCGGGTTCGCCATATGGGAGACTGCTTTGAACAACAGGACATTATTTCCGTAAGGTTGCCTACCCACAGTGGCGTCTATCACAGTCTTTCTCACTGCCTTTTCACAAGCGTGTCTATGCTGCCGTTGGCCTGCGAACTATGAGGTTCTCAAATTACGACGCCATGAACTTGCCTCTATAAGAAGGAGGCTCTGGCTCTCAGCGCTTAGCCCAAGTCACTAGCAGAAAGCAATCAGTGCGAATCGGAAGGAACTTAACACGTACTGGGGGTAAATTATCCAAATTATTAATCCAATAAATTATAAAATTATGTGGAAATTTAACTGTGTCCAAGGAAGACTGTACACGACTCTAATTTACAGAAAACAAGGTAGCGGGCATCGAGTCCTTGATATAAACATTAAATCTCTTATTACATAGGGAGAGTTGCATAATTTGTACTGCAAAAACAAATCTGGGACTAAACCCAGGAAAATGAGATAAGCGAGATAAGCATGAAGGGAAGTCCTGGGCTAAAAGAACTTCAAGCCTAGACATGCGGGGAGGATAATAATAAAATGCACAATAAAACAGTGTATATGTTTCTGTGTGTGGATTCCATTCATCTGCCTTCAAGTTACCTTCGCGTTTGATTAATGGAGAATTTCTTAACTCGCAACGCAACTACTGGCTTTCCCTGCGCAGCCCCGGGCGATTTAAATATACCTTTCAAACATACCGCAAGTGCAGCACTCCTTGTGGCCAAACCACATTTCTCTCACATAATCATCAAAAGGGAAACACATGTCGTCAGAGTGATATGAAGTCTAGAACATAGTTTACTGCGTTAGATTTCATGCGCCCTTATGCTTCTTCCTTCTTGAGAAATCAGTCGTCGCTTACCTACCAAAGAAATTCCCCGGCTTAAACCTATAATTATGGAACGTGAAGCTCCATTACCGTAATCGAAAAAAAATTAGTTTCTGGACCTATTTAACGAGGCACTGAGAGTTTCGAATGAGATATGAAAGGAGATGGACATAGGCGGCTGGAAAGTAAGCTGCCATTCCAACAGTTTGCTGTACGAGCGGGTACACGGAACTTCATGGCGTGTAGCTCGGTTAAACTAACATACACAACAGGAACAAGTTTTCAAAAAGGTAACAGCCACAAGTCTTCGTTCGTCCCTACATTTTCACGTTCAAATACAAAAAGTCTATAAAAAGTTTTAATCTCGTTACGTTCACAATCTACAGCAAGCCTGAAACAGCCCTGCTCAGCTACAACGACTTGTCCATTACAGCATCGGAGCAGTTACATGTAATATTTACAAATAAATACTTATTTACGCAACACCAGGTGGTAAAGTATACCAAGCTACCCTGTTACAACGAAGCAATTTTTTAAGACGCGATATCTTTCACTATCAGTGAAATATTTATTACATTATTAAGCCACAGTTACAAGTGAGGGCTGTTACTTGATCGCTGCAAGAAGCGGAACGAAGCCTACAAACGTTAATATCTCACTGACACTCTGTTCAACGATGCGGAATAGATTTCCGACCTTGGTAATTTGTTTCACAGGATTAGTATCTGCGTCAATGACTGCAAACAGATCGCAGACAGAAGATGGCTACTTTCTGAACAAGCAACCTACGCCTGCCTGCAGCCATTTAAATTAGTTCGACTACATTATCAAACAGGCATTTAAATGTGCATCAATTTTGATTACAAATGGCCGCGGTTAAACCTGTTATACCAGCAGTCTCATGAACAAATCGGTCAATCAAGTGTCACCTATACGTACCACTCGTGTAACTGTAAAAATACTGTGGATACAGCTCACAGACTGTATGTTTCTCTAAACAGAGATTATTCCCGGAAACGGCAGTAGCCGGTTGGTCGTCGTAATGGACAGACACTTTTCTGTGCGGCAGAAACTTCACCTATATTAAACCACATGTGCTTGAAGATTCAAACTACAAAACTTTTCCACCGATGGTTGATTTTTTAAATTTCTTTTAAAAGAAAATGAGGATGGCGCCACACAACATATGCGGACGTATCTGCCTCGACCGGGGATTTCACCCCCGGGCACGGACCTTTCTAGTGTCCCGACTATTCCACTATCTATTACTATACCGGACGTAAAGGCCCCCTGAGTTAGTGTTTTCCAATATCTTCCAGATTCTAAGCACCAGAAAGTGTCGGGGTTTGATCTTATGATCAAGGTTCGATTCCCGGTAGGTCTGTCAGTGTGCCTCGAGAAAATGCAGAGTTCACCATATTCAGTGAACAGCGCGGATTCTGACCAATTGTAGTAAAGTGAACGGGACGTCCAGTAACAAGCTTCAGAATCAGTGTAATGTCACCCGCACTCCAGCTACTCGCGCTCATGGCAGACAGCTCAGATACAATTTCAGCACCAACAGGACTATTTAAATTTCTCCCCTAAAATTGTAACTTGCCACACTGGCAGCAATTTTTCTCTTATTTAGTTTGTACAGGTGGGTCATCGCGACTACGGGCTACGAAGACATGCCAATGGGTCCCTACAAGCCTCCGTCCTCAAAGAATTTCGGCACTTGTTACGAGTAATAGTTCAACACGATGAAGTCACCATACAGAAATTCACCCATTACTCGCTGCCTAACAGCCCAGAAAAGCACAATGCTCAGCGCTTGGTTGTTCTTCCGTTTACCTAATTTCATGAAGGAGTAATTCCTCAGAAACCAACAGTCACTAAATTGCTCAGAAAGTCCCCTAGCTTTACAGATATAGAAACCTCGTCACCACAAAAAAAAAAACTCCGTGGCCTTAGTCCGCGAGCGAACTATACCGACACCACAAAACCCCCGCTTATTAGGCCCACTTCCAAGCCAGCACAATTACTGTAAACCATTGTGCAGCCGTACCAACACTAGCAGCCGCACAGTGTACTTTAATACAACCAATGTGCATGTGAACTGGCAACAATAAAGTGATATCGGTACACACATCGGGCTGTTCTAAATGTATCGCCTTATGGCCCTTATGGACTGGACACCTTACAGTCTATAAAAGATGGAATATTCATCATCTCGCAATTCGTATGGGTTCACAGCCTTCTAAAACATTTCGAGAACTGTTTTGAACCTTTCACACTCTGTGCTTACACGGCTATTAAAAAAAAACAAACTCGTACAGTCGGCTCTCCACTGTTCATACAATTCAACACGACGGAGATTTCCCCACTTTTTCTATCGCTTATAAAGCAGCCAAGGAACGAGTTCCTTGAGACACCGACATTCCGCTCAGGTAGTCAAAAATTCCCCCACCTTTTATAAAATATGTATGTTTAATACAGTCCTCACAACACGATCGTAAGCCAGAAAAATCCGTGTTTCTTTAGTCTGTGTTAATACCGAAAGGCTTCCGAGAATGTTGCACCGTATAAATTGATAGAAATTGAGCGAAGTTTCGGAGGAAGGGACTGCCTCATTTAAAGGATAAAACGAGAAGACAGATTTCTCCGAAAGGTTGTAACCAGATACGAGACTACAAGGCGTCACGTCCTAAAGACAGTAATAATCAGTCACCGACTTTAGAACAGAATACTTTACTTTAATATTGTTCTCCAAATGTGTCTTAACCTCAGAAATTAAGTGGCTTCATTACAAAACCCACATACTTAATAAACAGGTAAGACATTCCTGTAAGCGTCGGGGAAAAAGCAAACTGGAGTTGGGCTTATTTCTTGCGCCGCTCTTGCTGTGCATATGTTGAGTGTGTTACCCGATAAAGTTTAATGTGTTGCCATGGAAACACGCAGGAGAATAGATCAAGCGGGCTGCGAGAGTAAGAATGGATTAGAGGTGTCCGAAAACCCGTACTGTGGCGTTCCACAGAGAGCTTCAATGGAACAAGGTAAGACTCTCCTAATGAAAAAACGTGCCATTCAAAAGTGTCCTGAGCACGTTTAGTCCATCCTGTATCCAGACTGATATCTCAAAATACTTCTCTAATAAAATCCTGCAAGCTATTCTCTCATCCAAGGCACACAACTGCTCATTACATCTACATTTCTTCAACAACCCCAACAAATCAGTTATATTCACCAACAAATGCAGACACATACATATATATCTTACATATTTTGTGTGCATTTGTTCGTGAATGTAACTGATTATAAGAATAAAGCACGGAATGTATATCAGATCCAACAAAACTGGCGTAAGCTCTATGCGAAAACAATCAAAAGTTCCTCGTAAAGTAAACGTATCCATTCTTCGCCTCTCCACATCCAGGAGTTTTGTAATAGATGCAAAAGTAAGGAACATGAAACGCATCCCTGATGAAAGCAGCACATGTCGGACACAAAGACGGATGTCTGGTTTTTTACAACGTAACAAGTTATCGAAATATACAGCTTAGTGCTTTATGACGAAACGCGACTTTTTTTTTACTTACGGTTTATAAATTTCGCTGTCTATCGCTCAGAGAAAAAAGCGTCACATGGTAAGATTATTAGTCAACAGCCGTGGCCTAATTTTCAGTACCTAATATCCCGCCATCTGTCCGCATGCAGTGAGGAAATCCATCACACACTTCAGCCGAGACAGCCCGTCCGCGGACCTAGATTGCAACCCGGGGCCTCCCCAGTCCTAAGTACTCGAGTGACACTTCTCTTGCTACATCGTGAGAAAGTAAGCACCTAAATGCCGCTCAAGAGATTGCTGTACACGTTAAGATGGGCAGAATGGCAAGGGCAGAGTCAGATCCTCGGCCTACTGTGCACACAAAATTGCAGACAGAGCAGAACACTGAAAGGAACTGTTTTTACAGCAAGCGTAACCTGTGACATCATGGCGCCGGTAGCTATTCAGTCGATCTACAACAAAGAGATGGAAAAGGTGACGCAGTGTTGAACCGTCCAACAATCTCGTTGCACCGATACTGCAGATTGCACTATACTCTCACGCTGTTATAGGATAAAGTTTTCGTTCTCTTCAACTCTTCCTTTTTTCTAGAGTGCACAGTCAAAAAGTGATAGTTTCCTCTTCCAATATTTAGTTTTACCTCAATTATTCTTTCGCTCCAGTATGTGTACTTAACAAATGTGTCTGTGATTGACTTATGAATCCAAGTCATTACGCCCGCTTGTGTTCATGTACTTCTGTTTACACCACTATATATTACTATGTAATTATTTGTTTCCATTGCACCCTTCAACTAAGAAGATAGGAATCTAATTGGGTACGACACGTAACAAGAATGAACAACAGCAGGATGCCAAAAATAATTCTGAATTATAGACCAAATGAACAAAGACGACTTTGAACGCCTTGGAACAGACCATCAGACGAGGTCGAAACAGGTCTATTAAGGCCTAACTCGTGGTGGATGTATATGATGATGGCGATGACGACGGCGATGACTCTCTCCCTGTGTGTCTTCCTGCAGAAAAAAATTCTTATAAGCAAATTAAGTCTACGATTGTTGTTTTTAGTCATCAGTTGTCTCCAATTCCAAACGTCATCTTCCGCTGTTTACATGTAGAGTGCAGAGTTCAACCAAAAAACGGCATTTCGGACTTCTGCATCCAACATTATACAATCGCATTCCAGTAAGTGGAACTCGGGTGGTACCGGGTTAAACCCCTGGCCCAGAAACGTACCGTTCTGAATGAGGTATTTCGTGGTTTTCTTCATTCCCTTCAGAAAAATGCCGAGCTAGCATATCCGAAATCAGGCCACGCTCGGTTCCTTCCACATCCTTTCCAATTCGTTTTTCACTAATCGTCCTATCATCGACGCTGTGCAATTGGAGCTAATGGCAGCATCGTTAAACGTATTGCAGCAATGTGAAAACCTCCATTCACCAGTCCGCGAAGTTTTAATATGATGATCGATAAGGAAGCGGTCGAGGCCTACCCTCAAGTACGCCAAATATAACTACGAAATCCATACAATAAAAAAATGTGTGAAACATTCTAATCTGGTACCTCCTGAATAGACAAAACTTCCTGCTCTTGAAACAGATAAAATAAAGGTATATGGCACCGTACGGTACTAATGCCATGTCCCTAAAAGCCTTAAAGAGAAAAGCGTGGGATTTAGGTCTGTACGCTCAAATGCAGGCTTGCTCGGGCAAGGAAGGTTGTTCAAAAACCAGAGTAATTACCTCATTAACACTCCGAAAACTCAAGCTCACAGAACACAGCAAAAATCACGTCTCTTATGAAGACCGGTCCGCTAATGTTGTTGAGGGGAAATAATCGATGATTACTTTCATAATCATATGAAACACAAAATTGTGGCGAAAATGCGAAATATTTTTTAATGTTAAATGTAGTGTTAACACACACTTTCCACTGTGCTTCAAAGGTCCAATGGTACAAGGACACCTATCGAATTGCAATAAGACGCCAACATGTTTCCGAGAAGTGCAGAAAACTTGCGATCAACCCATTCCGACTGGGGCAGCCACCTTACTGTCAACCATTCCAAGCAGTGCAGGTACATTACGATAAATCATTACATACGCAAAAAACTTCGCTATGTCAAACCTTGTCACCCTCCTCGGCAAACACGCTGTTCTTGAGCTAAACCATGGGTCTCCAACCTTTTAATGGAAAAGGACCACACCCGTTCTTGTGAACTGGTTCGCCGGCCGCATGTGGAAAAAAAACCGTAAGTGGTACACGTAACTGCATAAATTATTCCGAAATTTTTACAGTGTATAAACGATGAAGCTAGTGAAGTGCTACGTTTGGAGCATAGCTTTATATGGTGCTGAAACTTGGACGCTTCGGGCAGTAGATCAGAAACACCTGGAAAGTTTTGAAATGTGGTGCTGGAGGAGGATGGAAAAGATCAGTTGGACTGATCATGCAAGAAATGAAGATGTACTGCTTAGAGTCAAGGAGCAGAGGAATATCCTACATGAAATACGTAAACGGAAGGCGAACTGGATTGGTCACATTTTCCGTCGAAACTGCCTTCTACAACGGGTTACTGAAGGAAAGATACAAGGGGGGATAGAAGTGATAGGAAGACAAGGAAGAAGAAGCTATTGGATGACCTTAAGGAAAGGAGAGGATACTCTCATTTGAACGAGGAAGCTCTGGATCGCACTATGTGGACAGCTCGCTTTGGAAGAGGCTTTGGACCTGTCGTAAGACTACTAAATGAATGAATAAACGATTTACAAACGTGGCCGCGGGCCGCTGGTTGGAGGCCCACGAGCTAAACGGATATTCGCAGCTGACCTACTGAATTCTCGTAGTATAAAGTGTTTTTACGTGGGACATTTCTACAGTAAAATACAACAAGCTATCTAGTATAAACCAAAAGACAACGTACGTCGTCGGGCATCACGCATGCGCGGTTAACTGATTTTTCTTTACTTCTTCAGCGTGTTAGCAACCAAAAGTTCCAAAGATGTGGATATTAAAAAAAAAAAAAAAGGTAAAGCAATCCCATTACAGGCCTGAACAGGCCGTGAGGGTTCCAGGAGGTTGAGCTCCCAGATTTCAAGACAATCGGCACATGAAGGTGGTAAGGTTGTCAGCCCTAGGCACCGTCCGCCTTTACACCCAGGAAACATTCCTGGTACTCATTTCTGTTAGAGGCTGAGTCGACCCCAGGGCCATAGTGCGGTCGGAAGGATTATGTCAATGAAAAAATCCAATGACACCATTGAGAATCGAACCCGCGACCTTCCGGCTTGTAGCGCAGTGCCTCAACCAACTGCGCCACCGCGTGCCCCCAACGATGTGGATATTCGCAAAGTCTAACCGATCTACTGCAACAGGGAAATCTCGAACACTGAAAGGATTTTCAGTACATTTAATACTGAAAATTTTTGTTAAAAGTTATTCCAGCCTTCCAATTTAGGTTAAAATCAGCCAATAATAACGGCGTTACATAAATACTTACAAAACTCCGTTCTGCGTGCATCCAGCATGAACTCGGTAAATATGTAAATTTTAACACCAACTTGTTGCACAACACTTTTATTTGTTATTTAATGCTCCAAAATGTTTCGGGCTTAACTGTAGGGTACTTTCTTTAGCAACTGCAGCTTATGTTTCAACTTATAAGAAAGAAATTTTACATCCGGTTACAATTATTAATATGAGGACTAAACGTTACATTTCTTAAAAATCAGTATTATGGTTAAAATACAGTCAAATTACAGTTAAAATAGTTTACGTAGTTAAAATACAGTACACAATTGATTTAATTTGCGGTTGGTATAATTGTTGCGTCCAAACATCTATGTTTCATTCTTTCTTCAAAGGTTCTGGTATCAGATGTCCGGTGTCGTGTGTTCACGCTATGAATGAATATGTGCTTGTCTGGACTGACAGCACCACCAAAAAAAAGCATCCCGTCTTTTTCCCCACACGATATTTCACACATCAAGTTGCCGCACACACCTGCGCCCGATATGACGCTGCGTCTACACAACCAGCCTACCGAATCAGCGCGTCACATGTATCATACCACTCATCTGCGACAAGAGTGTCACAACTCAAAATTTGTGATTTTTCAGAAGAAACTTTTAAAGGTTTTGAAGTGCTATAATTTTCTATGAGTGCAACGACGACACAGCTGCTCTCCAGCGGCGAGTTTTTCAAACTGCGTTATGACACTATACCTGTTAAAAGTGCATCTGCAAACGTTTCCTTCTATACCAATAACTCAAAAATGCCAAATTTTGAGTTGTGTTGTCGCAAATGAGCGATATATTCCCCTAACGTCGGTACGTATGTTGCAAAACTGAAGGCCGCGGTAACCCCCTGATACCCACAAAAACAAGACAGATCTGGATGCCTTATTTGTACATGCAGTCCAAAGCGGGATGCCATTTCAATTAGGCTATATGGACACAGTACAGCCCGCAATTCAAAGAAACAATAAATGTCCGTAGGCGAAAAGCTTCTGTTGCTTCCTCTCTGTTATTGTCCCTTGGCTTTAAAGTGGTGACTTTTTCAAGATGCGAGTATCTAAATGCACAGTTCTACGTTTATACTTTACGTTACGTCTTCCCTGTACCTTAGCAACAAACTTGATTCGACCATAACTGATACCGCGTGAACGGCGAAATATCGTATTTCTCGTATTTATATCCCAAACGATTAAATTTCCAATAGATCATAATCGACCCTTAAGTTCATTCGCTCGTTCTCCATGCACAGGACCAATCACGACTAGGTACCATCATGAATGCACGCAGGACTTCATTTGCAGTGCCTGTTATTTCTGTCCAGTTTTAACCGAAGTCGGAATGGGTAGACAAATTTTAGTAAACAACCCAAACATCCACTGTTCCATGCGGACCGACAGACGGACAACACGACGAGGCTTATAATCAATATTTACAACTTTTACGAAAGCACGTAATACTAACTGTATACGCCCATATATTTTCCATGATCCACCTTACACCTTAATGCAAAATATCGGTTCCTCAGAGCGGTTTTGCTAAATATTCAAATCTTCTAAGATGTTACGTTGTGTGGGATGTTCACTATTTACCAGCTGACAAGACGTTACATCCCACAAGATCTCAATCTTTCTCTGTCGTTCGGAAGCGTTTGACCTTCAACAGCCTGTAACGATTTCGAATTTCTCCCGTCGTAAGTCTGACATACTCTTCGACCATCATTTAATGCAATGTGCTACACTGTTTGACCGAGTTCACGTTTTCCCTCAAGCAAGATTTCAAGCCTTTCTCAGTACTCGTACATCGCTTTAATTCGTTCACGGACAGATGGGCATCTCAAGCGCCTTTCAGTTGCCAGTACGCGTAAAATTGTATCATATCAAGACTGCGAACCACGTGACTGTGGCTACAGATGATAAATGACCGCGCAGAGTTCCCCTTCTCGTGGATACGCTGCCATGACAACCAGCGCTCCGAGGTTTCTTTTGTTTTAGTTATTGTCACTCGTACCAGATGATGTCAACATTTAACGGTGGAAGTGGAAATTCGACCAGAGGTCCAAGCAAGGTTTTAAATGCTATTCGTACCCCATTCTTTCTATGCACACAGTTCTGCAAAGACGCAACTTTTTTTTTGTCCTGTTCTTCTTTTCCTTGCACAAAGTAAAGACTTCCAGACGTATTCTTCTCAGCAGTTAATTACGTCCAATGTGACGACAACTCTGTCACTGGCACAAAATAGTTCGAAACCCATGTGTGTCTCTGCCTCTTGCTAACCCGCGCGAATCCGCCGCTACAGTTCAGCACAAACACATGCAACACAAACCATACATAAAGCGGGTAGCACTTTTCACTGGAAATCTGAAGGAGAGAGTACTGCAGAAACTAAGTTACAGATCTGAAGATGCTATTCAATCATATCTTTTATAAAAGGGGTATGAAGATCTGACTGGATTCATGTGGGTCATGGTTCTGTGGTGAGCTTGGGTGATCACGGTAACGAACACTGAGATCCATAAAAGATGTCAAATTTCATTACTATCTGAGCGAGTATCAGTTTCACAAGAGCGACTCTGATCCCAGAGTTAAGCTGTGAAATAGTGGACCATTCACAATATACTTTGCTCCATTACATGGTTCCGACTAATAAAATTCTGAAGTGTGACGCTTATGGAACATACTGTATATGCACTGTAGGCACTACATTATTTTCTTATCAAATATGTTATCTGAAAGTTTAAACAGCACATGGGGTACGTCCATGTTTCCATAAGAGCGGTCTCCATTATACATCAGCGCTTTTATTACTAATTCGGAAATCCGTATTTCCATACACGAAACAACTCTATAATCCATAGTTGTAGCTTCGTAATTCGGATAGTTATCCACTCAAATAACTGTTTTAGAACCTATCCAGACCACTTTCAGTCAACTCAGAATCTCCCCAAATCCATCTTACTATCCTCTTATCTCCATCCAGGGTTTCCAAGTGGGCGATTTCCAAGAGCGTTCTCCACCAAAAATACGTTTCTTCCTCTACTTCTTTCTGTCAGAAAAAGTACTGGTTATGTAACACCGTTGTCCACAGCTCAGAATAAAAAAAAAGTCGACAATAAAAAAGAAATGGAAATGATGAGGGAGGAACCAGTAGGCTAAAGTCCCATATTTCTAGGACACACTAAAAAACACAAACCGAAATCAACACAGCCGATCTCCAGTCTTAGATTTGATCCCAGGCCTTTTCGAATGTGAAGGAGTGCTAAGCACTTGCTCTCGATGTTTTCGTAACACAGGCATTCGCGAAGCGGCGATACTCTTGACAGTACGTTTCCTGCCGATTCAAAGTTTCTTAAAAGCTTATTGGTTTAATTAAACATGTTTTAATTGTGCAGACAGTTACAAGACCGCTCTCTACAGGTGTAAGCATGCAACTCGAGATCAAGAACTTCTATCGGTACAGACTACAGTGACCCTACGAACTTGTCTCAACAGACGTGACGTCATAACGCGTCTGGCAGCAGCCATTAGCAGCCAGAGTTTTCACTGACCAACTACAGACAGCAGCACACAACGAACGCCCAAATTATTTCCTGCTGCAGTGCTATTCGGAGTGTAAACGGTTGACTACACTGAATACCGTGAAAATAAAAGAACTGCATGGTCGCAAAACAGACGTGTTTCCATAGCAACGCGAGCAGCTACTTCAGATCTGTTTGCTACAAGATGGAACGTCAACAATTTTGTTACACAAACGTGGGGACAGGAGATCGGTGGGGAAATAAAGTGCGAAAATAATACGTCAGGATCCGTCCCATTAAACATGTGGGCTTTCGAACGCCGTCAATTGCTGAGACAGACTCGTACAACCCACTGAAATCGTACAATAATGAAGAATTATCATGCAATTCGCAATCTCTTGTCTTTCCGCTTGAGAGCTTAAAGATACGGGAGATATTGCAATACCCACATTATTCTAAAGAGGTGGAAGAATAACTGTCACAGAATGCAGCTGTATATGAGGTTACAGCTGAGCCACTAGCACCCAAGTCTAGTGCGTGGTGAAACTGCGATGTCAACTGTAAAGATGAAAAGATATGCCACCAGGTATGGATCATATTCCAGCAGAATGGATTCAAGTACGAGGTAGGGCTGTAGGTTTTGAGATACATAAAGTTGTTGATTCTATTTGGAATAAAGAAGAATTGCCTCAGCAGTGGAAAGAGTCAGTCTTTGTATCTTCCCTATCTATAACAAAGGTGATAAAGGGACTGTAATACGATTATGGAGGCACAACAATTGCATACAAACTCGGATTGGACATTTTAATCTGAAAGTTAACTCCATACGTAGCTGGACTTACTGGAGATCATAAGCACAGATTTCAATGTAACAGACTAAATACTGAATATATATGCAGCATTTCCCAAACATTTGAAAATATGGGAATACAATGGGGCGGTTCATCAGATATTTATGGACTTAAACAAAGCCTAGCAAAGGCTAAGTATAATATTCTCACTTTGTTATCCCCATGAAACCAACCCACATACTCGCATCGTATTACTTTATTTTTATCGCGAAGCCTAGCAAAGGTTTAGTATAATACTATCACTTTGTTGTCCTCATGAAACCAGCCCACATACTCGCATCTTACTACTTTATTTTTATCGTCCTATGTAAGCCTATATCCCCAGACTGGACCAATCATGTACAACAGGGCTCCGCAACCGTTTTATAACAGTTGGCCAACCCGTCAAGAAGTGAAGCAGAATTTTGAGTCAATTGAAAGCAGCAAAAATCACTCAAATACACTGTGGCCTCATTTGTTCCTTCTTTATCAAACACGCTGTTACGACATCTCCAAACCTCGTGCAAATAATTAGCAACTGCTACAAAATAAATACAACAGCAGCTGAATTAAATGTAACACATACAAAGCTTTTGAATACAGAGTTTTTGTCTCCAAACGCTTAATGCCAAAAAGCATATAAGACACAAAGATAGAGAGAGAGAGAGAGAGAGAGAGAGAGAGAGAGAGAGAGAGAGGAATGCCTGGAACTGAGAATACAAACCCTCTCATACCGAGAACTTCAATTACTTCGAAGCAAACATAGCATGGGCAATAGGATGCAGACCAGACCTCCATGAAGTCCCCACTGACATGTAAACATATGCGTGATTTCAGGCTTCCGCTGCGAAGATGAGAACTACGCTCTTCTGGGTTAAAACGTAGCGAGTAGTGGTAATTTCTTACCAATGTTACGGGACAAGCTACCAGTCCCATACTCAAGGGCCAAGAATCCATAGGTTATCACGAAACGTCGGTAAGAAATAACCGCTACTCGCATTGCGAGTATTATAGACGCGAAAAGTGCCTTTTATCTCCGCCATGTCTAATCCGTCCGCGTGTATCAACTCGGCTCCCACTTGACAGATTTTCGTGAAACTTGAAATTGGAAACTTCTATTCAAATCTGTCGATAAAATTCAAATTTCATTAAAAATGAATAACAACATCGGGTACTTACCATGAATACCTAAGCACGTTTATGTTGTTACAATATTTTGTAGTTCAATAACAATACTAAACGAATGCATTGTTACGTTTCCGTAACACTTCTTTCAACAATGATATTGTTGAGAGCGACGCATGCAGTTCAGTAATGCAAATAGGACACACTGCTTCCTTTTTTACAGGGATATGGCCTAAATACTTACATTGTTAACAGCGATATTATGTAGCTCCACAATACAAAGATAACTCACTGTTCCGTTTCCTGCGCAACGTTGTGAATACTTATGTTACTGACAGCGACATACACATATGTAGCTCAACAACACGAAGGTGCGCTTCCATGGCAGCAATGGTTAGCGAACGCGCCACACTGTTGCATTATATGTACATAGCGTACCTTGTTAACCCTTAGGCGACTAACGTCATATATATATGGAGCACCCATTCTTGATGTTTCTAGATCACACACGGCGACGCAGCACAGTCGGTAGGACTCCTCTGGACGAGTGATCAGCTCGTCGCAGAGACCTCTACCTGACAACACACGACACTCACAACAGACAAATATCCATGCCCTCGGTGGGATTCGAACCCAAGATCTCAGCAGGCG
>Ga0268261_10000801_pt1 | contig 20657 bp, 20 predicted proteins | sample TergutNc150P1_FD_190353 | JGI IMG/M metagenome (GOLD analysis project Ga0268261, IMG submission 190353) | Nasutitermes corniger P1 segment gut microbial community from laboratory colony in Florida, USA - Nc150 P1 (SPAdes) (version 2) | ecosystem: Host-associated > Arthropoda: Insects >...
TGGGTGTTTTCCCAAGGAGGAAGCAAAATTTCAAACAAGTTCTTTGTTCCTTTAAATCACACATCACGATTTCGACAGGGTCACAAAAACTACCTTTACGAAAACTGACCGTGCGGCCGATTGAGTTGTTACAGGAAGACATCCGTCTTGCTACTGACAGTTGAGGGTCTAGGGAACAAGCACTGACGTTGTCCTCCCACTCCTCCGCGTTTCGCGGCATTGAGACTAGCCTTGTTTCTTTTGGGTCCCCCACGTACATACGGAACGTTGGATTTTAGAGTAATTCCGACGATCTGAATTCGATCTCTCTCCCACAGCGAGGTTCGTTGTTACGAGTTTGCTTATTTTAGTTGTTTTCTCAGAAATTCACCGGAACAAGATTTTTTAAAGGTGGATCACCAATTTAACACACCACTTACCTTTTACCACAGCTTACACCGCCTAGTTGAGTTCATTTTCTTTTGTTAGCACTGTCTTGGATAACGACGTCACATCGCACACGTCTGTCAGATATGAACTCCGCTGCAGAAGTGTCCGCGAATAGGCAGCCCTTGCATCTTCCTGTACCCCGTCAATCCATCTTGATTTCGGTCGGCCACGTCCTCGTTGACCTCCATGGTTTGTCCACATCTTTTTAGGTAATTCGTTGTCATCCATTCGTACCACATGGCCCACCCACCTCATTCTGTTGGATTTTATTACTTTAAAGGCTTCCCCAGACCGGCGCGAAATATTCGAAGCGGTGGCGACGACAATTTCGCCCAAGTTTCGCGTGGACTGCGGCAAAGAGATTCGCGTGGTTATCCACACCAATGCGTCAGTTTTGTGGTAGCGTTTGCGACAATGTACTCCTCATCAGACGAAGAAGCACTTTTATTTTTTGTCTTAGAAGATGAAGAAAATTCCAGGTTTGTATTTCTATCAGACCGCTGTAGATCACATTATTTTTCCCCCGTGATATGCAAAAACTTTTTTAGGAGAAAAAATCACTGTAGAGCGTAATAATTTTGGAGAATTTCATACACTGATGCCAGAACTTCGACAAGATGAAATACGTTTCTATATGTACTTTAGAACGCCTAGCGAGTGTTTCGACGAAATTTTAAGTCTTATCAAAGAAGACATTACAAAAATGGACACAAATTATCGTGAAGCTATATCAGAAAAACGACTTGCTATAACACTTAGGTAAACAAACAACATTTTTTATATAAATTCTATTATGCAAATGACAGAAGTACTGAAAACTCACACGAAAACAAACAATTCTTATTAATTATTACTGGTGTTGAGGATTGAATTGTGTCAACTAATTTGTAACAGTGGTGTTGTGAGTGTTGATTGTAAGCATTTCATATTTGTATTAACATGACAAAAAGTTTGATTTGCATGTAAAGAATCCAGCAGAGTATTCTCGCAATATGGTGAATTAGATTGACTACGACGAAGAGAGCTGGCAGAACTGGTAGTACTTACAGGCCGAAATAAGTTATCCTGATTTTGTTGTGCTGATGACTGCTCTTCGAGATTCTGAAGTTCTTGCTTCATGATAACGTGTGAAACCATTTTTGCTATGGCTTTTTTTAGAATGTTTTGACAGTTCGCGCATGAGCTGAAAACAGCAAATCAATTGCGTCCATCTCTGGCTTCTTTTTGTTCTGGAACTAATTTATTAAGGATTCTACAGATGAAGTGGGTCTTGATTCATTTTTTTCTTTTCCTCTTCCTTGTTGATGTGGATGTGGAAAATGATGGAGCTGTAGAATCTAGCGCTGGTGCTGATTCTGAAGTTGTTGCCAATTGATGAAAGTTGGATTTTGTGATGTCTCTTCACAATCTGTATCTATTGTGCCAAGGTCTGAGTTGTTTTCTGGAAGCTGTGGCCGACTATCCTCTTTGTGGATATTTTCAAAATATTGTACATTGGTGTCATCACCAGTTTTTGGACTTTGAGGTGAGACATCCCCGTTGTGTGATACAAATATAAAATGAAGTAAAAAGCAGCCGAAACATAACTAAAGGTATATTAGCCAAGATGGGGTTGGGCTAAATGAACTACATGTTCGGCCTTCTATAACGGTCATCATCAGGTTACAAATGTTGCTTATAAGAGGTATACAAATATACCTCTTACCGCTTTTTACTTCATTTTATATTAGTTTTTGGAATTTCAGAGACTTTTGACGATGTTTTTGCAAATGGAAAAAAGGGCAAAATGCTTCCATCTGATCCGCCCATTGCCATTTTTTCCCATTTTTTGCAGCCTGACCAGTTTTGTTTTGTTTTTGTGTCGCATGTGTCCCTAAGATTTTCAATTTCTTTTTTACTTCACCTAAAAAAATGAGATACTCTTAGAATTGAAACGCTCGGCAGAAAATAGTAACAAGCCACATTATGTTTTGTTCAGAATGTGGCTTGTTACTTCTTTATTCGAACCTCTTCAATTGTTCAAATGTTAAGTGTTTATTTCTTTCCCGTTTTCTTGCCACTGGAGATAGTTTTTCCACAGTTGGGCACAGCTTTACAGTTGGATTTGAAACAGTCAAATTGTAAGAGAAGCTTGCCAAGCTATTTCCAGAAGAATGGAAAATATGTATTTGCCCGAACCTACAACGGAAATTTGGGAACAGTCCGCAAAAGGGTTCGAAGATGTCTGGCAATTTCCAAATTGTATTGGCAGTATAGATGGAAAGCATATTAACATCAATTGCCCCAATAAAACCGGGTCCAATCGTTTTTGTTATTTGAACGAATTTTTAATAGTACTTATGGCTGTTGTTGGCCCGGATTACAGATTTATCTGTGTCGATATCGACGGCTATGGCAAAAACAGTGGCGGCGGAATTTTTTATTCCTCTAATATGGGCCAAAGATTTGAAGCAGGCCTGATTAATATTCCAAAAGAAAAACCTTTGCCAGGAAAAAACGAATCTTGCTCTCACGTTTTAATTGGGAATGAAGCCTTTGCCCTCAAACCATACCTTATGAGACCTTTTCCTTATCGACAATCAAGGCTCAATCCTCGTAAGGAAAATTATAACATTAGACTGTGTAAGGCTTGAAGAGTTGTAGAAAATGCCTTCGGAATATTAGTTCAAAAATGGCGAATATTTTTCAGACTAATTGCAACTAAAGTTGAAACTACAACCCTTATTGTTAAAACAGCATGTGTTTTTCACAATTTGTTTCGTGCCAAACAATGCGATAATCAGTATGTGAACTTCAGCCACCGGACCAACTCAGCCAACAAAGCGCGTTCACTCACATGGAAACTGATCCAAAACGGGCAACAAATTTGACATTTAGTATACGAGAAAATTTTGTTGATATTCTAATGCTCAATAAATAAAGCAAAACCACTTATCGCTTTCTTTTAATTCCACATCAATTTGTTCCCACTCTTTATCCTTCGTCCTCACGTTTTTGTAGTCTTCGTGCGATGTCATATACAATTTGGTATATTTTCACTCAATTAATTTTTCCGTAAACGCTATGGGAAAATCACTCACGACTAAACCCATGCAGGCAGATTAAGATGTGACTGAATACGAAACAGGAATGAAACCTGTCTCGACCTACCCTCCGGAGCCTGCCGACAAAGGACATTCTTATCGCCAGCTGGCGCCAACTCTGGAAATTGGAACGTGAAACCTGCACTATACGCGGCGACAGCGACAAAAACCGTGCAAGCAGCGAAAGTGAATAAATCGCTGCAGTTTCGCAGACGTCTGCACGATTTTTTCGTGTCAGTGTGGGGACTGCCACTAGTCCAGTCCACGACAAAATTCGCAGCGAAGACTTCGCTGTCGCTGCGAATATTTCGCGCCGGTCTGGGGGAGCCTTAACTATATTTGGTTCATTGTAAATGTCTAATAGTTCTCTATTGTATCTCTTCCGCCACTGCCTTCACACGCATATATACGCCATATATACCGCGAAGAATTTTCATTTCGAAAATACTCAATCCTTTTCTTTTTTTTCCGTAGTCCAGGTTTCAGCAGCGTGTGTAAGTACTGGCCTGACAAGTGCCTTATATACAGTAGGGTCTCGTTTTACGAGGGGTTTATGTTCTCGAATATTTGGTTGTAAATGGAATCGTAAAACGAGTACTAGTTAAATGGTTTAGATTGAAATAGGTTCATGAGCCAAACGAACTAGTCAAATAATTTTATAATGTACAATATTTCTTTACATTATGACATACGATTTTAATTTAATGAATTGGATATATAGACAGTTACACAGATAACTGAAAATATATCAAACAAATCACTTTTTATTATGCTAAAGAAGGCCCAGGCCGTGGTTCAGAAGACATAAAGAAAGAATGTAGTTTCAACTGTTGATTTTTTCTTCTTTTTTGCAGGATTTTGTAATAAGTGTAGCATAGCTGTTATGCCCCTTTGTACTGTAGAGCTGCGTACCCATTCAGGGTCAATATCACATAACTTTTCAGTTGCCATATGTATAGCGGAAGGAATATCAGTAAGGTCATTCGTCTGCATTTCTGTGGTTCCACGATCCTCCTCTTCTTCATCTTCCTTCTGCTGTTGAGTCATTTGTTGGGCCAATTTCTTCCTTGGACCGTGGCTGAGAGTGACTTCCTAAAACATTAATGATAACCGCGGGATCAACATTGTCAAGACCAACTACTTCTGCTAGTTTGCTTATCTGTGATCAGCATATCCATATTGTCACAATTTGTACTATAATTCTCATTGCTAGGCTAAATTTTATGCCACACGCCTTTCATTCACGACACAATTACTTCCCACGCCATTTTTTATCAATAGCTTTTAAAATGTTATGATCTTTCCAGTACTCTTTCAGGCAGACCCCAGAAGTATCCATTTGCTATATTTTTTGAAGTGATTGATGAAGGTAGTACGCCTTAAAACGGCTATTACTCCTTGGTCCATTGGTTGGAGCAGGGAGGTGGTGTTAGAGAGCAAAAAAACTCAACCTCGAGCTCTGGCTTAACATCTTCCAAGCTTGGTGGATGCCTGAGCGTTGTCAAACAACAGAAGAACGTTTCGAGGCAGGTTGTTTTGATTGCAAAAATGTGACACACTATGGCAACAGTACTTGGAATACCATTCTGAGATAATTTGTTGCATGGCCCAAGCCTTTCTGTTTGAAGTCCAAATGACTGGCAAACGAGATTTTAGAATGCCTTTAATTACTCTTGGAGTTTCGGAGTGGTACACCAGTAATGGCTTTAGAGTTCCTGATGCATTCCCTCCAAGAAGCAGTCAGTCAGTCCTTAGATGCCTACAAGCCAGGCGCCGATTTTTCTTCCTTCGAGATATAAGTTTTTGACGGTAACTTTTCCAATACAACCCTGTGTCATCCACATTGAAAACAAGATCTGGTAGAAAGTCATTGTCCTCAATTTTCTTGAATTCGGCGTGAATGTTGCTTACTGTTCTGCTGTTGTGTGCACGTTGTAGGAGCGTTGGAAGTCTATTGCAGGGAAGCGAAGTTCAATCTGAAGATGGCTCTAAAAAGCCGAAACATGTAGCTGAAGGCAGTAAATTCTTAATTGTTTAATAGAAAAAGTTGTGTTAGAATATACTGTGTTATATTAATTAATAGAGAAACACAAAGGGGATGCCTTGCCTTAAATTTGTAAGACATGGGTTTAATGTTTATGCCCTGAGGCTGTAAACAAATTTTAGATAGTGTTGTGACAGTAACGTTCGAGCTCGCTTTAAGTTTCTTGATGTGTATATTTAGTTTTTGTGTTACGAAAATTTAAAGCAATGTCTCTACTTTCGTTTAATTTGCTTTCGCTTCATCCATCTTCACTTTTTTTATTTTATTTCTGGCCATTTCACCACTACTCACTCTTGAACTGCTTTCACTTAGTTCATTTTTCCTTGGATTTCATCAATACCTCCACACCAAACCTTGTCTGTGTGCTGGAGTTCTTTGACATTTCGGCTGCTGAGTCTGATTGTTACATTTGTGGGATACTATGGGATTGTAGCAGTGAAAGTCACAGTACCACACATATATATAATATTTATTTTTGGCTTAAGGTAGTCGTACAGTCAAGTTGACAGTTGTATAATAGTCGTGAGTGCGGCATGTTGGCCTGGCCTCGTTGCGTGTGGCTCGTTGCTTGCGGCGGCCTGAGTGCGAGGATGCGCAGTGCGTCTGCGCAGTGTACAGCCCAGGCGATGGTTGCACGTTCCGGGAGCAGCGGCAGACGGCACTGAGCTGTGCGGCTGATATGGTCCTGGCAGCGCAGCAAGATACAGCTCGCTCGTTAGGTGTCGTGCTGATTTTCGGCGTCAATAGACGTTATTCCCTTCTCGGTGTATCGGAATGGCGAGTCTTTCTTGAAGTGTCTCAGACACTTACTCCTTTCGACTGATGACTTGGGATTCGGAACTGTCCTTTTATTCTGATTTCTGACGTTCAGTCTCCTCTGCTACTGGTTGGTTGGTGGATTTGTTGGGCGTGGCTACTCGAACGATTACTCCTGTTTGAGGTGCCGTGATGGGAAACGGTGCCTGGTTTGGAGCAGGGAACAGGGACTGGAGTTACCGAGGGAGAGAGATAGGAGAGAGTGTTGGTGTGCTGCGTAGCGGAGAAATAGCTACAGTCTTGTTAGGTGCGTGGATCGGTGACTAGAGGGAGGAGAGCTGTGATGGTTGGCAGACTGAACAGAAGAGGGAGCTGTGCTGCTATGTGGGTGTCTTCTCCCCCTGCGGAGAAGAGGGCTTAGGTGATGAAACGTGCCGGGAAGCGTACAGTGCGCCCAGAGCATGTAGTCTTTGGAGGATTAGTCCGTGTTTTATCTGGCTTTGCTGGAGCGCTGCTGGGCTGGGCTGGCGGGCTGCAGGGCAGGACTGGCGGGTTGCCGGTGTCGTTTTGAGTCCCAGCAGGTAGGCGGGCTTGACTCGATCAGCTGATAGTGATCTGCCTGCCCCGTACGACAATTTTAAGTGTTTTGTCAGTGCGGGCCACTGTATGGCGGCTCCAAGGCGCGGCGTGGCGTCCTGTCGCAGGAAAACGTGGGTCGAATCTCGGAGGTCCTTATGGACGAATGTGGATGGGGACGAGTGGCGTGCTGCCGGGGTTGGTCGCAGCTGCTCTATGTGGCGGCGGAGCTGCTGGATGAAGCCGGATGCCTCGACCTTCGGGGCAGCTGGTACCGGGAGCTCACCAGGGACCCGCAGGGGCTCGCCATAGACGAACTCTGCTACGGATGATTTCAGGTCCTCCTTGTAGGCGGTGCGTATGCCGAGGACTATTGGCAGGGTCTCGGTCCACTTCTCGTCTGCTTGGCACATGATTGCGGCCTTCAGTGTGCGATGCAGCCTTTCCAAGAGGCCTTTGGCTGCGGGATGGCGGGGGCTCGTCCTGGTGAGGTTTATACCACACAGCTTCGCCAGGCTGTGGAAAACCTGTTACTCGAACTGGCGTCCCTGGTCGGTGGTGATTATCTATGGGCAGCCAAAACGTGGTATCCGGTCCGAGAACAGGGCACGTGACACTTTCTGCTGCGATGTCGGGAATGGGGAAGGTTTCTGGCCAGAGCGTGAAACGGTCCATCGCCGTGAGGCAGTATTGAAATCCTGCCGAGGACGGTAGCGGGCCGACAAGGTCGATGAAAGTGAAGGAAGCAGGCAGGAGGGAGGGTGAATTTGCCAACTGGAGTGACTGTCGGGAATCTTTGGAGCGCTGGCAGGGTTGGCAATCTCGGGCCTAAGTGCGGCAATCCGTCTGAATGGCTGGCCACACGAAGCGTTGGGAGACGAGCTTAGGTTAAAAGTACAGTAATGGATTGTGACCTGGTTATTTGTAATTAATACATATTGACATTCTGTTGGGTTTTGTCTGTGTAGGTTTATTGTTGTCGGGTTCCCTCTTCCTTTGGGGCCGCCTTCTGTAGTGGGTCAGTGTTGTTGATCGGTTTTATTGAGGTCGTGGCGTTTTGTTAGTTTTTATGGCCGGTGGCTGCGGGGTATGGCTCCTTCGGTGGTGTGTAGTTTTGTGTATGAGTTGTACTATCTTGGATTGCCGTAAGTTGCGTAAGTGCGGTCCTTGATATGGTCTGTGAGGATCAGAAATGTGTGCAATTGTTATTTTTATGTATGTGTTGTCTACTTTATTGTGAATATTGTGGTTACTACTTACTGTTCTGTAGTTTCTGGAGAGGCTCTGGTGGTTGTCCTATTGGCTTGTCGTAATGTTTTCTGTAGCACATCACAATTGACTGTTTCCTCTCACTTTGTGTACTGTTACTCAGGGTTGGTCTTGGGGGTCGGCTTGGGGGTCATGTGCGGTTTGGAGCCCTCTGTTGGTTTCGTGTCGGACTATAGTTTCGAATATGCCGTTTGGTTGGACTGTCATATTGTCATTTATTTGGTTGTCCATTTTCTCACAAATATACCTACAATCACTAGAAAACCAAGAGATTCACCAGCTACTCAACAAACAACATAAAAGGAAACTTCAAATACGTAGACGACATCCTCATTATCTATGACAAAAACACTTCCTACATGACATCACAGAAGACCAACAACATAACACCAGAGTTAAAATTCACACTTGAAAGAAACGAATTCTCAAATCAATTACCTAGACAACCATCCAACAAACACTAAGCGGCTTCTCGACAAACATATAAGGAAACCTACAACCACAGACTCCATTATACCAAACGACTCCTGCCACCCCACAGGCCACAAAATGGCAGCAATTCATTACCTATAAAACAGGATGAACACATACCAACTGTCACAGTTCAAAGAAAAACAAGAGGAGAACACCATAATACAAATCCTGTCTAACAAATATGACCCATCCTAGGCAAGATCAAGCACAAGAAGGAAAAACCAAAACAACAATAAAAACTACAGATGGGCCAAATTCACATACACCGGCCGTGAAACCCTGTTCATCACCAAGATTTTAAAAAAACAACATTAAAATCGCATTTTCCACGAACAACACAGTCGAGAGACTCCTGTCGAAAAAAACCGGAACAAACCACAAATATATATGACAGGTCAGGAATCTACCAACTAGAATGCCCCACATGCAACATGAGGTACATCGGGCAAACTCGACGACCATTTCGAACTCGGTACCACGAACATCTGAGGGACTTCAAATACAACAATTACAAATCCAAATTCGCCCAACACCAAAAAACAACATTTAATAGACAAAATGGAGAACATCATGAACGTATTACACTTAACGGGCAAAGACCAGATGAACGCAATAGAGAAATATTACATATACCGGGAAACAAAAATGAACAACCAAATAAATGACAAACTGACAGTCCAACCAAACGCTACATTCGAAACTATTGTCCGACACGAAACCCACAGAGGGCTCCAAACTGCACACGACCCCCAAGCCGACTTCCAATGCCAACCCTGAGTAACGGTACACAAAGTGAGAGGAAACAGACAAGTGTGATGTGCTATGCAAAACATTACAAGCCAATAGGACAACCACCAGAGTCTCTCCAGAAACTACAAAACAATAAGTAGTAACCACAATATTCACAATAAAATAGACAAGACATACATACAAATAACAATTGCACACATTTCTGATCCTCACAGACCATATCAAGGTCCGCCACTTACACAAATTACGGGAATCCAAGATAGTCCAACTCATACACAAAACTACCCACCACCGAAGAAGCCATACCCCGCAGCCACCGGCCATACAAAATAACAAAACGCCACGACCGCAATACAGCCGATCAACAACATTGACCCGCTACAGAAGGCGGCCCCAAAGGAAGAGGAAACCCGATAACAATAAACCTACACACTAACAAACCCCAACAGAATGTCAATATGTATTAATTACAAATAGCCAGGTCACCTTAATCCATTACTGTACTTTTAACCTATGTAACGCTCTACTGACTACATCGTTCTACAGCCTGTAAACGATTGGGATCCCAAATCGTAAATTAGATATCCAATAGAACTAGACTGCTCTTATGACGTAGGCCTGAAGATGGCTGTAAAAGCCGAAACGTAGCCTGGTGTTAATATATTGATGTCATAGACTGAAAGTACCTTTAATTGTTAACTGATACACATCGGGATGACGAGTATTAAAGTTGGGAGACGAGCTTAGCCGTTGTCTTAATACGAGGGTGGCTGAGGGAGTGCAGGGAGTTGAATATCTGACGGCGGGGAAGAGACGAGACGTATGGGCGTGGTTTACCAGAAGAGGTGTCGCAGTACAGCTCGACTCGGCTCCGCGGGATGAGGATTTTTTCGAGCTGTAGTGCTGTGGTACCAAGAGTGTCCGCAGTTCGTCATCGTCTACCCGGGCTGCTGCAGGCGCGTCATGACTTATTGGAGCGGTGATTATCTAATCCCGGGAGTGTCTGCGACGATGTTGTTCTGGCCGCAGATATGGCGGATTTCTGGTGAACTGCGAGATAAGGTCCAGGTGGTTGAACTGGCGCGGTGAGCACTTGTCTCTCTTCTGGTGGAAGGCGAAGGTGAGTGGTTTGTGGTCCGTCAGGATGGTGAAGTGCCGGGCCTCCAGCAAGTGCCGGAAGTACCTCACAGCCTCGTATATCGCCTGTAGTTCCCTGTCGTGTGCGCTGTGCTTTTGCTGCGCCCGGCTCAGTTTCCTGGAGAAAAAGGAGAGGGGCTGCCAGACGTATTGTACACGCTGTTGGAGGACGGCACCCATGGCGGTGGTTGAAGCGTCCGTGACCAGTGCGAGGGAAGCGGTTGGATCTGGGTGAGCCAGTAGAGCAGCTCGAAACAGGCTTGCCTTTCACTCATTGAAGGCTGTAATGAGTGTCCGTCCAGGTGACAGGGTGGGATTGATTTTGGGGCCGGAAAGGACTTCGTGTGGGGGGGCTTGTGTGGAGGCTGCGTGTGGTTGGAAACGCCGATAGAAATTTAGCATTCCCAAGAAACGCCGGAGTTGACGTTCTTGGGAGAGGGACAGGCTTGAAGGTCTGCAACACGTTCCGGGAGGGGCTGGGAACCCATGGACGAGATTCTGTATCCGAGGGAGATTTCGGGGACACGGAAAACGCACTTGGAATGGTTCAAATGGGTTCCGTAATTTTGGAGTTGGGCGAAGAGGATGCGGATGTGTTGGTCGTGCTCTTGGGGGGATCGGCTAAAGGCTAGGAAGTCTTCTATATATGCAAAACAGAAATCCAAGTCTTTGAGAATAACGTCCATGAAACGTTGGAACTTTTGGGCGGCGTTTCGCATGCCAAAGGACATACAGGGTAATTCGAAAAGGCCGAAAGGGGTGGTGATGGCTGTCTTTTGGATGTCGGGGTGGACGGGAATTTGGTGTTACGTCCTTACAAGGTCAAATTTGGAGGTGGTGCAGCCGGAAAGGTGGTGAGAGTAGTCCTGTATGTGTGGGATTGGGTGCCTGTCAGGGATGGTGCGAGCCTTGAGAGCTCGGTAATTTCCACAGGGTCTCCAACCGCTGTCCTCGAGCACTAGATGGAGGGCGGACGACAATGGGCCCACGGCGTCTGGCTGTACCGTTGTTCAGCATGGCGTCGAACTCGGCATTGGCCACGGCGAAACGGTCTGAGGCGGCGCGGGCGCCAGGCTGCAGGCGGGCCGGGTGTTGTCCGGATGTGCTGTGTAGTTTTGTGCCGCACCTCGCGATGGCTGCCTGTTGGTTTTGTCAGCCCCGGGAATTCCTCCAGGAGTTTGTCTGGGGGCTTACTCCTGCGATGACTTTCAAACTGGGGACTGCTGATGGCGCGATGGGGCCCGGTGTGGACAGCAATGTGACCCCGTCGAGCAGGCGGTTCCTGCAGTCGATGAGTCCATAATAGAGCAGGTCGACACCGATGATGGGCAGCTCTACGTTCGTTATCACGAAACGTTATGTGAAGTCGCGGCGCAGCCCCAGGTTCAGGCACCGTGAGGTTCATCCATATGTGGGGTGGTGGTCTCATTGGCAGAGTACAGGGTGTAATCTGTGCTTTCCCTGCGCCCCGGCAGGATCTTACGTGGGAAGACGCACAGGTCGAACCCCATGTCCACGAGGTACCGCTGCTTCGTGATGCGGTCCGAGATGGAGGCGGCCGGAGCTGGTGGTGCAGACGTTAGCCGCCGTTAGCATGCGCTGGTGAATGTTTCCTGCTGGTGGGAGTCTTTCTTGGCGGGAGTCCCTCTGCTGGTGGGAGCACGATGGGGTGCACTTTCGGGCTTCGTCCCCGAATTTCCATTGGTACTAGCAGGTGTGGGGCGTCGGAGGGTAGTTGGGTGTGCTGCGGCGGCGGTCTCTGGATTGCGAGCGGTGGCGGCCTCTGGAATGCGATCGGCTGCCGTGTTGTGATGCCTGCAGTGAGGCAACCTGGCGCGTGAGCTCATTACGCTCTAGTAGGCCGGCTGTAGTATCGGGCGTCGGACGGGAGACGCTCGCTGTGGTAGGCAGTGGTTTGAACGCAAATTCGGTTTGCGAGGTGCGAGGCTGAATCCAGACTGCCGTCAGTCTTGCCGGCAAGTATGACTTGCACGTGTGGTGGGAGTCAGCTGGTCCAGATGGTGCACAGAACATCATCTGGGGTGTCTGGTGCTAGGCCCTTGAGATGCCGCAGGAACTGATGGTTTCCGGTCGCTCATTTCCTCATGCGAGAGGAGCTATCTCACGTGCTGTTCGCGTGATTGTGGACAACCAGCGCACCAGCTCTACCTTAGGCCGGTCGTAGGGATCTTGCAACGGTGGTGAAGTAATTATATCTTCTACCTCGGCCGCTTGCTGCTGATTAAGTTGTGACAGCACGTAATTCAATTTGGTTCGTTGGCGCGTGATGGCTGAAAACTCGAACTGCGCCTCTGCTTGTGCGAACCAGACAGCTGATCAGCCGGGCCGGAAGGGCGGCAAGCGCACAGAGATTCTGTACACTGCTCAGCTGGAAATCTCGTCACATGTGTTTGTCATGTTTAAAGTTAAACGTAGTGTTACTTGTCGGGGTCACCAATATATGTGGGATACTATGGGATTGTAGCAGTGAAAGCCCCAGTACCACATAAGTTTTTGTCTTAAGGTAGTCGTACAGTCAGGTTGACAGTTATATAATAGTCGTGAGTGCGGCGTGTTGGCCTGGCCTCGTTGCGTGTGGCTCGTTGCCTGCGGCGGCCTGAGTGCGAGAATAAGCAGTTCACCTGCGCGGTGTACAGCCCAGGCGATGGTTGCACGTTCCGGGAGCAGCGGCAGACGTCAATGAGCTGTGCGGCTATGTTCCTGGCAGCGCAGCAAGATACAGCTCGCTCGTTAGGTGTGCTGATTTTCGGCGACAATCGACGTTATTCCCTTCTCAGTGTATGAGAGCGGTGAGTCTTGAAGTGTCTCAGTTACTCCTTAGACTCATGATTTGGGGTCAAAGTGAAGCCAGTGTTAACTGGGGGCGGAGACTTGCGCGTAGCGCAAATCGACGTCCCCCTGTCTTTAGCCATTCCTGCGTTTGACCGCATCGCTGGGCTCTATAACAGACACCTTAACTGACGGGAATACGCTAACGCTAACGATTTGTAAGTCAGGCTGAGGTCCTTGACTGGTTTTGCTAAGGACTTGTGCCTATGTGGCGAAAACATTATTGGAGAGATAAACTTTGGTTTGTTGGCTATCTGGGTTCCGACCCTTGACTGGCTCCGTTGCAAAAGCGACTTTTGTCAGGCGCTTAGGAGAAGGCGCGCCCCTGGGGGGAGTGCGGGCCGTGCCCCGACTTAACATGGTATACCATGGCATTTGCCTTACAAGTGAGGAAAATAACGGGAAAGCTGTCAGGGTAGCCGAATAGTGCTCGGCTGTTCAGCGCCGAACGCCATTCGTTTGGTCAACTTTGTTATCGCGGGCGATAGCCTCGACTGGCCTGCTGGCTCCTGCCGCCCTTTGCTTACGCCTAAGGCGACGGGGTCAACCCTCGGTCAGCGTAGGTATCTGCCGAGTTGCCGTACAAGGGGGTTCTCCACGTCAGCTAATTTTGAGTCGAAGCTCGCAGTTAGGGCTCTGATGTCGGCAAACAGCGGAACACCCAGGTCCTCATGTATCTGCCTGTTACGTACCAAGGGGTACCAGTAGCAAAGCGGAGACACTTGGATTGCAACACCTGTAACCTCTGGACATGGGAGGGGCAGCGTACCTCCAAGCGGGGCACGCATAATCCATCATGGGGTGGATGAGCTGCTTATATAACAGGACTCCGTTCCTAACGGAGAGATCACTCTTCCTATTCAGGAGGAGACCCAGCATACCCATCCTTTGAGCAGTCCTCTTCCTCAACTGATCGATGTGAGGCGACCAGGTGAGTCTTGTATCTAGGGTTATCTCCAGATAACGAGTTCTGTCGACCCATTCGATTGGTTCCCCGAAGATTGTTACTGGTCGGGGTTGAATGTAGCGCCGTCCAGCACGCGCGAAGTGATTGCGGTGCTCTTGGAAACATTAATGGCGATTCTCTATTCACTCAACCACCGTTGAAGGTCGTTGAGGCATACTCCAGGTAGCTGACGAGCAGCGTCGGCTTGCGGGACGTGGGTATGTTGGCCATGTCATCCGCGTAAAGAGCTAACCTGATGTGGTGCTAGTGTGAGGGCATGTCGTTGACATACAGACTGAAGAGGACAGGGGAGTTCAATGCACCCTGAGCCAACCCAGCTCGCATGCACGACGAGATGACGTGGCCGTCTGGAAGGACGTTTCGAACGTCCGGTCCCGGAGGTATGAGATGGTTTGGACTATGTAGGACGTGAAGTTGAGGAGTGTTAACTTGTAAAGGAGCCCATCGATCGAGACGGTATCGAAGGCTTTGGCCACGTCGAGGAAAACTGCGCCTGTTGGCCTCTTTTCACCGAAGTTCCTGGTTATTCTTTCAACGAGGTGTGCCAGCTGTAAGGACGTGCTATGCCTTGGGTTTGAACCGAAACTGCTCGTCTGGCATTAGACCGCGCTTGCTTACTTCATGTAAGATCCTAGCTAGTAGGATCTTTTCAAAAAGCTTACCAATCGAGTCAAAGAGACTAATGGGTGGATAGGATAATGGTAGTGCCGGATCCTTCTCAGGTTTAAGGATAGAAGTCACCCGAGCGTGCTTCCACAAGGAAGGGAAGTGATTGGTGTGGATTGCGTTGAAGATCCGGACGAGGGCGGATACCGCCCGCTGGGGAAGATGCTTCAAGGCTCTGTTCGGTATACCGTTTGGGCCAGGAGCCTTGCCGACCTTGAGACTCCTGATGGCTTCGTGAACCTCGTCAGGGTTGGTTAACTTGGGTTCGCTGGCAGGCGTCTGAAAGTACTACCTCAGCGCCACGTCAGCCATTTCAATAACTGCCGGGACTGAAGGGTCGGCCACCGGCTGAAACTGAGTCTCCAGAGTGTCAGCAAGGGCTTCCGCTTTCTCAGTTTCTGAGAGCGATTCCCCTCGGGGTGACCAGGGGGAGACGGAGGAGGAACTCTCATCACCCGCTTGGCCATCCTCCACAGCGACTGGTCTTCGGGATCAAGGGATTCGAGTGTGGAACTCCACTGGTCGTTCCTCCACTCGTTATGCCGGCGGGTCACTGATCTCTGTAGGCGGTTGACCTCGGCTCTCAGAGTGGGGTACCTGGTGACCTGCCTCTGCCTCCGCAGCCGATTCTTCAGGCGTGTTTCGTCCTCAATGTCAGCCGGTATCGGAGGCCGTGGGTCGGCACGCGGGCGACGTTTGGGGGTAGATGCCGCCAGAGACTTCAGGACGGCGCCGGAGAAGTTCTCAACGCACGTGTCAATTGCCATCCCGTCGTGTAATTCCGGATCGAACGGAATTTGATATTCGAAGTGAGTTTGGAAGTTGGCCCAGTCAATGCGCCTGAAATCAGGGCGATCCGGTGGGTGCTGGAAGGATGAGCGACACTGTCAATGAGTACCGGGAGGTGGTCTGAGCTGAGCGCAGAGCACGAAGTCATATACACCGGGGATGTGAGGCTCTTGGTTATCACGATGTTCAAGACATCGGGAGTAGCTAAGGGGTTGTATAGGTTAGTAGTTGGGGTATCCGGCCCAAAGATCAGACAGGAGTTCCCGTCGGCATAATCACGCAGGAGTTTCCCCGTCTTGTGCTCAGCCGCGAGTTCCAATCCCGTGTTTGTTGTTGAGGTCGCCGGCCATCAAGACCGGCATTTCCCCGCCGAACCAGGCGGACAGGTCCGCTCCGATCAGTGTGTGGGAAGGGGAGAGGTAAGCCGCAAGGATTATCACCGGTTTGCCGTCCATTGTGACATGGTTGGCAGTAGCCTCCAAGTGGGTCAGGCCCGGAATGGGCACTGAGTGATGGGCTATACCACAGTGGACCAGGACGGCTGTACCGCTCCCTGTTGTCGGTCTGTCTGTGCGGTGGTAGATATAATTGGCAAGCCGGAAGGCTTGACCATGGTTGAGGAATGTCTCACTTAAGAGACAAATATCGACACCTTGCTGGTTGAGAAAATGCTCCGGTTTAAGCTTCCTGCCGCGCACTCCGTCCGCGTTCCAGCAGGCGAGGCGCATGGGTTTAGCTCGCTCCGTCCTTCTATGGCGTGCTGCCTTATTCGGCCACAAAAAAATGACGGTCTTCAGGACAGCCCGAGGGCGGGCTGCCCCTGTGGGAAGGGAGGAGATGGATGTGAGAAGCCGACGAGTCAGCTCAACACATGCGTGGAGGGGAAGGTGATCGAGATCAGAAATTTCCTCGAGTGGGGAGATGGAACTTTGGTTTGCGAACACCAGGTTCGGGGTAGTGGGTTTAGAGGCCGCGGTTTTGATACTCGCGGCTGCTTTCTTGTTAGACTTCCCAGCAGCCAGCTAAGGGGCTGCTGTGGTTTTGGGCTCAGACTTCTGAGGCCTGGCCGTCTTCCTGGTGGCGGTCTCTTTAGGCTTCTCGGAAGCTTCCGTGACCGGCTGGGAAGGGGGATTTCGAATAGAGGTTGGTGGGGTAGTGGCCTTGACAACACGCCCCCTCGAACGACGTGATTCCACCCTTTGCCCAGGTCCATCTGCTCGGCAGAGGGCCCGGCCCGCTGTTCTTTCGGAGCGGTAAGGTGGGCTGTGGCGGCGCTTTTTCGGCCACGGTCGGACGCTTGCTTTGCAAGTGCGGCCTTCGCCTCTTTCCACTTCACACAGCCCCGGTAGTTCGCCGTGTGGTTTCCTCCGCAGCCACAGCACTGGGACTGTTCCCGCGGGGTAGAGCCACCTTCCGGAGAGGTTGGAGCCCCTACACGCGACGCACCGGGGTGCGTAACCGCAGTTTCACTGCGTGTGTCCAATGCGCTGGCAGCGCTTGCATTGCAATGGGCCTTTCGGGGCCACGTACGATTCCACCGACACTCGCAAGCCGCAGAGTTCGGTGAGAGATCGCACTTTTGACACCTCAGGACCTCGCGCCACTGATACAATGAAGTGGAAGTGGGAGGACGGTCCTTGGCGGGGTCCTGGTCGCGACGGCCGGAACGGAGCTGTGTGACACCCTGGACACGAATGTTCAGGGATTCCAGCTCCTCCCGGACGACGCTCTCAGGCATACCCCTACCCAGGTTGTTTACCAGAAGCCGCACACAGCGGTCCTCTGGGAGCGTGAATGTGTGGAACATCACACCCTCCCCATCGACGGACCGCAGTGCGCTGACAGAGGCTCGGAACCCGTGAGCTGTTGATGGGACGACCATCAACTTCTCGCTCTTGAGTTGGGCCGCCAGGGCAGGATGCCCGCAACCAGGCCAGGAAGGCACGGGTGTCGCGAACACCTGAAATAAAAATTGGCGTGTTGTTAGGACGCTCTCCTGCCGGCGGGCAGGCGTTGGCCACCTGGGCGTTGAGAGTGGCGCCATCTGGCATGTCGCTCAGAGGCCCGGTCATGTCACTAGACATGCGCCTATTGGCTGTCTCGGATGAGACAGCGGATTCGGACATGCCCGAATCCATGGCTGTGGGCTTGAGCAACCCACTTGGCTGACTTGGGGCGACGGGCCCGGCCAATGCAGCCGCGTACGCCACCCCGCCCTCGGGAGGCCCGAGTTGTCCGCTGCCTAAGGCAGCTTGTTCGCCCGTGACAGAAGTAAACGCGGGCAGAGGCGCGCACCCAGCGCCAGGAGCTGGGCGCCTATTGGCGGGGTCAGTTGAGCCGCCCGAGCTTACCAGCTCGTTTGCTTTACGCTTGCCCGCTTTCAGACTTGGAGGATGCTGGGAAGCTTGAGGCGCACCACTGAGCGTGGTGCCGCGGTTCCCGGCGGACACCACTGTCTTCCTCTTCTTTTTGCTCAAAGCGAGAGCTGTCCTTATCTCCTTCAGAAGTGCCGGGGAAGGCTGTATCGTGGAAATAGCCTTTATAAAGGCTAACTCTTCCTGCCTGAGCATGATGCTTCAGCAGGAAACCTGTAAGAAAGAAAGGAAAGTTCCTGTTACTCCGCCTGTTGTAGTTTCTAATACTGGTCTCGAAAATCAATACCTGCTCCCCGTTGACTCAACGCAGATCGGTTCTGACTTGTCGGGACACTCCACTCAGCAGCTACTGCTCTCACCAAGCGCCGGCTGGTAACTAATTGAATGTGCACTCCTCCAAAAATTTGGGGTTTGGAACTGTTTTCCTTTTATTCTGATTTCTGATGTTCAGTCTGCTCTGCTATTGGTTAGTTGGTGGATTTGGTGGGCGTGACTACTCGAACGATTACTCCTGGTTGAGGTGCCGTGATGGGAAACGGTGCCTGGTTTGGAGCAGGGAACATGGACTGGAGTTACCGAGGGAGAGAGATAAGAGAGAGAGAGTGTTGGTGTGCTGCGTGGCGGAGAAATAGCTACAGTCTGGTTAGGTGCGTGGATCAGAGACTAGAAGGGAGAGCTGTGATGAAGGATGGCAGACTGAACGGAAGAGGGAGCTGTGCTGCTATGTGGGTGTCCCCACACATTCTTTATGTCAGTAATTTTTTCCACTAAAGATTTTTCTACTTGTGATTCCTTTGTTGGTCTTTCCATGTTTCCATGGATTTCTGCTGAGTTGTTGATTGCTTCGACTACTCTGTTGTTTATTTCTTCCTTGCTGGTATTCTTCATATGTAAACCATGTGGAGTGAAGTAATTTCTTGCTAGATCTGCACTTACTACATTTGTATACTTGAATTTAGTGGCTAATTTATTTAATTTCCTGTTTAAATTCTTAAGTTCTTATGCCACTGTTTGTGGAATGTCTTTTGTGCATGATAAAATGTGGGTAATGCAAAAAAGTACTAGAGGGCTGTGTTGTGTCACTACCCTGAAGCAATATGACACTATTTGTGGAATGTCTTTTGTTTATAATAAAATGTGGGTAATGCACATATGTACTAGAGGGCTGTGTTGTCACTACCCTGAAGCAATATGACACTGTTTGTGGAATGTATGTTGTTTATGATAAAGTATGGGTAATACACATATGTACTAGAGGGCTGTGTTGTGTCATTACCCTGAAGCAATATGACACTGTTTGTGGAATGTCTTTTGTTTATAATAAAATGTGGGTAATGCACATATGTACTAGAGGGCTTGTTGTGTCACTACCCTGAAGCAATATGACACTGTTTGTGGAATGTCTTTTGTTTATAATAAAATGTGGGTAATGCACATATGTACCAGAGGGCTGTGTTGTGTCACTACCCTGAAGCAATATGACACTGTTTGTGGAATGTATGTTGTTTATGATGAAGTATGGGTAATACGAGGTGCAGTCCAAAATTAACGCATTAAAAATTCTGAAATATATTTAATTGCATAAAGTCATCTATAACACCAAAGTTATTTTTCTACATAGTCTCCTTCTTTATCTAGACACAATTGCCAACGCCCAACCCACGTTTCATAGCATTTTTTATAAGAGTCTTTAGGTATGTGTTTTAGAGACTGGTAAACTGCTGAACCGAGACTTGATCTCGAAGGAAATTGTCTTCCTCGGAGAGAGAGTTTCAGGGTGTCAGACAACCAGAAATCGCTTGGAGCAAGGTCAGGTGAATAGGGAGGATGTTGAAGTGTCTCAATTCCCTGTTCCACCAGGAATTCTGTGACAATTCAAGCCTTGTGTGGTGGAGCGTTGTCTTGATGGAGGATGAAGTTTCCCACCAATTCAGGTTGCTTTTCTGCAACTGCAGGCAACAACTGATTCTTCAAAATGTCTTTGTAACATTCTCCGGTGATGGTCATGCCCTTTGGGAGAGGATATGAGAGAATAACGCCCTTCTGGTCCCAGAAAATTGAATAGAGAATTTTCTCTGCAGACGCGCCAACTCAGAATTTTTTTGGGGGTGGCAAGTCTGAATGTTTCCATTGTTTTGACTGCCTTTTTGTTTCGGGATTGAACAGCGGGATCCATGTCTCATCCATAGTGACCAGCTTCTCCAGAAAATGTGGATCAGAGAGGTGCCTTGTCAACATTTCTTCAGAGCAGGTCATTCAAATTTCTTTCTTGCTGTCATCGAGCATTTTTGGCACCCAGCGAGCACTCACTTTTGTCATTTGCAAGTCTTCTTTAATGATTCTCATCACTGTCCCATGAGTTAGGCCCATATGAGCACCCATATCCTCTACGGTAACTCGGCGGTCACTCAGAATGAGATTTTCAACACGTTCTTTGTTGGCATCCGTGCAAGATGAGCTCGGTCGCCCTGGGCGTGGCAAGTCGGTGCTGG
>Ga0268261_10000802_pt1 | contig 20655 bp, 9 predicted proteins | sample TergutNc150P1_FD_190353 | JGI IMG/M metagenome (GOLD analysis project Ga0268261, IMG submission 190353) | Nasutitermes corniger P1 segment gut microbial community from laboratory colony in Florida, USA - Nc150 P1 (SPAdes) (version 2) | ecosystem: Host-associated > Arthropoda: Insects > Digestive...
GGAATCATGACTCGCGAATGGAGATGAAATAATTGTCTTACAGCTTGACATGCAATTCATCGTTAATCAAAAAGGTTCCGTACATGATTTTGGCCAACTGAAATTTTTCGTGTATTAACGCTCTGCATACAGCCTATTTGTTCAGTATGTGAGCTCGATACGCGCCTCGCGCTAAGTAATGAAATAAATGTATGCGGCACCGTCATTTAGTCTACGGTCAGTTAGGCATGTACAATAGCCCATACAGGAGACCGTTACGGATCTGGTACTCGTGTTCCTGGGTAAGTTCTTAGTGGTTCCCACTTTCGTTGCCAGGTGCCTCTTCTTCTTCAAAGACGCCAGAGAACGTAGCGGCATAAAGTGGAACTATTTGTCGAAAGTTTTTCATGTAATTTTGCAGAAATGACCGCTTCCTTGCCATTTATGTCCATGTTTCTTGCCACAAATCTACGATAAGGGATCGACGATGACATTGTCTTTATATTAGGAATACGTTTTCACAGCATGTCTTGCGATAAATGTCTTTGATGTTCGACGTACAGATTATCTAAACTACGATTCATCACGTAATATGAATTGCGGAAAACGAACAAATTCGTGTATTGGCGATTCAAATACAGAGTATCTTTGGATAAAATAATTGAGAATTTGACTAGAGCCAAACTTTCTGACGCTCGACATGAAGCACTCTTATGTTGATAAATGACTAAACATATATGCGCTCGACATGCAGACATGAATAAGTGACTAAAACACGACTTGCACCAACTAAAGCTATCCTGTTCTGAAAACTGTTTCGAAACTTTTCGCGCCATAACTGATGAAATATGTTTTACTTCAACTTTCTACCATTTAACTGCATAGAAAATAGTAAGGATCAAGACTTTGACAAGTGATGAATTTCTTATAAATACGATAATCTTGCACCTTAAGTGTGTTGAATATGGGCTACAATCATGATTTAATACACCTATATATGTACGTGTTACGCACTTGACATAGTCATTCTGTGACAATGCCTGTTAACATCTCTCACTGCAAGTGATGATATTCGTGTATTGGCATTCGACTTACATCTTATCTGTTCTGAATATGGGTTTAAACATAACTTGCGCCAAATCAAGTAATTTGTGTGTTTACGCTTGGCTTACTGTCTATCTGTATTGAATATGAATTGTAAACCTGACTCGCAAATAGAGATGAGCTTGTCATGCAACTCATCGGTAATCAAAACAGCCTCCGTACATGAGATCGGCCAAAAGAATGTTTTCGTGTATTGACGCTGGAAATACAGCCTATTTACTCAACATATCATCTCAATATTTAATGAAATACGGGTATACGGAACCGACATTTAGGTTCATTCATTAGTATGTATCTGTAAGTCCAGTTAGGCATGAACAATATCACAGGCCAGAGACCCTTATGGATCTAGTACACTGCCTCCTGGGCAAGATCTTAGTGTTTCCCACTCTCGTCACCAAGTACCTCTACGTCTGCAAAGACGCCAGAGAAACTAGCGGCAAAAATTGGAACTATTTGTCGAATTTTTTTTATGTAATTATGCAGAAATGGCCGCTTTCTCGCCATTTATGTAAAAGTCTCTTTCCACAAATGTACGACAAGTGATAGACGGTAACAATGAAATTATCAGTTAGGAGTATGTATTCAAAAAAAATTGCGGCAACACGTTATGAATGAGTACTGAAGTTCGACCCTTTGATTTCGTAATGTGGATTGCGCCAACTGGAGAAATTCATGTATTGTCGATCGAACTACTGCATAACTGCAGAAAATGATCGAGAATTATGACTTCAGCCAACTTAATATGATTTTTTCTGATTCTCGACAAGAAGTTTTATGGTGTTGATGAAGGACTCTAAACATATTTGCGCTCGATATGCAGCCTAGGTGTTCTGAATAAGTGACTAAAAAGTGACTTTTGCTGGAAATGGTGTCGAAACTATTCATGATAAATATGTTGAAATCCATTTAATGACAATCTATCTACAAGCACACTGCATAGAATATAGTCAGGGTCTAGAATTTTAACAAGTGATGAAATTCATATAATTTCGAACTACTTGCACCTTAACTGTGCTGAATATGGGCTACAAAAATGATTTAATCCACCTCAAAGAGGTCGTGTTAAGCGTTTGACATACAACCATTCTGTGACACAACCTGTTAACATTACTCACTGCAAGTGATGAAATTCGTGTAATTTCATTCGACATAAAATTACCTCTTCTGAATACGGGTTTAAACATATCATGAGCCAAATCAAGAAATTTGTGTTTCGTTTGGCTTACTGCCTATCTGTATTGAACATGGACGTGAATCATGCCTCGCGAATGGGGTGAAATAATTGTCTCACATTTTGAAATGCAATTCGCCGATAATAAAATAGGATCCGTAAATGATTTCGGCCAACTGAAATTTTTCGTGTATTAACGCTCTGAATACAGCCTATTTGTTCAGTATATGAGCTCGATACACGTCCCGCGCTAAGTAATTATGTACATGTATACGGGACCGTCATTTAGTTTCATTCGTTAGTATTTAGCGCTAAGGTCAGTTAGGCATGAACAATAGCCCATGCAGGAGACCGTTACGGATCTGGTACTCTGGTTCCTAGGAGAGATTTTAGTGGTTCCCACTTTCGTCGCCAGGTGCCTCAACTTCTGCATAGACGCCAGAGAACCTAGCGGTAAAAAGTAGAATAATTTGTCGAAAGTTTGTCATGTAATTTTTCAGAAATGACCTCTTCCTCGCCATTTATGTCATGCCCAGGATACAGTGTACTAGATCCATAACGGTCTCTGTCCTGCGATATTGTTCATGCCTAAGTGGAATTACAGATATATACTAATGAATGAACCTAAATGTCGGTCCCGTATACCCGTATTTCATTAGTTATGGAGTTCATATTTTTAGAAATTAGGCTGTATTTCTAGCGCCAATACACGAAAAGCTTCGGTTGGCCGAACTCATGTACGGAGGCTGTTTGATTACCGATGATGTGCATGACAAGCTCATCTCTATTTGCGAGTCATGTTTACAATCCATATTCAATACAGATAGAGAGTAAGCCAAGCGTATACACACAAAATACTTGGATTGGAGCAAGTTATGTTTAAATCCATATTCAGAACAGAAAAGATGTATGTGGAATGCCAATACACGAATTTCATCACTTGCAGTGAGTCATGTTAACAGGCTTTGTCACAGAATTTCTTATGTCAAGCGCGTAACACGTACTTTAATAGGTGTATTAAATCATGTGTGTAGCCCATATTCAGCACAGTTAAGGTGCAAGTTGTTCGCAATTATACGAAATTCATCACTTGTCAAAGTCATGATCCTGACAATTTTCTATGCAGTTAAATTGTAGAAAGTTGCAGTTAAACAGATTTCAACACTTTTAGCGCGAAAAGTTTCGAAACCATTTTCAGCACAGAATAGTTTTAGTTTTTGCAAGTCGTGTTTAAGTCACTTATTCGTGGCTGCATGTCGAGAGCATATATGTTTAGAGTCATTTCTCAACACAATAAAGCTTCATGTCGAGCGTCAGAAAGTTTGTCTCTACTCTAATTCTCAATCTTTTAATGCAAAGTTAGACTGTTGTTGGAACGCTAATACACGAATTTGTTTTGTTGGCGCAATTCATATTACGAGATCAATCGTAGTTTAGATAATCTGTACGTCGAACATCAAAAGATATTTATTGCAAGACATGTGAAAACGTATTCCTAACATGACCTCAATGTCATCGTCGATCAATTTTCGTAGATTTGTTGCAAGAAACATGGACATAAATGGCGAGGAAGCGGTCATTTCTGAAAAACAACATGACAATCTTTCGATAAATAGTTCCACTTTTTGCCGCTAGGTTCTCTGGCGTCTTTGCAGATGTAGAGGCACCTGGCGACGAAAGTGAGAACCACTAAGAACTTGCCCAGGAACCAGAGTAACAGATCCGTAACGGTCTCCTGTATGGACTATTGTTCATGCCTAACTGACCTTAGAGGTGTATACTAATGAATGAAATTAAATGAAGGCCCCGTGTACATGTATTTCATTACTTAGCGCGAGACGTGTATCGAGCTCATTTAGTGAACAAATAGGCTGTATTCAGAGCGATAATACAAGAAAACCTTCAGTTGGAAACTTCAGTTGGAAAACATGTACGTATCCTGTTTTTATTAAGGATGAATTGCGTGTCAAGCTGTAAGTCAATTATTTCATCTCCATTCGCGATTCATGATTCCAGTCCATGTTTAATACAGATAGTCAGTAAGCCAAACGAAACACACAACTTTCTTGATTTGGCTCAAGTTATGTTTAAACCAATATTCAGAAAAGTTAAGATGTATGCCGAATTTCATCACCAGCATTGAGTCATGTAAACAGGCTTTGTCACAGAATGGTTGTATGTCAAACGCTTGACACGTATTCTTTGAGGTAGATTAAATCATTTTTGTAGTCCATATTCAGCACAGTTAAGGTGCAAGTAGATCGAAATTATATGTATTTCATTACTTGTTAAAAGTCTGGACCCTGACTATATTCTATGCAGTGTGCTTGTAGATAGATTGCCATTAAACAGATTTCAACCCATTTATCATGCATAGTTTCGAGACCATTTTCAGCACAAGTCACTTTTTAGTCACTCATTCAGAACACCTAGTCTGCATATCGAGTGCATATATGTTTAGAGTCCTTTATCAACAACATGAAACCATATGTGAAGAATCAGATAAGATCATATTAAGTTGGCTGAAGTCATAATACTCGATCATTTTCGAACGTCAATACATGATTTTCTCCAGTTAGCGCAATCCACATTACGAAATCAAAGGGTCGAACTTCAGTACTATTCCATAACGGGTTGTCGCAAGTCTTTTTTTGAAAACATACTCCTTATTGATAACTTCATTGTCACCTTCTATCACTTGCCGTACTTATGTGGCAAGAGACATTTACATAAATGGCGAGAAAGCGTTCATTTCTGCAAAAATACATGTCAAATTTTCGACAAATAGTTTCAATTTTTGCCGCTAGGTTCTCTGGGGTCTTTGCAGACGTTGTGACACCTGACGACAAGAGAGGGAAACACTAAGAACTTGCCCAGGATGCAGTGTAGTAGATCCATAACGGCCTGGCATCTGCGATATTGTTCATGCCTAACTGGATTTACAGACACATACTAATAAATGAAACTAAACGTCGGTCACGTATACCCGTATTTCATTAGGTATGGAGTAAATATGCTAAGAAAATAGGCTGTATTTCCATCGTCAATACACGAATACCTTCGGTTGGACGAACTCATGTACCGAGGCTGTTTTGATTACCGATGAGTTGCATGACACGCTCCTCTCTATTTGCGAGTCATGTATACAAACCATATTCAATACAGATAGACAGTAAGCCAAGCATAAAAACACAAATTTCTTGATTTGACGCAAGTTATGTTTAAACCCATATTCAGAACGTATAAGATGTATGTCGAATGCCAATACACTAATTTCGTCACTTGCAGTGAGTTGTGTTAACAGGCTTTGTCACAGAATGACTGTATGTCAAGCGCGTAACACGTACTTTTATGGGTGTATTATATCATGTTTGTAGCCAATAATCAGCACAGTTAAGGTGAAAGTTGTTCTTAATTATACGAAATTCATCACTTGTCAAAGTCTTGATCCTGACAGTTTTCTATGTAGTTAAATGGTAGAATGTTGCCGTTAAACGGATGTCAACTATTTTAGCGCGAAAAGTTTCGAAACCATTTTCAGCACAGAATAGTTTTAGTTGGTGCAAATCGTGTTTAAGTCACTTATTCATGGCTGCATGTCGAGCGCATATATGTTTAGAGTCATTTATCGACACAATAAATCTTAATGTCGAGCGTCAGAATGTTTGGCTCTAGTCTAATTCTCAATCATTTTATGCAAAGTTAGACTGTCTTTGGAATGCGAATACACGAATTTGTTCAGTTGGCGAGATCAATCGTAGTTTAGATAATCTGTACGTCGAACATCAAAAGACATTTATCGCAAGACATGTTGTGAAAAAGTATTCCTAATATAAAGTCAATGTCATCGTCGATCACTTCTCCTAGTTTTGTGGCAAGAAACATGGACATAAATGGCGAGGAAGCGGTCATTTCTGCAAAATTACTTGAGAAATTTTCGACAAATAGCTCCACTTTTTTCCTCTGGGTTCTCTGGCGCCTTTGCAGAAGTAGAGACACCTGACGAGGAAAGTGGGAACCACTAAGAACTTGAAGAGGAACCAGAGTACCAGATCCGTAACGGTCTCCTGTATGGCCTATTGGTCATGCCTAACTGACCTTAGAGATATATATGAATGAATGAAATTAAATGTAGGCCCCGTATACATGTATTTCATTACTTAGCGCGTGGCGTGTATCGAGCTCATATAGTGAACGAATAGGCTGTATTCAGAGCCTTAATACAAGAAAAACTTAACTTGGCCGAAAACATGTACGTATCCTGTTTTGATTAACGATGAATTGCATGTCAAGCTGTAAGACAATTATTTCATCTCAATTCGCGAATCATGATCCCAGTCCATCTTCAATACAGATAGACAGAAAGCAAAACGCAACACACAAATTTCTTGATTTGGCTAAATTTATGTTTAAACCCATATTAATCAGAGGTATGTTTTATGTCGAATGATAATACACGAATTTCATCATTTGCAGTGAGTCATGATAACAGGCTTTGTCACATATTGGTTGTATGTCAAACGCTTAAAACGGACATATTGAGTTTGATAAAAATATTTTGTAGCCCATATTCAGCACAGTTATGGTGCAAGTAGTTCGCTATTATATGAATTTCATCACTTGTTATAAGTATAGTCCCTATCTATATTCTATGCAGTGTGCTTGTTAATAGATTGCCATTAAAAAGATTTCAACACATTTAGCATGTCAAGTCACTTTTTAGTCAATTATTCAGAAAGCCTAGGCTGCATATCGAGCGCATATATGTTCAGAGTCCTTTACCAACACCATAAATTTCATGTCGAGAATCAGAAAAGATCATATTAAGTTGGCTGTAGTCATAATTCTCGATCATTTACTGCAGATATACAGTAGTTCGATCGACAATACATGAATATCTCCAGTTGGCGCAATCCACATTACGAAATGAAAGGGTCGAACTTCAGCACTCTTTCATAAAGGGTTGTCGCAAGTCTTTTTTTTTTAAACATACTCCTAACTGATAACTTCATTGTCACCGTCTATCACTTGTCGTACATTTGTGGCAAGAGACATTTACATTGGAACTATTTGTCGACAGTTTGTCATGTAATTTTGCAGAAATGACCGCTTTCTCGCCATTTATGTAAATGTCTCTTGCCACAAATGTTCGACAAGTGATAAACGGTGACAATAAATTTATCAGTTAGGAATATGTTTTCAAAAAAAGACTTGCTACAACCCGTTATGAAAGAGTACTAAAGTTCGACCCTTTGATTTCGAAATGTGGATTGCGCCAACTGGAGAAATTCATGTATTGGCGATCGAACTACTGTATATCTGCAGAAAATGTTCGAGAATTATGACTTTAGCCAACTTGATATGATTTTTCTGATTCTCGACATGAAGTTTTATGGTGTTGTTAAAAGACTCTAAACATATATGCGCTCGATATGCCGCCTGGGAGTTTTTAATAAGAGAATTGTGCTGAAAATAGTCTCGAATCTATTCATGATAAATGTGTTGAAATCTGTTTAATGGCAATTATCTACAAGCACACTGCATAGAATATAGTCAGGGTCTAGACTTTTAACAAGTCATGAAATTCATATAATTACGAACTACTTGCACCTTAACTGTGCTGAATATGGGCTACCAAAATGATTTAACCCACCTCAAAGGGTACGTGTTAAGCGTTTGACATACAACCATTCTGTGACAAAGCCTGTTAACATGACTCACTGCAAGTGATGATATTAGGCATACACCGTAACTTTTCTGAATACTGGTTTAAACATACCTGGAGCCAAATCAAGGAAGTTGTGTGTTTCGTTTGGCTTACTGTCTATCTGTATTGAACATGGACTGGAATTATGACTCGCGAATGGAGATGAAATAATTGTCTTACATCTTGACATGCAATTCATCGTCAATCAAAACAGGATCCGTACCTGATTTCGGCCAACTGAATTTTTTCGTGAATTAACGCTCTGAATACAGCCTATTTGTTCAGTATTTGAGCTCGATACACGTCTCGCGGTAAGTAATGAAACACGTGTATACGGGACCGTCAATTAAATTCATTCATTAGTATATAGCTCTAATGTCAGTTAGGCATGAACAATAGCCCATACAATAGCCCATAGACCGTTACGGATCTCGTACTGTGGTTCCTGGGCAAGTTCTTAGTGTTTCCCACTTTCGTCGCCAGGTGCCTCTACTTCTGCAAAGACGCCAGAGAACCTAGCGACAAAAAGTGGAACTATTTGTCAAATGTTTGTCATGTAATTTTACAGAAATGACCGCTTCTTCGCCATTTATGTCCATGTTTGTTGCCACAAATCTACGAAAAATGATCGACGATGACATTGAGGTTATGTTAGGAATACGTTTTCACAACATGTCTTGAGATAAATGTCTTTTGATATTCGACGTACAGATTATCTAAATTACGATTGATCTCGTAATATGAATTGCGCCAACTGAACAAAATCGTATATTGGCGTTCCAACTACAGTCTAACTTTGCATAAAATGATTGAGAATTAGACTAGAGCCAAACATTCTGACGCTCGAAATGAAGCTTCATTCTGTTAATAAAAGACTCTAAACATATATGCGCTCGGCATGCAGCCATGAATAAGTGACTAAAACACGACTTGCACCAACTAAAGCTATTCTGTGCTGAAAATGGTTTCGAAACTTTTCGCGCTAAAATTGTTGAAATCTTTTTAATGGCAACTTTCTACCGTTTAACTACATAGAAATTGTCAGGATCAAGGATTTGGCAAGTGATGAATTTCGTATAATTACGATCAACTTGCACCTTAACTGTGCTGAATATGGGCTACAAACAAGATTTAATACACCTATAAATGTACGTGTTACGCGCTTGACGTAGTCATTCTGTGACAAAGCCTGTTAACATGACTCACTGCAAGTGATGAAATTCGTGTATTGGCATTCGATATACATCTGTTCTGAATAAGGGTTTAAACATAACTTGCGCCAAATAAAGAAATTTGTGTGTTTACTCTTGGTTTACTGTCTATCTGTATTGAATATGGATTGTAAACATGACTCGCAAATAGATATGAGCTTGTCATGCAACTGATCTGTAATCAAAACAGCCTCCGTACATGAGTTCGGCCAACCGAAGACTTTCGTGTATTGACGCTCGAAATACAGCCTATTTTCTCAGCATATGAACTCCACACGTAATGAAATACGTGTATACGGGACCGACATTTCGGTTCATTCAATAGTATATATCTATAAGTCCAGTTAGTCATGAACATCATCGCGGACCAGTGAAAATTATGGATATAGTACACTGAATCCTGGGCAAAGTCTTAGTGTTTCCCACTCTCGTCGCCAGGTGCCTCTACGTCTGCAATGACGCCAGAGAACCTAGCGTCAAAAATTGGAAATATTTGTCGATAGTTTCTCATGTAATTTTGCAGAAAAAACCTCTTCTAGCTATTTATGTAAATGTTTCTTGGCTCAAATATACAAGTGATAGACAGTGACAATGAAGTTGTCAGTTAGGAGTATGTATTCAAAAAAAGACTTGCGACAACCCGTTATGGAATAGTACTGAAGTTCGACCCTTTGATTTCGTAATGTAGATTGCGCCAACTGGAGAATTTCATGTATTGGCTTTCGAACTACAGTATTTCTTTGCAGAAAATGATCGAGAATTATGACTTCAGCCAACTTAATATGATCTTTTCTTATTCTCGACATGAAGGTTTATTGTGTTGATGAGGGTCTCTAAACATATATGCGCTCGATATGCAGCCTACGTGTTCTGAATAAGTGACTAAAACGTGACAAGCACCAACTGTGCTGAAAATGGTCTCGAAACTATTCGTGATAAATGTGATGAAATCTGTTTAATGGCAATCTATCTACAAGTACACTGCATAGAATATAGTCAGGGTCTAGACTTTTGACAAGTGATGATATTCTTATAATTGCGAACAACTTCCATCTTAACTGTGCTGAATATGGGCTACAAAACAATTTAATCCACCTCAAAGAGTACGTGTAAAACCCTTGTTTGTCAAAGCCTGTAAACATGACACATTGCAAGTGATGAAATTCTTGTATTGGCATTCGACATACAATTTAGCTATTTTGAATATGGGTTTAAACATAACTTGAGCCAAATCTAGAGATTTGTGTGTTTCGTTTGGCTTACTGTCTATCTGTATTGAACATGGACTGGAATCCTGACTGGCATATGAAGATGTAAGAATTGTCTTACAGCTTGCCATGCAACTCATCGTTAATCAAAACAGGATCCGTACATGATTTCGGCCAACTAAAGTTGTTAAGGTAATAAAGCTCTAAATACAGCCTATTTCTCAGTATATGAGATCGATACACGTCTCGCGCTAACTAATGAAATACGTGAATACGGGACCATCATTTACTTTCATTCATTGGTATGGAGCTCTAAGGTCAGTTAGGCATGAACAATAGCCCAGACAGGAGACCGTTACAGATCTGGTACACTGGTCCCTGGGTAAGTTCTTAGTGGTTCTTAGTTTCGTCGCCAAGTGCCTCTACATCTACAAAGACGCCAGAGATCCTAGCGGCAAAAGTGGAACTATTTGTCGAAAGTGTGTCATATAATTTTGCAGAAATGACGGCTTCCTGCCCATTTATGTTTATAATTCTTGCCACAAATCTACAAGTGATCGACGGTAACATTGAGGTTATGTTAGGAAATGTGTACGAAACATGTTTTTCGACAACCCATGTTAAAAACTATTGATGTTCGACCTACAGATTAACAAAACTACGTTTGTTTTCGTAATTTGAATTGCGCCAACTGAAGGAATTCATGTATTAGCGCTCGAACAGCAGTCAAACATTGCTGAAAATAATCGAGAATTCTGACGTTCGACAAAGCTTCATTCTGTTGATAAATGAAGCTCGACAAGCTGCCAAGGTGTCCTGAATAAGTGACCAAAATGTAACTTGCACCAACTAAAGCAATACTGTGCTGAAAATGGTCTCGAAACGTTTCACACTAAAACTGATGAAATCTGTTTAGTGGCAATCTCACTACAAGCAAACTGCATAGAAAATTGACAGGATCAAGACTTTTAACAAGTGTTGAAATTCATATAATTACGAACTATTTGCACCTTGACTCTGCTGATTATGGGCTACAAAAATGTCTTAATCCACCTCCGAGTTTACGTGTTGGGTGCTTGACATACAGCCAAGCCTGTTAAGATGACTCACTGCAAGTGATGAAATTCGTGTTTTTACATTCGACATACATCTTATCTGTTCTGAATATGGGTTTAAAAATAACTTGCGAAAAATGAAATTTATATGTTTACGATTGGCTTACTGTCTATCAGTTTCGAATATGGACTGTAAAATAGATTCGCGAATAGAGATGAAATAATTTTCTTAGAGCTTGACATGCAACTCACGGGCATTCAAATCACCCTCAGTACATGAGTTCGGCCAACTGAAGTTGTTCGTTTATTAGCGCTGGAAGTACAGCCTCTTTTTTCAGTATATGAGCTCCATACACTTCTCGCGCTAAGTAATGAAATACCTGTATACGGGACCGATATTTAGTTTCATAGTATATAGCCCTAAAGGCAGTAATGCATGAACAATAGGCCAGACAGGAGACCATTACTGATCTAGTACACTGCATTCTGGGCAAATTCTTAGTGTTTACCACTATCGTCGCCAGGTGCCTCTACGTCTCCAAAGACGCCAGAAAACCTAGCGGCAAAAGATGGAAGTATTTGTCGAAAGTTTGTCATGTAATTTTGCATATATGACTGCTTCCTGGCCATTTATGTATATGTCTTGCCTCAAATCTACTACAAGGGATTGACGGTGACATTGACATTATGTTAGGAATAGGTTTTCAAAACATGCCTTGCGATAAACGACTTTTAATTTTCGACGTACAGATTATCTAAACTACGATTGGTTTCGTAATATGAATTGCGCCAACTGAAGAAATTTGAGTATTGGCGTTCCAACTACAGTCTAACTTTCCATAAAGTGATCGAGAATTAGGCTTGAGCCAACCATTCTGTCAATCGACATGATGCTTTACAGTGTTCATAAATGACAATAAACTTGTATGCGCTCGACCTGCAGCCATGAATAAGTGACTAAAACGTGACTTGCACCAACTAAAGCTATTCTGTGCTGAAAATGGTTTCCAAACTTTTTGCGCTAAAAGTGTTGAAATCTGTTTAACGGCAATCTTTCTCCCACTTAACTGCACAGAAAATTGTCACGATTAAGACTTTGACAAGTGACTAGTTTCGTATAATTTCGAACAATTAGCACCTTAACTGTTCTGAATATGGGCTACAAACATGATTTAATCCAACTAAAAAGTACGTGTTAGGCGCTTGACATAGTCATTCTGTCAAAAAGCTTGTTAACAAGATTCACTGCAAGTGATGAAGTTCGTGTATTGGCATTCAACACACATTATCTGTTCTGAATATGAGTTTAAAAATATCTTGCGCCAAATCAAAAAATTTGTGTGTTTACACTTGGTTTACTGTCTATCTGTATTGAATATGGACTGTAAACATGACTCGCAAAAAGAGATGAAATAATTGTCTTAGTGTTTTTCATGCAAGTCATCAGTAATCATACAGCCTCCTTACATGAGTTCGGCCAACCGAAGTTTTTCGTGTATTGACGCTCGAACTACACCCTATTTGCTCAGTATACGAACTCGATAAATAATGAAAAACGTGTATACGGGAGCGACATTTAGGTTCATTCATTAGTATAAAGCTCTAAGGCCAGTTAGCCATTAACAATAGCACAGACCGAAGACCGTTATGGATTTAGTACACTGCATACAGTGCAAGTTCTTAGTGTTTCCCACTCTCGTCGCCAGGTGCCTCTACTTCTGCAAAGATGCCAGAGAACCAAGCGGCAAAATTGGAAATATTTGTCGAACGTTTGTCATGTATTTATATAGAAATGACCCCTTTCTCGCCATTTATGTAAATGTTTCTTGCCACGAATCTACGATAAGTGATAGACGGTTACAATGAGGTTATCAGTTAAGAGTATGTTTTCAAATCAAGAATTGCGACAACTCATTATAAAAAAGTACTGAAGTTCGAACCTTTGATTTCGTAATGTGAATTACGCCAACTGTAGAAATTCATGTATTGGCGATCGAACCACAGTATATTTTTGCAGAAAATGATTCAGAATTATAACTTGAGCCAACTTAATATGATCTTTTCTGATTCTCGACATGAAGCTTTATTGTGTAGATAAATGACTCTAAGCATATATGATCTCGATATGCAGCTTATGTGTACTGAATAAGTGACTAAAAAGTGAGTTGCACCAATTGTGCTGAAAATGGTCTCGAATCTTTTCGCGATAAAAGTGTTGAAATCTGTTTAATGGTAATCTATATACAAGCACACTGAATAGAAAACAGTCAGGGTCAAGACTTTTGACAAGTGACGAAATTCATATAATTGCGAACTACTTGCACCTTAACTGTGCTGAATATGGGCTACAAAAATAATTTAATCCACCTCAAAGGGTACGTGTAAATCGCTTGACGTATACGAACATTCTGTGACTAAGCCTGTTAACATTACTCATTGCATGTTATGAAATTCGTGTATTGGTATTTGACATACATCATATCTATTCTGAATATGCGTTTAAACATAACTTGCGCCAAATCAAGAAATTTGTGTGTTTCGCTTGGCTTTCTGTCTATCTGTATTAAACATGGACTGGAATCATGACTGCCGAATGGAGATGAAATAATTGTCTTACAGCTGGACATGCAATTCTTCGTTAATCAAATCAGGATCCGTGCTTGATTTCGGCCAACTGAAGATGTTCATGAATTAACGCTCTAAATACAGCCTATTTCAGTATATTAGCTCGAAGTATATTTCAGTATATTAGCTCGAAAAAGTCTCGCGCTAACTAATGAAATACGTGTATTTGGGACCGTCATTTAGTTTTATTCATTGCTATGTAGCTCTAAGGTCAGTTAGGCATGAACAATAGCCCAGACAGGAGACCGTTACGGATCTGGTACACTGGTTCCTGGGCAAGTTCTTAGTGGTTCTCACTTTCGTCGCCAAGTGCCTCTACTTCTCCAAAGACGCCAGAGATTCTAACGGCAAAAAGCGCAATAATTTGTCGAAAGATTGTCATGTAATTTTGCAGAATTGACGGTTTCCTCGCCATTTTTGTGTATATTTCTTCCCACAAATCTACAAGTCATCGACCGTAACATTACAGTTATGATAGGAAATGTTTTCGAACCATGCATTTCGAAAACCCATGTTAAAATGCAATTGTAGTTCGACCTACAGATTATCTAAACTACGATTTGTCACGTAATATGAATTGCGCCAACTGAAGGAATTCATGTATTAGCGCTTGAACTACAGTCTGACTTTGCAGAAAATTATCGAATATTCTGACGCTCGACATGAAACTTTATGGTGTTGATAAATCACGCTCGATATGCAGACAAGTTTTACGGAATAAGTGACTAAAACGTAACTTGCACCAACTAAATCAGTTCCGTTTTGAAAATGGTCTCGAAACGTTTGACGCTAAAAATGTTGAAATTTTTTTGTGGCAATCTCTCTACAACCAAACTGCATAGAAAACTGTCAGGATCAAGAATTTTGAAAAGTGCTGAAATTCTTATAATTCGGAACTATTTGTACCTTGACTGTGCTAAAATGGACTAAAAAAATGAATTAATCTACCTCAGAGATTACGTGTTAAGCGCTTGACGTACAGCCATTCTGTGACAAGGCTTGTTAACATGATTCACTGCAAGTGACGAAATTCGTGTTTTTACATTCGAAATACATCTTATCTGTTCTGAATATGGGTTTAAACATAACTTGCGACAAATGATGAAATTTGTGTGTTTACGATTGGCTTACTGTCTTTCAGTTTTGAGTATGGACTGTAAACTTGACTTGCTAAAAGAGATGAATAAATTGTCTTGGAGCTTGACATGCAACTCACCGGCATTCAAATTACCCTCGGGACATGAGTTCGACAAACAAAGTTTGTTCGTGTATTAACGCTTGAAGTACAGCTTATTTGATCAGTATATGATCTCGATGCACGTCTCGCGCTAAGTAATGAAATACGTGTATACGGGACCGACATTTATTTTCATAGTCTACAGCTCAAAGGCCAGTAATGCATGAACAATAGCGCAGACTGGAGACCGTTACGGATCTCGTACACTGCATCCTGGGCAAGTTCTTATTCTTTACCACTTTCGTCGCCAGGAGCCTCTTCGTCTACAAAGACGCCAGAGAACCCAGCGTCAAAGGTGGAACTATTTTCCGAAAGTTTGTCATGTAATTTTGCATAAATGACCGCTTCCTCGCCATTTATGTATATGTTTCTTGGAACAAATCTACGACAAGGGATCGACTGTGACTTTGAGGTTGTTAGGAATACGTTTTCAAAATATATCTTGGGATAGAAAACTTTTAATTTTCGACATAAAAATTATCTAAACTACGATTGGTCTCGTAATATGAATTCCGCCAACTGAAGAAATTCGTGTATTGGCGTTCCAACTACAGTCTATATTTCCATAAAAATAACGAAAATTAGGCTTGAGCCAAACTTTCTGACGCTAGACATGAAGATTTATTGTGAAGATAAATGACTCTAAACATATATGCTCTCGGCATGCAGCCATGAATAAGTGACTAAAACGTGACTTGCACCAACTAAAGCTTTCTGTGCTGAAAATGGTTTCAAAACGTTTTGCGCTAAAAGTATTGAAATCTGTTTAACGGCAATCTTTCTACCACTTACCCGCATTGAAAATTGTCAAGATTAAGATTTTGACAAGTGACGAAATTCGTATATTTACGAACAAATTGCATCGTAACTGTACTAAATATGGGCTACAAACTGAATTCTGGGCAAGTTCTTAGAGTTTCCCAAACTCGTAGCCAGGTGCCTCAAGGTCCGCAAAGACTTTAGAGAACCGAGCGGCAAAAAATAGAATATTTGTCGAAACTTTGTCATGTAATTTTGCAGAAATGACCGCTTCCTCGACATTTATGTAAATTTTTCTTGCCACAAATCTAGGACAAGTGATAGACGGTGACGTTGAGGTTATCAATTAGGAGTATGTTTTCAAAACAAGACTTGCGGCAACCTATGATAAAAGCGTATTGAAGTTCGAAATAGAGGTTATTGTGCTACCTTTGATTTCGTAATGTGAACTGGGCCAACTGGAGTGATTCATGTATTGGCGATCGAACTACAATGTATCGTTACAGAGAATGATCGAGAATTATGACGTGAGCCATCTTAATATAATCTTTTCTGATTCTCGACATGAAGCTTTATTGTGCTGATAAATAACTCGAAACATATATGCGCTCGATATGCAGCCTAGGAGTACTGAATAAGTGACTAAAAGTGACTTGTACCAACTGTGCTGAAAATGATCTCGAAAATTTCGCGATACAAGTGTTGAAATCTGTTTAATGGCAATCTATTTACAAGCACACTGCACAGAAGATAGTCAGGGTCAAGACTTTTGACAGGTGATGAAATTCATACAATTGCGATCTACTTGCACCTCAATTGTGCTGAATATGGGCTACAAAAATTATTTAATCCACCTCAAAGAGTACGTGTTATGCGTTTGACATACAATCATTCTGTGACAAAGCCTGTTACAATGACTCACTGCAGGTGATGAAATTCGTGTATTGGCGTTCAACATACATCTTATCTGTTCTGAATATAGGTTTAAATATAACTTGCTCCAAATCAAGAAAATTGTGTGTTTCGCTTGGATTACTGTCTCTCTGTATTGAACATGGGCTGGAATCATGACTCGAGAATAGAGATTAAATCTTGATGTGCAACTCATCGGTAATCAAAACAGGATCCGTACATGATTTCGGCCAACTGAACTTGTTCGTGTATTAACACTCTAAATACAGCCTATTTGTTCAGTATATGAGCTCGATAGAGGTTTCGCGCTAAGTAATGTAATACGTGTATACAGGACCGCCATTTAGATTTATTCTTTAGTATACAGCTCTAAGGTCAGTTAGGCATGCACAATAGCACAGACAGGAGACCGTTACGGACCTGGTACATTGGTTTCTGGGCGAGATCTTAGTGGTTCCCACATTCGTCTCCAGGTGCCTCTACTTCTGCAAAGACGCCAGAGAACCTAGAGGCAAAAGTTGGTACTATTTGTCGAATGTTTGTCACGTAATTTTCCACAAATTACGACTTCCTCGCCATTTATGTGTATATTTCTTGCCACAAATCTACAAGTGATCGACCGTAACATTGAGGTTATGTTAGGAAATGTGTTCGAAACTTGCCTTTCGACAACCCATGTTAAAAGGCTATTGTAGTTCGACCTAAAAATTATTAAAACTACGTTTGGTCTCGTAATGTGAAGAGCGCCAACTGAAGAAATTCATGTATTAGCGTTCGAACTACATTCTAACTTTGCAGAAAAGAATTGAGAATCCTCACGCTCGACATGAAGCTTAATTGTTTTGATAAATGACGCTCGACATGCAGGCAAGGTGTACTGAATAAGTGACAAAAACCTAACTTACACCAACTAAATCAATTCTGTGATGAAATTGGTCTCGAAATGTTTCGCGCTAAAACTGTCCAATCTGCTTAGTGGCAATCTCTCTAAAACCAAACCGCATAGAAAATTGTCAGGATCAAGACTTTTGACAAGTGTTGAAATTCATATAATTACGAACTATTTGCACCTTGGCTGTGCTGAATATGGGCTACAAAAATTATTTAATCCACTTCAGAGGGTACGTGTTAAGCGCTTGACATACAGCCATTCTGTGAAAAAACCCTGCTAACATGACTCAATGCAAGTGATGAAATTCGTATTTTTACATTAGTCACATTTTATCTGTTCTGAATGTGGGTTTCAACAAAACTTGCGACAAATGATGAAATTAGTGTCTTTACGATTTGCTTACTGTCTAACAGTTTTGAATATGGACTGTAAACGTGAATCGCGAATAGAGATGAAATAACTGACTTAAAGCTTGACATGCAACTCACCGGCATTCAAATCTCCCTCAGTACATGAGTTCGGCTAACAGAAGTTTTTGTTTATTAACGCCCGAATTACAGCCTTTTTGTTCAGTATATAACCTCGATACAAGTCTCGCGCTAAGTAATGAAATACGTGTATACGGGACCGACATTTAGATTCATAGTATGTAGCTCTAAATCCAGTAATGCATGAACAATAGCGCAGACCGGAACGGATCTAGTACACTTCATCCTGGGCAAGTTCTTAGTGTTTACGCTATTGTCGCCAGGTGCCTCTACATCTCCAAAGGCGCCAGAGAACCTAGCGGCAAAAGGTGAAACCCTTTGTCGAAAGTTTTTCATGTAATTTTGCATAAATGTCCGCGTCCTCACCATTTATGTATATGTTTCTTGCGACAATTCTACAATGGATCGACAGTTTCATTTAGGTTATGTTACGAATAGTTTTTCAAAACATGTCTTGCGGTAAATGACTTTTAATGTACGACATACAGATTATATAAACTACGGTTGGTCTCGTTATATGAATTACACCAAGCGAAGAAATTCGTGTATTGGCGTTCCAACTACCGTCTAACTTTGCATAAAATGATCGAGACTTAGACTTGAGCCAACCTTTCTGACGCTAGACAAGAAGCTTTAATGTGTTGATAAATGACTCTAAACATATATTCGCTCGACATGCAGCCATGAATAAGTGACTAAAACGTGACTTGCACCAACTAAAGCTATTCTGTGTTGAAAATGGTTTCGAAACCTTTCGCGCTAAAAGTGTTGAAATCTGTTAAACTACAATCTTTCTACCACTTAACTGCATAGCAAATTGTCAGGATCAAGACTTTGACAAGTGATGAATTTCGTATAATTACGATCAACTTGCACCTTAACTGTCCCGAATATGGGATACAAACATGATTTAATCCACCTCAAATAGTACGTGTAAAGAGTTTGACATACAGCCATTCCGAGACAAAGCCTCTTAACATGACCCACTGCAGGTGATTAAATTCGTGTATTGGCATTCGACATAAATGTTATTTGTTCTGAATGTGGGTTTAATCAAGAGATTTGTGTGTTTACGCTTGGCTTACTGTCTATCTGTATTGTATATGGACTGTAAACATGCCTCGAATAGAGATGAAATAATTGTCTTATGGCTTGACATGCAACTCGTCGGTAATCAAAACAGTCTCCGTACATGAGTTCGGAAAACCGAAGATTTTCGTGTATTGACGCTCGAAATACAGGCTATTTGCTCAGTATATGAACTCGATTAGTAATGAAATACGTGTATACGGGACCGACATTTAGATTCATTCATCAGTATATAGTTAGGCATGAACAATGGCGCAGACCGGAAACCATTATGGATTTAGTACACTGCATCCTGGGCAAGTTCTTAGTGTTTTCCAATCTAGTCGCCAATTGCCTGTACGTCTGCAATGACGACAGAGAAACTAGCGGCAAAAGTGGAACTATTTGTATAATGTTTGTCATGTAATTTTGCAGAAATTACCGCTTCCTCGACATTTATGTGAATGTTTCTTGCTACAAATATACGACAAGTGATAGAAGGTGACATTGAGGTTATCAGTTAGGAGTATGTTTTCGAAACAAGACTTGCGACAACCCATGATAAAAGAAGTATTGAAGTTCGACCCAGAGATTATTTGTGCTACCTTTGATTTCGTAATGCGAACTGAGCCAACTGGAGAAATTCATGTTGTGGCTTTCAAACTAGATTGAATGTTTGCAGAAAATGATCGTGAATTATGACTTGAGCCAACTTAATATTATCTTTTCTGATTCTCACCATGAAGCTTTATTGTATTGATAAATGACACTAAACACATATGCGCTCGACATGCAGCTTAGGTGTACTGAATAAGTGACAAAAAATGACTTGCACCAACTGTGCTGCAAATGGTCTCGGACCTTTTCGCGAAAAAAATTGTCGAAATCTGTTTAACGGCAATTTTTCCACCACTTAACTGCATAGACATTTGTCAGGATCAAGACCATGTTAAGTTATGAAATTCGTATTATTACGAACAACATCCACCTTAACTGTGTAGAATATGAGCTACAAACATGATTTAACCCTTAGGTGACTGTCATATATATATGGAGCACCCATTCTTGATGATTCTAGATCACACAAAACGACGCAGCACAGTCGGTAGGACTCCTCTGGACGAGTGATCAGCTCGTCGCAGAGACCTCTACCTGACAACACACGACACTCACAACAGACAAATATCCATGCCTCCGGTGGGATTCGAACCCAAGATCTCAGCAGGCGAGCGGCCT
>Ga0268261_10000803_pt1 | contig 20640 bp, 11 predicted proteins | sample TergutNc150P1_FD_190353 | JGI IMG/M metagenome (GOLD analysis project Ga0268261, IMG submission 190353) | Nasutitermes corniger P1 segment gut microbial community from laboratory colony in Florida, USA - Nc150 P1 (SPAdes) (version 2) | ecosystem: Host-associated > Arthropoda: Insects >...
TATATATGTGTGTGTGTGTGTGTGTGTGTGTGTGTGTGTGTGTGTATATATATATATATATATATATATATATTGGAAGTGACACATTTTATAAAAAAAATACTGTCAGTCTCTGGAGCTAAACTCTAATGTTCATACGTATAATACACGAAGGAAGACAGATATCCATCATCAGTCATATAAAACTGACATATACAAAACAAGTGTGATGAATATGGTAACTCAATTGTATAATAAGATGCCTGGTTACATAAAAGAAATGGAAAATTATAAGGACTTTAGGAAAGAGTTTAAATCATTTCTTTCATATCATGCTTTTTATTCAGTGGAAGAATTTGTTTCTTTGTAATTTATAATGTCTATTGTTTCATTTAGCTTCTAAGTACACATATTATAAAAACATATGGTTTTCTCTTTACAATACTTTGTTGAGCGTTAAGCTAAGTTACCTTTTAAATGATAAATTGAATTGTATACATTTAAATTTATATTGTTAAATGTGGACAAGTCTAATGTCATATGTATGATAAATTGGACTGAAAATAAAACTAACTAACTAAATGCCAACACTATATTGCAGCACTGTCACCACATGACAACTGAATGACATACTGCATTTGTGTGAGTGCAAGCATGTGTGCGCAGGTGTAAAGGCAGTAATTCCGTATTCTATACAGTTTATACACTGCATGACATCTGAGGTTCTTGAGGAAGTAACCATAACAAAAAGTGTTTTCTGGGACGTGACACCATGGAGCAGCAAATTCCAATGAATTGTTGGTAAATTTCTGCCACACTACACTGTATCACAAGCAAGAAGATTATTTTCATCTTAAATTTAGGTACTAATTATGTGCCTATACATCAGGGTAAAGCCTACTCATCAAACAGCTGAACACTAAGCATGTTCCAGCTCTGTTACTAGTTACATGCTCTACCTAATCTGAGCTTATTCATGCAATCAATTAAACAATTAATGGACATAAAGATGCTATCCAAGATTATAAAAATGATTTTACAAATCCAAAATTTTACATTTTTGCCAGAAGTATGGATTAACAAGCACGTTGCAAATACCATTCGGATACTTTTGAGTACTTCTGTTAGGTTAGGTTATAGCAGGTCACTTTCGTTTCATGCATGAGTGACTAAGAATCGCCAGAGTTGTACTCTGTACGCCTTAAAGGATACTTTTACACAGCCCTTTAACTTACTTCAATCTGAGTCACATATTTAGAAACAGCCGAATCAAACAAGGTGCAGAAATATTCGAGGACAGCATCACGAGCTGCAGGTAATGTCTTAAGGATTGAAAGCGCAGTGCGAGCAAGCTCTAGAGGATTTGTCTTCACAGGACGAGTTGCACCAGCGACAAATGTTCTCAATTCAGTCATCAAATCTTCAGGCCGCACACTTTTTATTACACTTCCCGACATTTTTTGCAATAAAATGTCAGGTTATGTCGCCCTACACAACATCTAGTTATAATCTGAAGACGCAAGCTAGCACACATAAGCCATTAAGTTGTCAATTACAGTACGAATACACAAATTGCCGTTTTATCACAGCAGCCACACTATAGTAAAATTTCCTTTCCACCCTTCCTTTCAAATACAAATTTTACTTTGGTGGAAATCCCTTTTATTTTTTATACTGATGTATCGTGAACGGCTGGAACGAATGAAATGGTTCGTTTCCCTCGTTTCTACTAATAACCTTGAGCAGCAGACAACTCAGCCGTAGAGGACAACAATGTCATTACAGTGCAGCCAATTTAGATGTGCAAAATTACAAATAAACGGTATAATATAATTAGGTTGCGAGGAGATAAAATACAGTATGCGGTTATAACTACTTACACATTGAAGTAAGGTAAAAGAAATTGAAAATTACTTGTTAACAAAGCCTATATATTGTTTAATTATTTATCATATGCTTTTTTTGTTCATTCATTCATTCATTCATATTCATACAGTCCATTGCTCACATATTGGGGTACATCCCTTATTACTCATCTGTCGCATTTCGGTCAACTACATTCCGTCATTGTAATAGTATTGTGTTTATGTATTTATTAATAATCTTTCTCAGCTGAAGGTTGTGGACATTAGGCAGGCAATAAGACTTAATGACTAGGCACTTGTAGTGAAAATTTGTCCCTTGCATGATCAGACACACCTCATGAGGGCGTGTGGAGAAGGGGTAGTATAGCTCCATGTATTCCAAACCTTATTGTAATGTAATGTGATTTATTTGCATTCCATAAATCCAAGTTAGGATACAATTCTATGGATATAGACATAGTCACATACATACTATATAATGACAAATACACAGAGAAGACTCTTAATACTAAATAATAAAATACAATTAATAAAACATCTAAAACCAGCAATATCTAGATATCCAGTGGCAGTAATATGCTTTCAATTTACTATAAGTTTTCTAGATTATCTCTGATAATTAAAATATTCTTCATTATTATAAATGGAATTTATCAGTAAAAACCCCTTTAAGGCATTGTGAAATAATGTTATCTTGATATCATGAGGAAGGTTGTTAAAAACTTTGATTCCTGAGTAGTACACTCCCTTTTGGAACTTTGTTAAATTAGCTATAGGTGGATGTAAATTGGTTTTAAATCTTGTGTGGACACTGTGGATCTGATTATTTGTATTATATAAATGTTTGTTTTTTATAACAAATATTGATAGAGAGAAAATATATTGTGAGTATAGTGGTAATATTTCTAATCTTTGAAACAGTTCCCTACATGAGTCTCTCATTCTTGAAATTGTAATAATTCTGATCACCCTTTTTTTAATTTTGAAGATCTTCTCACTGTATGGTTGATTTCCCCCCAAAATTATTCTGTAACTCATAATTGAATGTACATATGCAAAATAAACTATTCTTAAAGTTTCAGTAGACATTATAGCTTGTAACGTTTGGATTACAAAACACGCTGTATTTAATTTGGACATTATTTGGTCTATATGAGCTTTCCATGAGAGGGAATGATCAATGATCAAACCTAAGAATTTTGTATGTGGTGAATTGTTGACATAGTTTTCCTGATAGTTAAGTTTGAAAACATACTCACTCCTATTTTTCATATTAAATTGTATGTAATGTGTTTTATTATAATTTAATACTAATTGATTTAATTTGAACCAATAATTAATATCCCTAAATATTTTGTTAATTTGTTTTTCATAATTTTCCAAATTTGGACTAGTTACTATTATACTAGTGTCATCAGCGTACAAAAGGATTTTAGTTCCAGTAGGTGTCAATTTTGGCAAGTCTTTTATATAAATAAGGAAAAAGATGGGTCCCAAAATTGATCCCTTTGGTACCCCTTGTTTTATTTTTTCCCAAGTGGATTCAATACCATTATTGTAACTTATAATTACTGTTTGGTATCTTTCATCTAAGTATGATTTTACTAAATTGTAAAATTTCCTGATACTCCTTAGAATTTCTATTTCTCTAATAACACAGCATGATTAATACAGTCAAATGCTTTGTGGAGATCACAAAATATTCCTCCCACCATCTGTTTGCAGTTCATTGCTGTCAGTATTTCATTTAGTAATATATAGGAAGCATTTTCCATTGATACTGCGCTTCAAAATCCATGTTGGTGTTCGTTCAATATAGCATTATTATTAAAATGATCAAATAGTCTTTTTTATATGACTTTTTCAAAAATTTTTGAAAATGCAGGCAATAGGGAGATTGGTCTATAATTAGATGGAGAAGATTTAGCTCCACTTTTGTAGATTGGTTTAATTAATGAGAATTTCAATCTTTCAGGATAAATACCTTGGGCAAGCATTTTGTTACATATATTTATCATGGGAGAGATTATGAAAGGTTTACTTATTTTTATGATTTTTGTTGTAATCTCATCATACCCGCTGGAATTCTTATTCCTCAATGAATTTATTATTTTGTTTATTTCTTTCGAGGAGGTGTAAGGCCAACTTGTATCTTTAAATGTATGTAAACAAGTGGTCAACTTCATGCTGCAGCGGCTTGTGTTAGGGAAAGAGTGTGGTTTCCAATTTTACAAGCCTGGGTGTACCACAGAGTCAGGCTTTATGTAGTAATGTAATGTAATGTAATGTAATGTAATTTATTTCCATTTTATAAATCCAAGTTAGGATACAAGCCTACGGATATAGACATACTCACATACATACTATATAATGACAAATACACAATGAAGACTCTTAATAATAAATAATAAAATACAATTAATAAAACATCTAAAACCAGCAACATCTATATATCTAGTGGCAGTAATGTGCTTTCAATTTTCTATCAGTTTTCTAGATTATCTTTGATAATTAAAATATTCTTCACTATTATAAAAGGAATTTATAAGTAAAAACCTCCTTAAGCCATTCCGAAATAGTATTATCTCGTTAGCTAAGTCTTTGATATCATAAGGAAGGTTGTTGAAAATGTTGATTCCTGAGTAGTACATTACCTGTACCAAGACAATCAAATCCCACTTGACTAGCTTGCAGCCAGTACTGTACTGACCAAGTTCTCCCAACTGTATTTCTCATGAAATTCATAATGGTGTCATCAGGAAATGTGCTTTATTTTTAATGGTGCATCTGACATTGACAATTTGGAAATAGGTGTCAGTTGTTATTATTTGAAGTATGTAAATATTGTACTGTGTGCTTTACAGTTCATTTTTGAGAGAGACCAAAGAGTAGGCTTAATATGTGTTTTGTAACACTACTATTTAATTATTTCATTACACTTCCCAATGAAAAGTCTTGAATTATACTATGACTGTAAACAGTACAAGGAAACCCCCCCCCCCTTTTTTTAATTTGTAAGCTGTGACCTAAATTGCTAGTTGATAAATAATGGTGATAATATAAATACAGCCAAAATGGCATAACTTTCATAAAACAACTACTGAAAGACATCATAGGTTCTGACATATATTTTTAAAGACATGAAATTGTAAAATTGTTACTGACTGACTGAGGAATTTCTCTTTTGTACATTTCAGAATGTTGTTACTTTAGTACCTATTTTTGCCTTTCAGTTATGCATCCTTGTAAAAGAGACATGAAACAAGTCACAGAATCTGACCCAATTTTCCTCTCCAACTAAATTTGTTCATTTATAGTATGTCTCTAACTTCTTTCTTGTGTTTTCATATTGTTAATGAGTTCAGTTCATTACTTTGCAAAATGTAGACCCATTACCTTTAGCATTTTCACTTTCTCCTATTCAACATATACTGTGAGTCTCTTGAGTTTCTGTGCAATGGATAATTTTATGTAAATACATATACATGATAGGTATTGACATTATTTGATGACAATACGTATAATATAAACAGTGACAGACCATGGAAAAAGGATTTAGGAGCCAGGCATACCTAAAGTTATAATTGTACAAAGTAATGACCAGTTACTTGTGTCTACGTCATTTTACCATATTTGGGTGTAGTTAAATTATTCATGTCAGTGCATGTACTAGTGAATTTAAGAGATAAGTATTCTCTGCTAAAATTTAGATATAATTTCCCCATTAATCAAATTTGATAGCAGGACTGGTTGTAGGTGACACATTTTCCTCCTCCCCCATCATATATGTATTCCTGTGACTGAATAAGCAGTAAATTGGCTTACATCAAACCATAATTTATTTTCTAACGTTTCATAATAACAAAGAAAGTCTCAGGAGCAACATAGCCTGTTTTATCACTTCATATAAGCATTTCATTCTCAACTGTAGTAACAAATAACATTTTTTGTTCAGTCTATTTTGTGGACTGGGTAAGCTGTCATTTTTGCTTCATCATTACATGATGTTGTATGCCATTGGTTGTTAAGAAAAGCATTTCTTTCCCCATCAACAGGCTTTGGGAAGTGGCACATGATGATTGGTGACTTTGCTAATGCTTTGTTTTTCCTCTTTAATTACAGACGAGTCAGTGTTTATAAAGAATAGTAAATATATTCTTGTTTGTGTAAATACAGAGGAAATGACCTAAGGTTATCACAGTCTGAATGTGATAGTGTAGTAGCATTTTCGTTGAGCTCTGAGACTGACACGATTTGTTTGTGTGACAAGCCATTTATTTAGCATGCTTGTTACACATGCTCAAAAGTCTCAGTTTTTCCAGAATTAAAAATTAATGGTTTTCATGATGAAAGTATACTTCGGTAAATGACACTGCAAAGAAGTTGATATGTAAATTCTAGAAACATGGTACTTTCTACTACAGTTACTGTTTCCAAGATTCTTCTTTTTGTAACTACTATTTTTAAAAGGCTGCAAGAGAATGTTTTCATCATAAGTGAGAACTTGTTGAAAGCACTGGGTTGCAGAGTGCCCGTGAAGCATGTAAGTATGAAAAGACACTTGTGTAACATTATACATAACTTACTCATACACAGACTAACATAATGTTCTTTAATATAAGAGTGATGTAAGTAGGAAGCACCATTCTTCTGGATGGATTACTCTCTCCTAATGCAGTTAATGATACATTCTCAACTGCGTGTGTCATACAACATCGAAGAATAAACTAACTGTGAATGGTGAAGTGGAAGGTTGGATAAAAAGTGATTCACAGCCTATTTACAGATACTATGCTAGCATTTATGTAGAAGCAATGAGTAAAGTCAGAACAATGCACGATTTAAGGTTTCTGTCATGAAGTAGCTGAGAACTGCGCTGTTCTGGATTATTGCACAGCAAATAGTGGTGATTTCTTACCGACATTTTGGGACAACCTATCAGGCCCATCCTCAGGGTTCAAGAATCCAAATCCCATTGGATTCTTGAACCCTTAGGATGGGACCAATAGATTGTCCTGAAACTTCGGTAAGAAATTACCACAAATTGCTGCATAATAACCCAGAAGAGTGCATTTCTCAAAATCAGAACAATTTCAGCCAGGATAATTGACTTTCAGATCAAGAATTTCATTCAAAAGTCCCAAATACAAAACAAGACTTATGCTGTGAAGCAGTGATTACCAGCCTTTTTTTTAGTATGGGGACACCTTCTTTACTTCAAGAAATTTTTTGGGCTGCTTTGTGCTGACAGGTGTACATTAATCCATAATGATAATGACAAAAATCTCCTTATGAACTTAGTTACCATTGTAAATGAGTTCACATTTAATTTATCGCAACAATAACTGAGAATAACAGAGAAATCAAATGCAAACTGGAGGAGCAAGACTTGATGCAAAGCTGTGTCTATTCACAGAGATCCTTGCAGTAACACCCCCTCTCCATTCATACCACAAATTGGGAGCCACTGCTCTAAAGGTGTGTGACAGTATTCAGTTCATTACACCACAGCTACTTACATCTTAAAGGGGCTGACTGAGTATCATTATACTGACACAGATTTTTATTCTGTTTTAAAGTTTAGTGTACCCAATAACGATCAATCCCAGAACTTTATAAACATTAAATTTCTAATCCCAAGTGATCTGGTTGTTAGGTGCTGCCAGTGTTCCCTTATATGGGTAAGTGTTCACATACAATAGAGTGTGTGGCTCTATTTGTTTTAAAACAAACAGTATCACAAACTTAACACAACCAAACATTGGTAATTTCTTTATAGAATGTAAACACTTGTACAACAAGGAGAGTTAGATATCTATTGAAAACAAAATACAACATTTAGTAACAAAGAGCAGAGAGGAGAGAAGAGTAGTCTGCTCCAATGCCAGGCCCGAGTATGCATATTAGTTAAGCTGTTTTGTATTTTTGTGTTTAAGTCATCTAACAGAAATGAGTACCAGGAATATTTCCTGGGAGTAAAGGCAGCCAGTGCGTAAGGCTGACAACCTTATCACCTTCATGTGCTGACTGTCTTGAAGTCTGGGAGCCTCAACCTCCTGGAACCCTAAGGGCTTGTCCAGGCCTGTAATGGGATTGCTTTACCTTTACCTTTATTTATTCATGCTGTAAAATTAGGAAAAATAAAGTGTCATATTTGTGCATCATTAAGACTGATAAGGGGAAATAACTTGCACTGGATTCAGCTAAGTGTAGAAACTGACACCTGAGGGATGAATGATCAATGCTTGACCACAAGACTATGTAGTTCTTACCCAATTACAGTTACTGAAATGAGATTTTGAGGTCATAAGCTTTATTCTTAGTATGGCTATTGTGTGGAAAAATCCTAGATCCATCTAGTTCTTGAGCCTGAGACATTTGATATGAGTGATCTGTGTTTTACCACTACACCATTAGGTCCACACTCAGTTTTATTCATTTATATGCACCAGTAATTATAAATCTTAAATTAGGCACATTGCTGACTTATGCTTAAACCATATTAAAATAGGTTTCATATGGTTTAAGACAGGGGTTTACAGATTTTCCAAACATCAGGAGCCACCTCAAAATTCTAGGCCCCAGAATGGTCACATGAAGCAAGTACCACATTGAGGACATGCACATTTTAGGTACTAACAAGATTTAGCTGTGATGTAAATCTGGGATTTATGCACCCCTGGTTTATGAAAAAAATTACCTAGATCAGGGCCGGTGAACCTATAGTATGCGTGCCCAAAATGGCACATGGAAAGATTCCCTGGCTTGTGGCATTCACTACTGCCCCAATTTGTTTTATTTCTTTTGCCCGACCAGTATCTCTGTATTGTGAGGAATATCTGACTACGTAGAGACTGTATTTGAATTACCATTGTTATCAAATAATACTGTGAGTGAAACATTTTTACACAACTCAAGAGTGGTGCAAAGTGAAGACTGGATATTTATTATTGGGGCACCAGCCTGGCGGTGACAGAGCAAATATGTAACATTGGACAAAATATTTTACAATCATCTTTTCAAGCAGGACTTGCTATTAGCCCCAGTTATTTCCAAATTTTCTTCCTTATCGCATTCCTTAAGGAGGCTGTTATTGGAAATATAATATAATAATTATACTAAGCAATAATTATATAATATGATTATAATATGCATTAATAATAATGCAGCAGTTAATAATAATTAATGAAGGCTCCAAGACCTTATTTTGCTCTTCCAAATTCCCATGTGCACATGAAAGAATTTCTTTAAAATTTATAGACATTTTGGGCATACACCCTCAAAAAAGGTTTGTCAGCCCTGTACTAGATCTAGTGTCTAGTTGTCTGAGACATTTAATGTGAATGACATGTATATCACCATAAAACCACAAGGTATTTACCAGATTCCAGTTAATTAAATGTAATTTTACTGAGCAACTTAATATACTGTAACAAATTAGTAATACTTATACTACTAAATTTTTCTGACTAATCATTGATAGTTCTATGTCTTGGAAAGCCCATATTGATGAATTAACTTCTAAATTAAACAAAGCATGCTATGTGATTAAGTCGGTTAAAACATTCATGGCTTTTGCAGTATTAAGGATGATCTATTTTTTCTTATGTTTACTGTATTATATCATATGACATAATTTTTAGGGGGATTTCCTCTCATAGTAAAATTATATTCAGAATTCAAAAAAGAATAATTAGAGTTATTACAGGTCCTGTTGGGAGCTGTTTAAAAATTTGGAAGTCTTACCTCCTCAATCTCATTATATATTTTCTTTATTACTATTTGTTGTTAAGAATACATAATTGTTTAGATCTAGTTCTGATGTACATAACATTAATACAAGATACATTTCTGACTTACATTTACCCATAGCAAATTTAACAGTATTGCAAAAGGGAGTTTTTTGTTTTGGAATTAGATTTTTAACATATCTATTAACATAGTAAGTGTCTATATCAATGTGCAATGTATAATATTTATGTTTAACTATATTGCATCTGCTAACATAGTAAGTGTCTATGTCGTATCTACGAACATAGTAAGTGTCTTTAGTAATGTGCACTGTATAATATTTATATTTAACTATATTGTATCTACTATCTTGACATGTTCCACATCCAGTGTGCCTGTACACAATGATGGATTTATGGAATAAATGATGATGATGATGAAAAACATACTTTCATCAACTATCAAAGTTTTGTCAAATGATGTGAAACTGTTTAAATTACCCCTGAAAAGGTTTCTTCTTGCTAACTTCTTTTATTGTCTGGAAGAATATTTTGATTGAAGATAAATTTAAGGATCTTGGTTCTTAATTATTCATACTTAATAGAACATTTAAATACAATATTTTCTTGATTGCTGCTATGTTACAAATTGTTATATTATTATTATAGTGCATTATTATATTATTATGACAGAGAGATTTTAATTTTAATATCAAATAAAAATTTGCAAGTCTAATATATATATAGATATATATATATATTTTTTTTTTAATTTAGTTTTACATATCGTTTTATTGTTTTGTTAAGCTTCTAGCTATGACAATTGCTGTATTTTGCATGTATTATGTATACCTTTGATATTTCATATGGCTATTTCTATATCTAAGGATCTACAGAATATGAAAAATGCATAACCTGAAATGGTAGTATTTTGTACTTGTGTTTTGAAGGCACTTTGTTCAAGTTATGCCTGCAACACTTTCTGTGGGAACTTTCTAATTCATCATTCACCAGTCATGTTACAGTCAACACCATGTAGTCAGAGATATTGATAGATTCATGACTTAGACACTGGCTATCCAGACATGTTTCAGTAATGGTTTCCGTCACTTACCCCAAGCAAATTCTCTGATAGCTTTGTTCCAACTGCTTTATAGGTCATCTGTCATCAGTTGTCCTACCATTCAGTGCATAGTCTAAGATACTGATGCTGTCATAAAACAAAACACAGAATGTAATTTTAAAATTTAAGCACATAGTTGTTTGATTATAGTGAGGTTTATAACACAAAAAATCTCGACCAGTTTGACCTTGAACCTGACCTTCTATAACCATCCAGTACTGTCTTATGACATGTTGTGCCATGTAATTTGGTAGATGGGTACCGACATTTCAGGGAATTGTGCTGCCTCCAAGTTTAGAATAGATGGTTTGGTTTGGTTTATTTGTTCATCCATTCAGTCACATATGTAACACTGGACATGTCAATTACAGATTACAATTTACAATACAACTTATAATGTATGGACATCCACACAATACAGTATAATAAATAGCAACACAAAATTTAAAGACCAATTGGAAGTTGAATTTGTCACTACATCTAGATATATGTGTATTTATATAAATATACCTAAGAGTTAAGAATTCAAATTAAAAGTAATAATATAGAATGGTATTGAGTTATGTTACATGTAAAAATATTTAGATGTTTACTTCTAAAATGATTACACTGAGCCAAGATTGCTATTTGAATTCCAAGCAAAATGTTCTTCCAACAAGTAAAATGAATTTATAAGAAGGAAACTTTTTAAAACAGCCGTGATTAAAAACTTTGATTCTAAAATAAAAGGGACCTTTTTGGAGTAGCATATTCCTTCACAACAGTGGTATCTACACTACATGAAATTACATTTTCACAGTAATCACCATCAGAACCTGACATCTCAGATGTAGCCTATACCATATTACTAAACCAGTAGTTTCTCTTGAAACTTTAATGTTCCAGTGCATTTCTGAGGTTTAATGTACATACCTAGCTGTTGTATGTCTTCAGTACTGTTTGAAATTTATGATAGCCATGTCCAGACCAACTGTGGGCTCATCCAGCCATCTAGTCAATGGTTACTGGGGGTACAGATGTCAGGACATAATACAGGCTACCTCTGTCCATCTAATTACAAGGTTAAAAATGGGTGGAGCTATACCTCCACTCCCCCATATGTCTTCATGGCATGCAATGGTAGAACTTCACCTACACCCATGACATTTACTATAAAAAAGAAATCGGAGAATTCAATTAACGTTATACAAAAATTACTGCTAATTATTTGAACATTCCTTGAATGTCAATTTCCCTTATCCTATGCAACCTGGAAACTCAATGTGGTAACAACAAAACATGTTCGGTACGTAGGTTTCACTCCAAAATTCAGTCCATATATGGCATATTTGTTTCTGCTATGTTTTCAGCCAAGGACCTTGTTAATTCAAAGCCGCAACATTAATATGTATACAGTGATACTTAGATTCTGTCTCAAGTATGTGTTTTAGTAAACACTTTGTAAGCCCCATATAAAATGGCTGTTTTTGTAATTATTGTGACTGTGTGTCATTTGAGGTACAAATTAGGTACTATATGTGTTTGGGTTATTTTTGTCTTGTTTTTTATTTAAACTTTCTCCACAACATGGGTTATATGTCATTAAATAAGACATTGTCTCTGAATGATGAATAAGAAAGGATGGTAAATAGAGTGGAAGTTTTTACCACTTGCATGAAGGTACTGAGGTAAACCATTGAAACTTTTAACCAGATCAGCTGACCTGCAGGTGAGAATTAAAATGAGCTCACTTGAATATGCAGAAAGTTTAATCACTGAATCATCAGATTGCTTGTATATGTTAATTCTTGTTGAGACTGCTTGATTAAAATTGACATGATACACTTGTGGTTGCAAGGTCTGCTGTGTTATTTGATATTAGGACAAGTTTTTATGTCACATATACCAGTCTTTGTATCTGCCTGCTCCCTTACTCATATAAAATTACTGAACCATGTGTCTGTCTGGAGCATATCAGGTAACCTGACTACTGACTGTTTTGAAGCACCCAAGTTCATAACATTCATTTATGTTACTGCCACAGTCTTATTCGTAAAGTGCATACATGTTGAAGTGTAAGTTGTAGACATAACAGAGCATGTCTTTTCATAATCTTTTCATACAAATGTTTGGCATGATTTTTAGAGAATATTCATTGTATTCATGTTGTGATGGAATTTGTTCTTCCCACAGAATTAACCATTTTCTGCACAATTTAAATAACTGTATCTGTTGCTATCAGACTAGGTAATTTAGAGGTCCTTTATACATATACAACAACAAAAGTTGATCCAAAATAACCATTAATGAATATTTTGTTGTTTTTTACAATAATGATACTGTGTACACATGAAATCCAGTTGTCACTAAGGTTTATAATACATGTTTATATTGTACACATGTTGTTACACTTTTCTTTATTTAGTAACCTGATTAGAGCGTAATGGCAGTAGTTTTCATTTAAAATATTTAAAAATTAAGCATGTGTATGATGGAGTACTGATAATAATGAGCAGTCATTTTCATGGAAATGACATCTTCAGATATGTTTTAACAGAGTGTTCTGTAAGGAGAAAAGTTCAGGTTTCCCATATGCATATAAAGGTGCATGGGAGACTGGAAGTATAGCTCCACTCAACTTTAATACCAGATGGATGTGATTGATCAGCTTGATGTTCTGGCTTTTGAAACCCCTGTGAGAGTGTTCTGTTCATATGACTATGTATTATATTTACTTGTCTTTGGGTTAGTGTGCTAGACATATACTTCTTCTTCTGGCATTACAGTCCTTGGTGGACCATAGCCTCTTCTTCAATTTCAGAAGCTTCTCAATGAAACGTATTTCTTATGGGGTGGGGTTGTCAGCCCCAAGCCCAAGTCCCAAACTGGAGGACCAGGGTATCCCTTTTTGTCGTGGTCATCACTTTTCACCTGTCTGGCATGGGAGGCCCTGCCAATAACAATGCTACTACCAATATAGCTCTCAGGATCATTTGACCACGCAAGCCCCACCACTATGTCAAATTTAAGGATACTGTCAGGGGTTTGGGCATACACAGTGTTACATATTTTGGTAGTCTCTTTACGTAAGCCAGTTCTGATTGCCTTGCAGTGTAATACATGGGTCTGCAGCCACTTGACAGCTGGGATCACATGTTTGAATCCCGCTGAGGGAATGATGTTTGTCTCTTGTGTTTGTTATATGTTCTGTATGTAGTAGCATGATTGTAACATACAAAAAATATGGTAGTGCACCCACTAAAACCTGTTTTTTTTTTTTATAATGTGCAGCATATATATTTTGGTAGTGATGCTGTGGTAGCTTATACAGATGGCAAGTCTTCCACTACCCTTGTCTCTGATATTGTACCAAAGAGGGAATAAGTGTGATATGTCTGAATAAAGGGCTGATATATTGCACTTTTTGTTTGATCCACACACACACACACACACACAAAGAGTCTTTTATCATTGACCAGAGCACAGCATCCTTATTGCATAGAAGCCTGCATCAGCCACGACATCCTGTGACATCTGTGGAGCTGTAGTCGTCAATTAAATATACTCTGGGTGTACATACACGTGCACACCCACATGCAAACATACGTGTAATATATACATACATGCATATGTACATGTATGTTACTTTGTTCCCAAGCAGAGAATGAAGATTATTTGGTCAGACAATGAAAAAGGATATAAGAGTATAAACTTTACACCAATCCACATTTAATTAACATTCATATATATATATATATATATATATATATATATATATATATATATATATATATATATATATATATATATATATATATATATATATAAATTATGAAAGTATGTACTTTTGCATCATGTTTACACCATGCAACTTAAAATATTATTAAAATTCTTTTGATTTTGAAACCATAGAGATACTGCAGTACTGAAAACTGTTGCTGCTGAATTCATATGTGAACATTTGTGAATGTTTTGCAGGATTATTCAAAATGAGAAATTGGTGAGGTAAAGAGATCAGAAGTGCGCACGTGCATGTGTGTGTGTGGGAGTGTGTGAGAGATGAAGATAGAGTTGGAGAGAGGCTCATTGTGTTCTAGCTTTTCAGCTGACAGCACACTGCTGAAAGAAAGCTTGCTGTCTGAAACATGTTATTACTGATTTGTTCACAAGCACAAGCTTACAAACTTCAAAGTAGTAACCCATCCATGAAATAAATTTTGTAAGGTCTGAGATATTATATTCTGAATGGGCTGATGCAGCAGTAACACACCTGATTGGACTCAGGAGACACACAGTTCAAATCCAAGCTCAGGACTAACCACGCTAAGTTTTGGGCCAGTTCATTAATATACGTGTTTCTTCCTCCCACATACAGTATATCCTGACTTCTTCACATTTATTCATTGATGTTCCAGTTGATTCAATACAACATGAGCTGTTAACATAGCTATCATAAAATAACTTAATAAACAAAGATTTGAGATTCCAGTGGCTCTTTATATTCATGTGTTCTTTCATTTTATTGTGGAATCTTCCATACAAGAAGTTATCGCCACTTTTCATCATGTTTTGTAAGTTTTGACTGTGACTTACACCACTCTGTTGTGATTTATTGGGTAATCTTTGAGTTATTTTTGGCAGTGTTTCTGATGCTGAGGGAGCACAGCATCATAAACTGGAAGGATGATTATGAAAGACAAAATCTGTAAGGAATTATCATTGTCTGTTTCAAGATACCGACACAGAAACCGTGAAGAATCTGCCAGCATAGGGCAGTAGCTTGGCTTTTGTTTGAACTGGGTGTCTCCAAAATGCATATCCACTGTACTGACCTGTTTCATTCCTTATTTTGATTAGCATAACAGAAAAAGAGCAATATGTTCAATGAAAAGTGTGAGCTTAAGGAACTGCTCATTTATGGATGTGCAAATGTGTTCATTCTATGTAATGTTACAGTCGAGCCCCTGCCACAGGGTTGAAAATCCTTTGCAGCTATCCAATAAGATGGTTTCACGAAAGCATAGTGTAACTTCCGTTGGGCCTGTACTGGGATTTGTTGGAAATTCGCCAGGAATGGTACCCAACCAGATTCGGGTTTTGACACTGAATGATGGAGAACATCAGGATTCTACATTATATCGCCTACAGAAAGGTTAGTAGGATCCTCAAATCAGTATTTGGTTAGCTGAGTGAGGCCAAGCTTTGCCCTCTGTTGTTGTATTTATTGCAAGTGTTACAGTAAAATTTATAAGCCTGTTTGCCTTAAAAATCTAAGGCTATGCCACTGCTTTGAACATTTGACCACTGACCATTTTGTGTACAATGTACCCTGGTGTCTGGAAATTACCCATACATGAACTTCTGGAAATCTTTAGGTTAATGGCTGAAATTGAAGTGTAAGTTTTATATATCTATTCTGCATATTTACTGAATTAAAAGAAAAATGTTAATGCCATAATAGCCCCCAGCGTGAAAATGAAGCAGAAATCCTAATCACTTAAACATGATGTTTGTTCCTATAAAAGATAAACAATAATTTTTAAATTCTGCTTCGTTGTTTCTGAATGTAATGCTTGTATTGTAATCATTCATTTCTGTGATATTCAGGATGGCGACTGCAGTTTCGTCTTGGTCCTTCGTTGTTTGGCCGAAAAGTTATTGTTTATTGTAATCATCCTGAGGGCATAGAGGAAGAATATGTTAGAAACCGGTATCGACCCCTACAGTGGGAATCTGATGAAAATACTCATTCAGGTGATGATACATCATCATTTGCAGAAATTGCAATCAGAAGAGCTGGATCCTTTCACTACTACTTTATATATGATGGCAGGTTAGTTTGAGAGTATAGTTAGATGAGTATTTTACTTGGCTCTGTAAATCTGTTATGCTTCCCTGAAGGTAATATTTATTGGAACTACAGTGTCACACCAATGGGTACCAGGTCTCTTTCCCAGGAGTCAAGCAGCCAGGATGTAGCATTGACCACCCACCCCGTCCTACTGCTAAGGTCACATATGAGTAGAAGAATACTCTTATATCCCCAGTTAGCTTGTTTGGCATGTATGGGACACCTATTAACTAAACTAAACTAAACTAAAGCAGTAGTGATAAAAATTATCAGAAATTGATTAAAGCTCACAAAACTTAACAAAAGTGTTCTGAATACTTATTACAATTGTACACAATATCTTTTATGTATTTTGTACTACTGGCCTAAAGATGACTATCAGAGGTTGAAACATGTTGCCAAATTAAAGTTATAACACTTAGTAGTTGTGCTGATGGCAATTTAATTCTCTTGTTAAAAAAGTTTTGCACATTCTTAGCTGTGGCTGTATCATCTCTGAGAGATTTCAGAAGTATTTTAAATTCTGCCACAGTACGAGTAAGTCTGTGGTGCACAACATTAGATCACATGCAGTGGGCAAAATTTTGGTGTAGAGATGAAAGAAGGTGGTTTACTGCCACAGTATAATCCTTTGAAGACTTAAATTAATCTACATTATAGGTAGAGATTCTATTCTTACTTCACCGACACCGCAGTGTGGTGAATATTGTACAGGGAAATAATTGATTATAAGTGTGAGAATCATATAAAGCACAGATATATATGGTGTGGATCAAATGCAGAGTTTTTAGTGTTTAACCTGATGGCAGATATAGGCACCACTAGGCTTTAAAAGGTTTACGAGTAACTGACATCTGCACTTGTATAATACAATTCTTGAGTATTGAAATGTTTACTGCTTTAAATAAAAAATGCTTTTTGTTGTTTTACCCAGCAGGATCGATGGAATTGTAAATGAACAATAAACAATAAATAATTGTCTTATATTATGAAAATAATTAATATGGTACCAGTTAAAAAGTTGTCTTTTTTCATGGTGGCATATACTTATACTATCATAATCGCCTTATTACCAGTTTCAAATTTCTGTTTACAACTCTGTGCTATTATCTGGCTACTACTAGATCTGGAACCAAGCCATGTGTTGCAGTTCAAGACCTTGCTGATATTTTAGTCTTGGCATGTAATCTAATATTATTTTTTCAGATTATAAATGATGAAATACAAGACTTCAGTTCCTGAAATGATACATAATTTTTGTTCACAGCGTAACCATTTAATTTCTTATTACAGTGAATGTCCAGGACCACAAGGATCTGGATTTTTCACAGTGGATCCTGTCCTTACCTATGGGTCAGATGAAGTCTTGCCCTTAGACTGTATACAGTGTCACACTGTTTTAGCCAAAAGTCTGGGTCCTTTCAGTACATGGGAAAACAAATTAAAAGTAACAAAAGAGAGTGGCTACAACATGGTCCATTTCACCCCCATACAGGTATTAGAATATGTTTGCTCTAGCCATGTGAACTCTTTTCTTCTCATACGCATGCTTGTATTATGTTGTGTGTAGCAGTGTGAAAGTGAAATATGTCGATACAGTAAGACACCTTTCAGCTTGCCATCATTAAAAGTAAAGAGGAGAGCTGTCCTGATGCTTTAAACTTTATGAATAATCATTTCACTGTTGGTATGAGGGCTTAAGCTGGATTCAAATGGAAAAAATATCAGAAATAAACTTCCAAATGTCTGAACTGGTGGCTGAAAGAATAAACATGCAAAACTGACTATGACCTTCAGTTTTAACGTGGACAGTGCTGCAAACAAAACATCAAATTTTTATCAAGTGTCAGCTAGACAACATGACTTTTGAACTGTCCTATGGACTTTATAAAATTGGCACTATTTGAAGAGGGGTATGTTGTACCAGCAAATAAAGAGGTAAAATATTTGTGTTTTTAACTCACTGATATTTCATTATGAACTAATTTTTCTAGATTGATCAGCATGATTTTCATGTTTATCAGGACACTGGTACGAAATTTTTCTCTTAGGCTTTCTGTGGGGCAACATATTGAGCATCCTATTTGGTGGATAGTCTCTGTAAAGTCAGTAATTATGAAAGAGAAGAAATAAATGTGCATGGATATTTCTCAAACTGAATCACTTTATATAGATGTGTAGAATATACTGTATTTCAAATAATACCTATCACAGAACTCAAAAAAATATTTTACTTTGTTTGCTATTTTATGTGGGCTGGGATAGCTCAGCTGGTATAGCGACTTGCTACAGGCTGGACGGTCTGGGGATCGAATCCTGGTGGGGGCAAGGTTTTCTGCACCCGTCCAGAATGGCCCTGGGGCCCACCCAGCCTCCTTTGTAATGGGTACCGGGTCTTTCCCAGGGGTAAGGCGGCCGGGGCGTGGCGTTGACCACTCACCCCCATCTAGCGCCGAGGTTAAAGAAAGAGTAGAGCTATACCTCTACTCCCCCTCTGGGCCTTCGTGGCCTGTTCTAGGGTGAACTTTACCGTTACCTTTGCTGTTTTATAGTAACAGGCATATATGGAAATAATATGTGAGTTTCTGAAATGTTAGAGAAAACCTAAACTGTCAGTAGTTCAACTACTCCATACCTTTAAGGCGATTCATCCCTGTTGTGTCATTAAATACAAATGGATTTTTTTATCACTCAACACAGCAGTTATATTCAAGAAAAATTATGGTTACATGCTTCTGCTGAAGTCAGTTAGCCATTATCAGGCCTAATTACAAGAATACAAAAAAGGTATATTTTACAGTTGTTTTTAAGGTTTGAGATTTCGGCCTTCACAAGCTAAAAATACCTGTACAGTGTAAGAGTTCTACCTCTTACACTGTACAAGTATTTTTAGCTTGTGAAGGCTATAAGGTCTATAAGGTATAAGTCTATAAAGTATGTTCTACATATCATTGACCTGATACCAGTATATACACACTGCTTCTAAGAAACACATACCTCATATCCTACAATATACTATTCTGTGTATTATCTATTATCATTTGTAAAGTTTTACATACTTCAAGTTCATATATTTTTCAGGCATACTACCTGTTACACTGTACATGTATCTTTAGCTTGCAAAGGTTGAGATCTCAAACCTGACTACATTTGTACATTATACCTGTTTTATATTCTGGTAATTAGACCTGATGATGGCTATTTGTTTTAGCCCAAAAATGTAGCCTTTATTTTTCTTGAATATAAATGTGGTGTTGACCGACAGCAAAAACACATTTGTATTCCATATCTATATAAAGGAAAAATACTGAAAATGGTTACAGTATATATATATATATATATACAGGGTGTCACAGGAGGAATGTGCCAGACTTCGGGAGGGTGTTCCTTATGTTAAAGTATACTGGTATAACCCAAAACACCTATGTCCAAAGTTGAACCATTACGGAGATAATGGCCAGAGAAAAGTGTGGTCTTCTGGCGGGTCCATGCACTGTACCTGTCAGCTGACAAGTCTTATCGATGTTTGTCCTTGAGTGTGGTGTCAGATTACCGAAAGTTAGCTCACACTAGCCTTATACCAGAATGCGCAGTCAGTCATGTTACATCAGTGCTTGCCATACATGTGTCATGTATAGTGCTTGGAACCCTAAGGACAACTATGACGTGCGTGCGAGTTTTTTTGTCGTTCAATTTAATGGCTTTATGTCACTCACAAGTTAGTTTGATGTTAAGTACAGATATTAACATTACAGAAACCACATATTCCTGCCAGTTTTAAAATGTATTTGGTAATCAACAAGTGTTTAACAGCAGTCAAAGTTTCAGACTTCTCTGGCCATTATATCCGTAACCGTTCAACTTTGGACATAGGTGTTTTGGGTTATATCGATATACTTTAACCCTTAGGCGACTAATGTCATATATATATGGAGCACCCATTCTTGATGTTTCTAGATCACACACAACGACGCAGCACAGTCGGTAGGACTCTTCTGGACGAGTGATCAGCTCGTCGCAGAGACCTCTACCTGACAACACACGACACTCACAACAGACAAATATCCATGCCCCCGGTGGGATTCGAACCCAAGATCTCAGCAGGCGAGCGGC
>Ga0268261_10000804_pt1 | contig 20633 bp, 13 predicted proteins | sample TergutNc150P1_FD_190353 | JGI IMG/M metagenome (GOLD analysis project Ga0268261, IMG submission 190353) | Nasutitermes corniger P1 segment gut microbial community from laboratory colony in Florida, USA - Nc150 P1 (SPAdes) (version 2) | ecosystem: Host-associated > Arthropoda: Insects >...
AGCTGATCACTCATCCAGAGGAGTCCTACCGACTGTGCTGCGTCGTTGTGTGTGATCTAGAAACATCAAGAATAGGCGCTCCATATATATATGACATTAGTCGCCTAAGGGTTAAAAACAAAAATTATTGCTCTTCAGGAAGGTACAGTAGTCTGTACCAAAAATTGCTTTGAAATTATTTCTGTTGGAATGAAAGCTCTCTGAGAAAACTCACTCAGCCTTTCTATCATGAGTGACGGTAAATAACTGAAATCTTCAACAGTTCTGAGTGGCACTTGCCATTTTTGAATTTGAAAATACTTTTTCTACTTCCGGTGTACTAGGAAACTGGTGAAATCTTGATAACTGAGGGGACTTTCCATAACTTTTGTCAGATGATGGAGGTGGTCAAAACACTTTACATCATCAACTGGCACTCCCTTCAGGAATTGGACAGAAGGTTCTGCATCATTCCAGTTCAGTGGTCAATTGTCACTCACATGAAACAATAGAAATTTTCCGTAGGATTCGTGCACTTGTCAAACTATTGTACACAAGTGTTGTATGTACAGTTTATTTCAGCACAGAATTTGTCACACTCTTCACCAAGTCCTTGTGCCTTTGCTAGTAGTATTTTGAATTTCATGGGTTATGAAATTCTGTGCAAGACATTAAGCATCTTTTTGTCGGAGTTCAAGTTTTTCAGAATTTCCACACAAAAATTTTCTGAGAGATTCTGAAGGTCAACTGCTGAACTCATATGCTTGTATTGTGTGTGTCTTGGACCATGGTAATTTATTACCACTATACATTTCTTTTTAAAAAAAAAAGTAGATATTTTCATTTTAATACTACTAAAATATTCAAAATCTTTCAGAAATAATAAATAAACCCAGGCATTAATGAAAATGCAAGAAACCTGCCTGAAAAGAAATTTTTGAGTCAAAAAGGGGGCAGTTCCAAGGAACAGAGAATGTACGGTAGCCCTAAGATAATCGGGCTATGCCCTCTGCTTAAGCAAGTCAAAGACTATCCTGCTACTTAACCCACTTTGGTATTCTTCATGGACCTTGAACACTTGAAGATGGTGACAGCATACCCTCAAAATGTGGGAACCACTTGCCTGGAACACAGCATTGCATCCCAACATAGGCATGCTCAAAACTGGTAAAGACAGGCAAGGAATTATAAGTTTTCTGCATGCTTGTTTTATGCCCTAATTCATTTACAGATGTTCTCACTACTTGTACACGGCTCTCATTTTTATATTGTATTTTTTTTTTTTTGTATTTGGTAATTTGTGGAAGAATCATATAGCTTGAGAGATAAGATTAATAGTTGTAATAAGTATGTTGTATTGCTCAATATAAAGTAGTGGATATGATCCATTTCTGTTTCCAGCATTATTAATAATTATTGAAGTGAAGTTGTGTGTAGAAGTGTAATGTTGGCATTCCAAGAAAATGTACTGTACTTCATTTTGTTAGCTGAATGTGTGAGGTGCAAATCTACATCACATGCTGAACAATTTCTGGATCAGAGGTGTAGTTGTGAGATGTATGATTTATTCTCACAGCAGTGACTACAAACAAGTTAGTATCCTTCAGGGGTGTAATTATTTCTTCTGAACATATAGTAATTTCTTTGTAAGTCTGTTATATCTTCAGTACTGTAAATTTATTAATTTGTAAATCATTTGTACATAAGAATGCTCCTTTTAAGGATAACATGCTTAATGGCTTACAGAAAATTGTATTTTGTGTTTTGTGAACTGTTCATGAATAATAATATGTAGCATGTAGCATTTCATTTGTGACTCCATTCAAATGTAAAGTATTTCCAAGCAAATACAGATAAAAAATAAGACATACTGAGGAATGACAGATAAACTTCAGCTGTGCATTAATACTTATGAGAGGTACCAATATGATTCCTTCCCAGTGCAGAATGATAAAAATCACCACACAGTATAATACTGATCCAGTGCTGTAACCTTATTTTCTCACCTTTTCAAAATCCTGGACATATCTCACAAGGAGTTTAATGCAGTAAATAATACAAATTATTATTTTTGGGGGGGGGGGAGGCTGTAGTTCAGGTTGTGGGTCGGTATAGCGACTCGCTACAGCCTGGATGGTCCTGGATCGAATCCCGGTGGGGGCAAGATTTTCCGCACCCGTCTACACCAGCCCTGGAGCCCCACCCAGCCTCCTATACAATGGGTACCAGGTCTTTCCTGGGGGTAAACTGGCCTGGGCGTGGCGTTGACCACCCACCCCCACCTAGCACCGAGCTTAAAGAAAGAGTAGAGTTATACATCTACTCCCCCTCTGGGCCTTCGTGGCCTGTACCATGATGAATTTTTTTTTATAGTTCAGGTTATGTCCCTATAAAATCATTGTATTCATATGAAACGCACAGAAAGCCATGTGAAAACCTGTGTTAAATTACTGAAATAACACACTGTAAACTTAAGGGCATAAAGCCATTTATTCATATTTTCAGAGTTACACATGTAAAAGTTATGGATGTTATTCATAATTACTTTTCTGCCTTGTTTAGTTCGGGAATTTAACTGGCAAAGGATGGAAGACATGCACATTAGCATTTTAGTTAATACCATTACATGGTACTGTTCCACATTTTATGCTTCCCCCCCCAAATCGTAATACTCATACATCATGAAGTGATCTGCGTCCGGTCTTCCTGGATGCAATGTCACAGTTTGGTTGACCAGTAAAGCAAAATCAGTTAACTTCCATACAGTAATAAAGTTCATATGGTTATGCAGGTGCATTCACAGGAGATGTTTATGGAAACTTGCCTGTATTTAAGAATATTACTGACAAATGGAATGTGTATATCTTGCAAAGCTATGGTTCGGTACATATAAAGAAGCATCATAAATTGGGAATGTGGCATGTAATAAGCATAATCAGGAAACACTGTTGCCATATGACTAGTATATTCACAAAACAATGCAATGTACAAAAGATTTTATTTGTAAATAGATGTATAATATTCTTCTTCCAGGTCATATAAGTCAGCAGCCATATCATCTCTAAGACTCATCAGTTTCTGATCACATTCAGCTTGTTTTGTTCTAAATAACTTAGAATTCTGGGTGATTGCTTCATTTACTGATGGGAAATCATTAAGAATGAGGTACTGCTTGATGTCGGACACCAGTTTCATTAAGGATTCTCCAGCTCGCACCTAGAAGCAGATAAAAGTGGCACGTCTCATTTAACAAACACCTCCTATGAAAACAGGAACTATGTAAGGAAGTAAACTGCAAGACTCAACGCAAACTTACACGAATACAGCAGAAATGAGAGGACCACAGATACACTGGCATGTTGGCTTTCTTATCAGAATCAAAAAAGGTTGGCAATTACTAGTCTAGTATATCACTTGAGAACTTGTAGTCTAATGACACAGAAGTATTAATATGGGATTCAACAATGATGCTAGGAAAGTTACAGTTATTATTCTACTCAAACAGTACTACTAGTATATTTGGTAATTATATTCTACAGTTATTCCAGTGCAACTTACAATATTTGCTGCTCGGACGTGCATTTCATACGTATCTTGTTCACTCTGAGTCATCTTTGATAACTGAGTTTCGCTTTCACCTTTCGCCAGCTTTACTATTTCTGCAATATTACACACAATAATCATAATTTTGATGTGTCAAAAATTCCTCACATCAAACAAATCAGCAATGCTTGCAACGTAAACTACATAACCAAACATCAGCCGCATGCACTTTACTTTCCTTTCAACAAACCATTTATAAACTTCGCTTCTCTTACCTTCCTTGACAACGGAAAATTTTTGAGAAGTTACGCTGGGCGACTTAAGAGTTACAGGCCTGTACCAATAATTATAACGGATTGTTTTCACCTTCACTGTCAACTACACGCTAGCTTCTTTCGAGAGAAATTTTCTGCACCCAATTCTCCAAACGCTAAAAAATCTTTACTCGGCGTACAATTTTATTCACCATATATATGCAGCTTAAAAGTATCTTACCTTCAAAATTTTCTAGCATTGACTTAACATCGTCCTTCAATCTTGTTGTGTACGACTTCAACAACGCTTCTTTACTTTGTGGCAGACCTCTAGAATGTGACATTTCTTTTCACGTCTTTACCCCGTTAAATGTCGAGCACTTACAGATCAAGACATGTAATCTGTGACTCCAGATGAGCCTCTGATCCACAGATTATCTTGTTTCTTTAATCCATGCCTCCGGGTATGGACGACCAGCAGCTGCGTTCGAGTAGGGTCTAAAGTTGCAGCAGTCGGCGGCATAAATCGATCAATCGGTATTAACTTTCACCCATGGCTCGTACGATTGAACTTGTAAATAACTCATTTACACATGAAATAAAATAAAAGTTATCCTTAATTAAATCACGCGTATTGCGTCAGAATACATATCTAGTGCTAAAAAAATTGTCCACTAATTATGGAGATTTTTGTTCTACATTTTCACATGTGGATTTCTGACAAGTCGACTGTTGTGAACGCACAACAGTTCGGAAGTGGCAGAGAAATACGGTCTTATGGGTGAGACTTCCTGTGGGTTGTGCATGGGAGATGCGGAAGTTTGGTGTGTTTGTTGAATAAATCTACGTAATAATCGGCCATCCTGTAAAGTAACGAACAGAAAATGGTACAGAAGAAGGTTAGTGATGTGTGAAAGATTATTATCTAAGTAGATGCTGTAGAATTTGCGCCAGTAATAGAGGACTTCGCATATTAGAAACGCAGCAATGTGGTGAAAATGTAGGGTATTTACTCTTGTTAAAATGCAGTAAAATATTTCGATATTTGTATTAAAATGGAAAGTAAATATTGAGTACTTTAGTACAGAGTGAGGGCATTTTGTGTTCAGATACACAGTTTTATTTCGTGGGGATGTGTGCTAACGTGTATTTGATAATGATCTGCACTACCACTTTGTTTTCCCAGTTATTTATCCCTGATTTAATAACGTTTTCAGTTGCGGAGATAATATAGTGTCGAATGCTAGATTGGTTAGTGCGGTCGTGGCCTATTGGACATTTTGCCTAAGGTGTTGAAGAAAAGCGCTAAAAAGTTGTCAGTGTAGCACATATTCGGGCTGAGCCTTCAAGCCGAGGTCTGTCGAAATAGTGGCAATGTGCTATCCATTGGACTGCGGCTTTTCATATATTCCACCTGATTGCGAGCTTGTACACAGTCTGTGGACTTTTTTATTTGCCATAAGATGTTCATTATAAGTGTGTATCGTACTGTTTAGAATAGTGCTGTTGACGACAGGTTCTGTACTCGCCAATCGTTGAGTATCAGTATTCCGAATTTTCTTTGCATGTTCCAAATGCGCCATAGTCCAAATGACACACCTTATAAGACCAGGAATGTAACATTTTCAAAGCTGTATTTTCTAATGGCTGCATAAAGTATTAATTGTTAGCGTAAGCAGTGTGTTTTGAAAATGGTAGTATAAGAATAATAATTTTATTCCACTCTATTGCCAAGGCCTCTTGTATACGTTCAGCACAGTTTTTGGTTGATAGCAGAGTAGTGTTGCTTAAAATTTAATTCACTCTACCAAGAATACATTATAAGAAACATCCATAGCACGAAGACTGGCATTTTGTATTTTAGGCATGGTCACTGAAAAGAAACTTGTAATCCATTTAGGTTAGTTCGAATTTTTGTTCCAGTTACTAATCCACCAAACTTCAGTTTTCAGGTATGAAGACAAAAGACAGTAATAGAAAAGTATGTGCTGTGGTTTTCCTCCTTTGTGCCATTTTGCCACTGTAGCATTCCAGTATTTTGTGTTATAGTCTATAATATTCAGTGCCTTTAGCAGCATTTCATTTCACATTTTATCACAGCACTAGACATGAAGAGCAGTTGAGTTCACACAGTGTATCTCTGTCTGCACACATTGACTTCCATCACAAACTTACCGTATCAGTCTTCAGGTTCAACTTCTTGTGCCTTGTGCCAGTCTTATGTTATAGGCATTTACAACATGGATATGTTTCTACTTTGTATATTTTCATGAACATGTATCTGATGGGAAAGTGTAATCTGCCTTTCTGTCGTACAGGTTCGTTCATGTTGTCACATAGGTTTATTATATTTGTGTAAGCTCTTGTTTCTTCATCTACAAATGAGGTGGAATAGATGACCATCATATGTAGCCTTCCTGTGCTAATATGTTGCATTCAGCCTGGCAGTCGCTTATTATACTGCTTGAGTGATACCTATTAGAGTTTCGGCACTTCTATCATGTACAGCAGCGAAGAATGTTTTGCTAAGTTCTGTGAATTGTGACAAATATCCACTGACAACAGTGCGATGTTCTCTGTTATATTCCCTTTTTACAAATTTGCGGGCCAGTGTGACCACTTGCCTCCAGCTAGTGCCAAGGTTAAAGATTTGAGCTATACAACTGCTATCCCCTCCTTCTCCCTCATATGCCTTTGTGGCTTGCACAGGGATAGCTTCGCTGACTTCTCCCAGTTTCTCCATTTTTTTGGTTCATGATGGCCCAGTTTATTGTGTCATATTTTAACATCCTTATTTTGTGGCATTTTAGGTGTGGTGAACCATGATGAATGTCTTGTACTTCTGATTCACGTGCAAATATCTGTTCTTTCTTACATTATTCCGTATGTATTTGTTGATTACGTGGTCGTTCTTGGAGAGTGTGGTGTGCATGTAATATTTGGGACATATAATTTTACTTCTTAGAAGTCCACTTTACTGAGGAGTTTTATTCTTTGTTGTAGTCTTGCAACAGATAAGCAAAGAACAATTTCACTGGTACTCTGTCTTGTTCTAGAGGAGTTTGACCAATGGTGCTTTCATTGTTTTGGAGAATACACCATTTTCATATGGATATTTCTTTACATTAGCTTGAAATTATGTTGCCTTGCTTGCTGGATATATGGTGCTCCACACTCAGGCTTGTGTGTGTTCTAAGGAAACTGATAAAAGTAACTGCAGATCAGTTTTGGAGTTATGGTAGCGATAATGTGTATATGATTTCTGCTTACCAGTTCAAGGGCTCATGCATGCACGTGTGTGTGTGCATGCATGCGTGCGCATGCAGTAGATAAATTCATGTGAAGAAATTATAGTCTTTGGAGGGGGTGGGGAGAGAGTAGAACATGATATGCAGGAAATAGTGGAGGAAAATATTTTGATGTATGACTTTTACTACGTGTGCTGCCATCAGCTCACCACTTCAGTCCCTACTTCTTGATTTCACTTGCTCAGTCGTCATATTTGTGTCTGCTGTTAGATTTGTGCATATACTGTCATCCATTGTAGTGCAAAGAAACATAGTTTTCTTTGACATTGTTTGAAGTATTGTTGTAGTTGCTGGTAATTTGAGTCTTCAGAATTTTTATGTTCATGCTCATAATCATTGTATTCTTACCCATTTATCAGTTAAAAGACATCAAGTGCAGCTCATTTTTACAAATTACACTGTAATGCCTAACGTGTTTCAAACTACGTTCATTCTTAAGTGCTCCTCATGATTTGTGCTAATATGAGAGCCTTTTAAGGTCTCTGTGTAGGGACTGTAGTAAATATTTCCATCTTTCTTTAAAAAAAATAACTTGCCCACCATTTTGTTTTGGGTCCATGGAAGGTATCTTACCCTAATAATATATTTTATAGCCGAAGAAGAAAGTAGGAAAGAAGGTTGCGGCCGCACCTTTAGCAGTAAAGAAGGCTGAACCGAAGAAGGTTGTCAATCCACTCTTTGAGAAGAGACCGAGAAACTTCGGCATCGGTAAGTCAGAATATATGCCTCATGCCTGCCCTTTCCTCCTGGACCAAAAGTCATATATTAAGTGGAAATTTATGTGGGTGTAAGTACATACTTATGTATCTTAATTAATCTTTTGAGTTTATTGAGAATAACTTAAGGTTTTGTTTTTTATTGCCAGGTCAGGATATCCAACCGTCTCGAGATTTAAGTAGATTTGTAAGGTGGCCAAAGTACATCAGAATTCAGCGTCAGAGGGCTGTACTTCAAAAACGTCTGAAAGTACCACCCCCTATCAACCAGTTCACCTCAACAGTTGACAAACAGACTGGTACCGTAATTTTCAGTCTTTTAGATGTGTAGGTTGTGCATTTACCCTTTTTGAGTTCATTTGTGTGTCTATATGCTGTTAGCAGACTGCTTTATTTACTTATATATGTAAATTTTAGCACTACAAGTGCCAGCTGTAGTTTTCCAAGGTGCTAGTTTAAAACTGAAAAATTTAGGTCAGTCAAAATTGCAGAGCGTGCCATACTTTTCAACTTCCAGTTCGTTTGCAACCAGTGGCAGAATTTAACTGTGTCACACTTCCTGTTTGCTCTACAGTGCTTGTTCTCTTTCATAGCTTGTTGTTAGCTGGTAGAATGTCAACCACATGATAACTTGTTACCAGATGGATTTGCTAGGAACACTGTGAACAGATATCATTGGTGCAGCTTCTCCTATTTGGTATCAACCAAAAATTCAACTGTTTCTTAATGGTACAGTGCAGTGGTTCAGATTTTCAACCTTGTACTACAGTTAGCTGCATGATTGACATTTGCACATGTAGGGTTAAATGTCACACTGTCTTTCTGGATGGAGAAAGGGTAATTGGAAGGGTTGATTTGTCTTTTATTTTTTGCATATTTATAAGTAATTTGAAGTTTACAAAATATTGAGTGTGGTTACTGATTAAGTATCATCTGATAATAAAGTAAAATGCTGAACATCTGAAGAGCAAAGCCAGCCATTGGGCAGTCTGTAAAATGGTCATTTTTCCAAGAAGTTTCTTATCAGAATTCTACATGCATCATTCCCCAACCAACACTACAGTGTGTGTGTGGTGTTGAGCTATAGTGACACTTGTGAATATTTTAAGAGAATGTATACTGTGGATGTATGTGTTTATGATGACATTTGTATTTGCTATCTGAATACTGAAGACACCATTTACCACCAAGATCTCTGAGATACATCACCACAGTATAAGTGTTGCACATTTGTAGCGTACTATAGGAATTAATTAAAACTTCTATTGAAAGCAGAGTTATTTCTGGATGGAATTTGGTGTAAAGGTTGTCTGGTTCTATTTTTTTCGTATTGTTATTGCAAGGGTTGAATTTATTTCAGCTCAGGCACTGTTTAAAATTTTGGAGAAATATCGACCTGAAACGGCATATGCAAAGAAGGCCAGACTACGAGCTCGAGCGGAAGCAAAGGTTGCAAAGAAGGAGGAAGCACCCACAAAGAGACCAAATGTTTTGCGTCAAGGAAGCAACTGTGTTACTAAATTAGTAGAGCAAAAGAAGGCTCAGCTGGTTGTTATTGCACATGATGTTGACCCAATTGAGGTTCGTATCTGTTTTACTCTTATAGCAGTATGTGATTGGGGTGATAATGTAACAGTTCTGAAATACAACGTAATGAATTGAGTTGCTTTTCAGTACATGAAGTGATCATATACCCAGATATAAGTCTGTGATATAATAGACTTCAGAGTGGAAGTTCAAAATATGATAACATCTGGTTGGATATTTGCCATATTCCATGCATTTATAAGATGCATAAAATGTATGAAAGACCAACAAATGCACTTTAATTGTATTGAAGTCCTTTTATTGTGTTACGGTCACCAACGTGTTTCTGTCTTCAGGGTGATTTATTTGAGAACAAGAATATGATTTTAATTTTAACTTCTGATATTTTTGTGATCATCCATATTGTATTTTATTATTCAACAGTGGATATTTACCAGAAATTATATAGTTTTTAATATGGTGGAGTGATTTTAGTTACATATTACATCAGTAAAATTAAAAGTGCATTTGTTTGTCTTTAATACATTTTATGCATTATAACATTTCTCTCAACGAAGCTATTAGAATATATCTGTGCTAAAAATGGAGGGGGGACACGTGTCATTGGCAGGATTATGTTGGTTAATGGAGGAGACAAGTCCGGTGTACAAATCCTGAGTGCAAAGTGTCTGGACAGTTAATTTTATGTGGTGATGAGTGATATTTGTGGGTCCTCAGCATGGAACTTTCTTCGTGTCACTCTTCCTGTGTCTAGAATTTTGAGGCGGCTGCTAGATATTTGGACAAATTATGGACACCTGATTTAAGCACATGCCGGAATAACTTTAAGTACCTGCTTTATGCATTCACTGCCTCACATGGGAGCAGTTTCCAGTTGTATCTGACACTGTAGTTGCAACTGGCAAGACATGTTTGCTGACAGCTTGCTCGCAAGCTGTCAGCAAACCTGTATGACATGTACCAATGCTGTGTGTGCAGTGAAAAACTCCTGATGATGGACAGAGGAACTGTCTGAAACATGTGGAGTTTCATTCCAAAAATAAATTTGAGAAATTAGTGCATCTAGTTGCTTTCATTTTAAGAAATTTATCATGCTGCATGCTCACAGGAACATCAAATGTTCTGGTGACTTAGAGAAATGGCTATAATATTTTTTCCAATGGTGTTATATTGTTTGAATGACAGGCATGATGATAACAGTACTGAGTGATCATTACCATTGCAATGGTTGACATTTCATGCACTCCGGCAGCTCAAATACTATTCATTTCTGCAAAGATTAGAAAATAAATCTCTTTGATGTGTGTATTCTGTAACCTTTGGAGGGATATTATTTCTCCCATTACAACAGGGTTGCTGCCCACATTGGAACCTGAGGTAACAGGGCTTTTTGAATAGGGTTCTTAAAATCTTGTACTACAGGTCTCGAATTTACAGTGTAACTTGGAGGGGATGGTATTAGTAGTGGGAAGGGCATACACTATTGCCATGATGCACTTTTTTTGTGATGGTTAATGTGGTTAGTATCACACTGTGTTTAGATACAGCTAGTAGCTGTACTCATGTTAGTGAGTTTCAGCTGAAGTATTTTACAGTTATCTTCAGAACTGCTTTTTTTGTGTTGTAATTTTTGTAGCTTCTTTTAAATTAAAAGTGCCATGTTTGGAACACTGTGATGTGACATGAATTTCTTCACCTGAATGTCATACTGCGTAGTTGACACATGTTAGATGAACAGCACTGAGTGTTCTTGTATGCAGAAAAGATAACTGGTAATATGATTCATATGTTTATTTTGGACTCTTGTGACCGTGTATGTTTTCAGTCATGTCTGAGTGCAACAGTGTAATTTTCATAAAATCATCAACACTTTATGTTGCTGTGTTGTACTTTCTGTGTCAAAATTCCAGCAAATCATTGTGTCTGATAAATTGTGTTCTGTGTGTTAAAATCCCGGATTTTTTAAACTCTTATTAAGTTGCTCTGTTGTGTGGAAGCATCCATAAGTCTTAGAAATCGAACAGAATAGTTTTTAATGAAATGTAGGAGTCTTTTAATATTGTCATTTTGTCCATACAGTGAGCATGTGTCATTTTCACAGTTGTGTAGGTCCAGATAATTTATTCTGTATGGTATTCTAAGACCAGATTTTTCATTGCCTGAGTTTCTGTATTTTATTAAGAATCTCATTCCTTTTTCCTTTCTCTTTTCTCATTAATCATTTGAGTTAATAACCAGCTTTATGCAGTTTTTTTTTTTACTTCCATTACATACTGTCTGTAATGGTTTTTTTGCATCTGGCTTGATCAGTTTTGTGTTAACCATTTTTCTTATGGTTCATTCTGGTCATTTACTATTTAAACCACTGCTGACTCTTTTTAAGCGCATGAACAGGGTTCTGTATAGCCGCTTTTGTGCCATCTGAAGATCAAGCCAAAAAACTGAGTGACATTGTCTAAAATGGAAGTGAAAATGGACAGACTGGGTGGAACCATTTTTAGGAATTAAAGTTCATTAAGAATGGGAAATATGGGCAGATATTTTTAATAAAACAGAGAAGTGTATATACCTTTAAAATTTTAAGATTATGTGAAAATTTGCTTTTGGAATAACAGAAAATGAACTGTGTGGGTGTGCATAAAGCATGCACAAGTAATGATACAGTTTTAGAAGAGTACTGTGTTACTTGATGTAATTCATAAATTGATGGTTTTATGCATGTTACAATGTTGGAAGTATTTTTGCCCATTTTAAGCCTATTACATGTTCGAGATTATTATTGTTAGGAATGCTTGCTAGCATTCAGTTAATGCTCTGGGCTATCTCTGAAAACATAAAAATGAAGCATAATGTTACCTTTTTATGTGGGTGTGGAACAATCTGTTGCCCCAAAGGAAGACTAGATTGAGGGCACTGAGAGTAACAGAACTTTCAATTGAGGGTAACAACTGTAGACTGTGAATTGCATAATATTAGGGAAACATTTGTGCATATGGGAAAATAATAATAAAGTTGAACCCAAAGAAATAATAGTGACAGGGTGTGAATGTGTAGACAGCAGGGGTGTGCGATAGGTAGAGAATTTCTTGACCACATGAGGATGTTGGGACTTTGCCCCCTTATAGTTATTGATATGAACGTAAATAGTGTTCTATTTATTCTTTGTGTCCTGTGGCAGATTCTTGTGAGATTACAAATTCCATGAGTGGTGAATATTAACAGTACAGTCCTACAGTTTGGTGGCTGTATGCCAATGAGTGTTCCATACTTCCTCCATTGCAATAGTAGTAACTGCTGTGTACAAGCATGACATTAAGAGTGTGCCACTAATATTGCAGTACCTATGTTTTTTCAGTAACTCGTGCAGTAATATCACTACTGCAATGTTTGTGAGCATTAATAATAAATTTATATCTGCATCATGTATATATCTTGTAAGGCCAAGGCTGTTGCCTGAAGACAAGCCAGTAAACATGAAGTACTGTAGACAGTTCAAATACTAAAACCAACTGTTTTTAAATGAGTTTTGATGTAAGATTTTGCTGGTGTGGAAGGTATGTATTTTAAAAGCTTTGGATTTGTTGGCTTGAGAGCAGATTTTACAAGAATACATGTCTCCTTTTCAGCTGGTATTGTTCCTACCAGCACTTTGCCGCAAGATGGGAGTTCCTTACTGCATAGTAAAAGGCAAGGCTCGTCTTGGGACACTTGTGAGGCGCAAGACATGCACGTGTGTTGCAGTAACTCAGGTAACTTCACCATATGTGGGTTTCATGGGTGTAATTACACATTGGCGGATGTTTCTCATTCAGTGTGCTCGATGCACAAAGTGTTTGTGGCAGTTTATAACCCTTGGTGTTTGTTTGATACAGTGACATGCTAATTGCAATGTTAATAAAAGGTCCAACTCGATGCAACAGTATGCGGACATTTATTTACTGCAGATTCACTCTACATGTTTTGGGTGTCATAGCACCCATCATCAGGAGTACTAAAAACTGTATCTGCTACCTCTGGTATAAGTCATGCTGTAAAATACAGATTCACTCTAGTTAATTTTAATCTGTATTTTACAGCATGACTTATACCAGAGGTAGCAGATACAGTTTTTAGTACTCCTGATGATGGGTGCTGTGACACCCGAAACATGGAGAGTGACTCTGCAGTAAATAAATGTATACTGTTGCATCAAGTTGGACCTTTTATTAACATTGAATCATGATGCACGGAACCATGAGTTTAAAATGCTAATTGCAGTTGGAAGTGTGTGATTTTGTGAGTTAAATGGACAAGTTATCCAGAATTTTGTAAAGTGATTACTGTATGGCCTGTTGTATATGTGACTTTTGGTGGCATTGGTTAAATGTTGTATGTAGGAATGCAGTTGTACCATATTGCTGTATGTAACATAGTTTTCTTCTGTGTAGGTGGATTCTGGTGACCGTGCAGCCTTCACAAAAGTGGTGGAAGCAATTAAGACTAATTTCAATGATCGTTTTGAGGAAATAAAGCGACACTGGGGTGGTGGTGTTCTAGGCTCCAAGTCTGCGGCCAGAATTGCAAAGATTGAAAAGGCTAAAGCAAGAGAGCTTGCACAAAAACAGGGCTGAATGTTATGTACTGCTTCACGTAAAGAAATATATATGTGAATGTGGAGTGGGAAGTAGATTTCCATTCATTGTCTTCTCCTACATATGGTGTTTGATATAAATTGTACAAAAATGAGTGTTTCAGTTACAGTCTTCCCGCTACACAAAAGATCAGATGGGGTTCTTAACGTGACAGACACTGATGGGGATTGTAAAAGATGAAAATAAGTTTAGGTTAGATTATCCCATCTGCCTGCCACTAATGTGGGCGGTATACTCCATGAAGAACCATTTCATGTATAAAAGTACTGATCTCTAAGGGTATTCTGAGGAAACAGAACAGAGCCTCATTTTGTTACAGTAATAAATTCTCAGCAGTGGCAGACTAAAAAATCATTCCAGAAATTTGTATTGGGGTTGTCTTTCTTACAACTCAGTGCATCTGCCATTCCCAGTTGCTGGAAGTATTCACTTCCTTGAGAATGCTAGCACTGCTTCTCTGATGGATTTGACTTGACTGAATTATGGGTAGCTGGTCTGGCAATATGAGTTGAGTGGGCTGCCTGCAGCGTGCAACATGAACTGTTGTATCCCTGTTTTCCTGTGGTTAACTTTAAGGAACACATCAAAGAGAACAGTGTTACAATAATGGAAGCAGGTGTTTCACAACCTCAAGAGAGCAGTGAATCATGTTGATAACAGAAAGCTGTTTGTATGTGCTTGCCGATGTGTCTTGATTCTGTGAATTTGCAGTGTAACCCCCACAGACTCCCGTATCTCCCTTTGGAACAGATGATAGCGTGGTGACTGATGGTCACAGCACAAGTTGGCCAATGATAAACTATTTTTTAGGCCTTCGGCTTTAGAAATGTACATAGCTTTGTGGCAGTACCTGAAGTACTGTGCCCATTGCTGTTGGTAATACCCTACCGTCCTCTTATAAACAGCAGAGGTAACTTTGATTGTATATTGTCATTAATTTTGACCCCAAGAAAGGCATTTCTTCCTTTACAGTATGTGTGTGATAATCAGGTTAACCATTTTCATCTATCAGATAGGAGAAGGTTCTTGATATTGTTGGGAATTCATTTAAAAAGTTACTGCAAGATTATAAGTAGTTTTCTATGCTGCAGCTGTTGAGGACAGCAGAAGTTTGGAAAGTTCCTAAGTGGAAAGCACATTTTGAATGTACATGATTTGTAGTTGCCCTGATATTTTTACGTGGCCAACAGCGGAGTGATGCTGATGGTGGGGAGGTAGGTGAAATACATTTAAGAAAGCCTAATCCGGTACTTCATGACAAACTGAATAGGGACTAGGCTGGGAGCAAATGCTGGTCTTTACATTTGAAAGCTGTAGACCAAGACCTGGGCCATGACAATCACATTCAGGGTTTGGGCAGAGGAATTTGCAGGGACAACTATTATCACCTGAACTTTTAGCTGACAGCGTTGTGTTCAATTCCAGGTTGGTCCATGTGAAATTGGTGGCGGACAGGGACTGGCAGATTTTTTTCTGGGTGCATAGTTAAGTCCCAAGAGTTCCCCAATTCCCATCCGTTGTTGCTGTACTATCGACGCCGTAACCCATTTGTATTATGCACAAGAAACTGGCAAACACGCTCGTAAAGCCGTGTGGTTTAGTGTTGATTTCATGTATGATTATTACTACCGTGTTGAGAATAGATGTATTCACACGTATAAAAGTGTATTAGGGCACTACACGTGTCTAATTGGTTTGTACTTGCAGTGGTGGGAGGTATACTTTTCGTTGAACCATTCAAACGCGCCAGTGCCGACGTAGCAGAAAAATGCCGTTAGGCGGTTGCGGGCCGGCCCTAAATTCCATTGTTTATAAATATATAAATAGGTATATAGGACCCGTGACTTATAGTTCATAATTTTTTCTCCACAAAGTAATGAGGTTAAGGTGCAGCTGTAACACCTGTGCACTTACACGCCTTTATCGCATGTGCACAGACTGTTACTCACTATGATCCATGGTTACCTAGAATTGCGATCCAGCTTGTGCACAGACATTGAGATTTAACTTTGTCCATTATTGCGACCACAGATTACTATTACTCCACGAGTGCCAACATGTAGACATAAAAGCGAAAGTGTAAGGTTGTTTTCGTCTGGTTGTTCTGCACTATGTTGCAAATAAGTGTGTTTTTGTTTGTTTGCCGTAAGGTTTTACCCAAACGTTTGTGGTCGCCCGTTTGACGAAACTTTTTTTTTCGTACCCCGTACAATGCATGGGGCTGGGCATTTCATTGCAAGAACCATGGCGGGAAGGTTTACATATGACAAGTAGATATAGTATGTACTCCGGACACTGGCATTATATGTCGTAAATGATTTTTTTTTTCACGTGAGAAAGAGCACGTCAGTCACTGCCAGTCGTGTCTTCTTCAAAGGAAAGACTATGCTCGGAGTTGGTGTAATTATTTAAAAATATCATACTGCCATGTGACTTACAAATGCTGCCAATAACTTGAAGTCATATTTGTGAGGATTTTGTATATATCTGCATTGCTATGAGAGCTAGAAGAATTAAAGCTGAAGCACTATTTCTGAATAACCTGTTGAGGTTTATGTGGATTTAATGAGTATAACCTTTCTGTGGAACTTCTGGAGCCCCACAATGTACCATGATGTGTAGATCTGGCTCTGGGTGACTTACTTTTAAGACTACTGAAGAAACTTCCACACGAAGAGGTTTTCCACCAAGTGGGAACGTAAGTAGTTGTGCTTTGTTACAAGCTTATGAAGCTGACTATGGCCATGCTTTAGTTTCAGTGTGCAGCAAATTGAAAATAAAGATGTTTCCCTTGGGATTCTGTGCCTACCCAGATGAGTTACATCACTTACTGAATAATTTTTGTAGAAGGTCACTTTACAGTTTATTCCTAGAGCCTTTTGCTTTATGTCATGGGAAAATTCCAAGAGTCTCTGCCATGACATTGATTCAGCCTGAAGTTGTAATTTAATGTTACTGCAATTTTAATTGACATGTCAGTTATGTTATTTTAGGGAAGAACAGTTTGGAACATGGCTGCCATTCGTCACACTCTACAGCGTGATGTTTTTCAGCCAAATGACGAACACTTGTTGGCAGTTGTTCATGTTAGCAAGTTATTAAAGAAGAAGAAAACCAGTGTCCTGTGCATTGCCATAACAACCGAGAAACCTATATGTGTTACTATTTATCAGGTACAACATAATTTTTACCTTTAAAATCATGTTTACATTATCTAATTACCTATTAAAATGGTATTGAATATTGTCCATGGTAAACTTAACTGACTGCATGATGCACGTCTTAAAAGTTGATAGTCAAGCATGTGGTCAAGGAATTCACTTCTTGTGTGGAACCCAAACGTTTGTTCTATTTAAAGGGCCTACTGTGTCACTATATTAGAAACCCATCAAATCCACTCTACAAATACTATATTTCTTCAATATCCATCTTCCATTCTACATTTTGTGATTCAGTCTCAACTTTTGTGTACTGTATCACCAATTTTTGAAGGTGTTGTGCCCTTTCTCTGCCACACAAGACTGACTGAAGCTGCTGGAACTAAAGCCAGTTTCCAGCTGCCAAATCAGAAATTAGTTGTCAGGCAGAATATTTCAGTCACTGCTGGTGATGAAATAACCAGATTTTTCAAATACATTTTAGAGTTTATTCGTTAAATAAATTATATTGTGTATTGGTGCATGTAGTTGGAAACAGGGGATACAGTTGATTGCTTTAGAAAAATAAATGTCTATACCATCCATTCAATAGTAATTTTGTAAGTCTCATCTGAGGAACACCATTTCTCAAGTTTTGGAAATATCCATTTTGGAAGCAGAAATTAGGAGAACTATGGACTGTAGGACCTGTTTCAAGAAATGCTGCTCAGTTTTAGTATTTAGTAGTAAAATGTGAGAGCAAATACAAGTCCTTACAATTAAGAATAATTGATTCAGAAATTCACTGCAGTCATTTGCTTCTGATTTCCTGATTATGGATATTGACGACAAAAATTGAAGACTAGGGAATGGATTTATCTGTGGTTTATCAGAATGAAGAAAACTTGTATATAGTCCCTTTTTGCAATGATCATTTCGAGGTCTGGCCTGTTTAAAAATAAATACTAAGTGCATTCAGTCTATGAAGAGAGGTATACAGTCCTAATCTTGAAGATAATACGTACTGTAATCTCTGACTCAACCCAGGCACCAACCATTTAGTACACACCAGAATATTATGACATAGTTGTGTGACGAAAGGGAGTCACTAATGTTGTACATTCTTCAAAATTGGTAATGCAATGTACCCCATATATTTCCACACAATTCTGTGTTGATACAGTTAGGAAATGACATAACAAAGTGAAAGCAGACAAATTTTAAAAAGGATATAGACTAAGGTGCATAAAATAAAACAAAAGTGTGTGCATTTTGTTGGTCTAATTTGTAATAATTAAAATAGGAGGGTTTATTTCAGAACTTAGAGCACAGATAGGTGGAATTGTGCTTAATTGTACTGTTAATCTGAATTTTATATTCTCTAAAAGTGTTTGAAGTACAACTTATAACACAAAAAGTTGCAAGAATGGGAATTTAAATTGGAAAGTGCCCTGTACGTGTAGGAGTAAGTCGGTAATTAAAAGGCTGTAGAGTAGAGGTTAATCAGGTAACAGCAGTTTCATTAACAGATTTCATGGTGGGATGTGCATAAATATAAATATGGATGTAACATGAAACTGTTTTTCAGAAGTATTTTCCTTATTTTGAAACTTATCTTCCTATACATAGACTTTTCAGGAGAGTTGTTGTAATGTGTTTATTTTACTTTGCTGTATCTGTGATAAAACATGAGAATCACAGCTCCCAGTAATAATATTTGTGTGCATTTACTGCTGTCAAGTTCTACCAACTTTATTATTAAAAAGTGACTTACCAATAATGCTGTGTATGTACGCACATACTTTTCACGACTTTTGTAACACAAGGAGGTGACTCTTTGTGATGTTTAAGTGCAATTGAGTCTCAATATCGTGTCTGTTTCTTATTGTACTTTTTAAGTAGGTTGCTGTGATAAATCTGTGGCCATAAAATGTAAGGGCATCCGCAAGAAATGTTTAGATGTGCTTGTACTCTGTTATGACACTCATCCTGACTTATTTCTTATTTTGGAAATGCAGTTTACTATTTCATGATTTAAAAGTCAATTGATGGCATTCATTTGCAGGTTAAGAAGACAGATAAAAATGTATTTAAGAAAAAGAGGTCGTGGATGCTCAGTGAACTTCAATCAGTTGATGGGAAAAGCACATCTGGTGTAAGTAGGGGCTTGAAAGTTCAGAAGATGCAGGTTGACAATACTGTTAGAAACAAATGCTAAATGTAATAATTAATCTCTGGTTTGTCATTGCAGGATACACATGAGTTTGATTTACACTTTGATAAGGTATTCAAGTGGTTTGCCATTAACCTGCAAGAAAGACAAAATTTCCTCATTGTTCTGTGGAAGGTGGGTCAGTGCTTTATGTAACTGAATGATGCAAAGGCTCCTACAACAGGATCACAGTATAGCTAGTTAAAATTATTGGTACCAAAGAAGGCTTAGTTTTATATTTGTTGTCGCAGAATTTGCCATGTGACCATTTATTCCAGTACACTCAGCACTCAGATACTTCAAGAATAATGCCTAAATACGTAAAGCAGTCAAAATGTTTGTGATGAACTCTTGTTCCTGTTTACTTACTGTGATTATTGTAGGTTTTACTGCACACTGTCCTTATGGTAGTTTAACAGATTACTTAGAGTCCTCATCAGCACTGCTCAGAGAATTTCATATCTTGCATTTATTAATAGTGCTGATTGTTTTTTTTTCTTTCTTTCTTCTTGTACTGAAGACAAGATGCTAAAAATAATTGGCCTAAAACAGAAATTTCGGGTACACCCATGTTTGTTAAAATGAAATAACAAAGTCCATACTGCAGTAATTTCTAGAGATACTGAAGAAACAAAACTCACAAATTGAGCCATATAGTACTGAAGATAAATTTTTACTAAAGTACACATTTGTATATTACATTACATATAAAATAAGCATGATCTTTTACATTTCCAGCAATGTTTCAAGCATCTTCCAAAACAAAAGCCACAATTCCATAATTTTCCGGAAGAATGGACTGGAGACACAGGACTGCTTGTTGAAAATGAAGTGGCAGTAACACCCGGTATTTTGACCCATGAAGTATATATCTTTAAGATGCAGTAAATTTCATTGTTGCCTAAATATATAGAATGAATTTATGGGGGTATTTTTTATGTGCATTCACATATGTGAACATAGGTCATTTAAAGGCTAAGTAGGAAAGTAAAGACCCAAAATAACAGACACTGATGTTTCAAAACTTCCTGTATAGTTTATGAAGATCTTTTGTATTACCTTGAAGATGGAGTGTGGTGTTCTTTGAGTGTATTCAGAATCGTAGGACAATGGTTTTCAAAGAAACAGTATATTTCAGTCATTATATTCACATAATTGCAACACCATTCATCAGGGGATTAACCTTTTAAATGCCGAGTTAAATGCCAGCTGTAAGTCCCAGCTCGCCGAGTTTTTCTGAGTGGGCATTTAAATTTTGCGCATGCCTTTAGAAAAACGTTAATATTTCGCGAACCAAGTGACATA
>Ga0268261_10000805_pt1 | contig 20626 bp, 17 predicted proteins | sample TergutNc150P1_FD_190353 | JGI IMG/M metagenome (GOLD analysis project Ga0268261, IMG submission 190353) | Nasutitermes corniger P1 segment gut microbial community from laboratory colony in Florida, USA - Nc150 P1 (SPAdes) (version 2) | ecosystem: Host-associated > Arthropoda: Insects >...
GTATATGACATTAGTAGCCTAAAGGTTAATAATTTAACCCTTATCCTGCTAACGTGGAGAAAATGGTGAGCTCTTAATAATGCCAGCAAATAGCAGATGGGATTTAATTCGGGCTTTAAAGGGTTAATTACTACTGTTAATATATTATTCTGTGACAAATAACATGTTTTGACCATTCTTGTAATTTTACTCGTAACTTCTGCGACACCATTTTTTCTCATTAATTTGGTATATCAGAGCAAGAGGCCAGAAATATCGTAAGGACGGTGGATTCAGGCAACTTTTTTTTTGACGTTGGGACACACTGCATGTCCAGTATGGTCTCCACTGTAACTGCCCCCGACTCTCCTTAAGGACTACGGCAAGATCAGGGTGTCTGAAAAACATCTTGTGAAATGCTAAAAAAAAAACTGAATTATGGAGAGAGTGAAGGGAGTTAACAGCAATTTAGTGCATTGAGCGAGCCATAACATCAATGAAAGTTCAGGTGAATAAACTGAGCCACAAGATCCTTTGCACATGTTTCTTTGAAGAAATAACGTGCAGACATAAAACTATAGTCATTAAACACTTTTAGAAATAATGTTCCAATTAATTCAGTCTTTTTCCTGTTGCTGGACACTGAAAAGCATTATTTAACAGCTGAACATCAGGCTGTCAGTTATGTAGCCAAATACCAGGCAAAGCACATTCATGTATATCAGTTTGAAATCCTTATAACTTTGTGCCTGTTTTTGTTCCCTGTGTTTTCACAGTCACAACTAACACTTCGTATTTGGTATTTAGTCATTCAGCTGTGAACAATAGGAAATTAATTTCAGTGATTTCAATGTGTACTATTTACTGTTTTCTGCTTCCTTACTGCAATGAACTTCACATACTGATGTAGTATACGATAATCTGTTCCAGTCCATGTTTCCCCTACACTGTGTTCAACTCCCAGCAGTTCTTAATAACTTTTATAAACAGATACAAACTACCAGATTTTAGAACGACAAATATCAAATTCTGTGTCGATATCAATACACCCAGCATTTAAAGAGGAAGAGGAATGTGATGGTTTATTGATACAAGATTTGTATTGTTTGGTGGGAAATTGGGTGAAGTAAAGACATGCACTGGACTTACATGTAATTACTATTTTAATTCTTGACTTTTCTTTTCCTTGTAGGATCATTTTTCTTAATTCTAATGTTGATATGCTTGCATACAATAATGCTGGAACTTCAGTTGGGCAGCATTAGTTGTGAAAGTGGCATCAGATCAGAGGGTTGTTTGTTGGGGGGGAAGATGGTTTTCAAAATGTGAAAATGTTGTGCAAGGGCAAAGACATTATGGACATACATGTAAAACGCAACTTCAAGAAAAAGTGAAGTGAATTGGTTATTAGAAGTTAACTTCTTTGAACTTGTTTGAACTGTTTGCTGCACATGTAACTTAGTTTCCATCTTTCTTCCTGTAGGCTTAAGTTCAACAATACCTTGGGATTTTCTATCACAAAACCCGTTTTATCAAATTTTTTAACCCAACTCATTACACAATTTCTTGAAGCAGGTTCATAACATAAATACTTTCAGCAGTTTGTCTGTACTTGGCTTGAAACTTTCAAACTTAGAAAACATTTTCACAATGACCACCCTCTGGTCCATAGCGTAGGGTACCATCGTCATGACTGATGCTGTAACACTAATTTTTGGATACTACTTTAAGCACCTGTACCTACATCAGAACAAAGGCAACCTCAATACATGAACAGCTGATAACAAGCTTTTTGTACATTGACGTGATGATACAAGATTGAGGCAGGTGGGTTAATAGTACAAGATACAGTGGCAGAATGCTTGTATACACAAAAGGAATAAAATTGACTGTGCTGAATTGAGTATAATACTATAAAGGGATTGGAAGCATAGCTCCATGCATTCATAACCATGGTCAGCCGTTCACTGTTGCAATTTCACTTTGGTACCATTGCATAAATGCGGGGTGGACCACAGCACTGGTCCTGATGTTGTGGAAAAAGAGAAAAATCATTGGCCCTGCTGGGATTTGGACCCAAGACCCTGAAGCCTAGTCAGTAAACTGAGTTACTGTGGCTTGTGTTCACAAAACTATACCATTTGAAAGTGGATCTTTTAATTACATTTCTGTCAGTCTTAGAAGCAAAAGTATGCCTGTCCCTGTGCACATAAGGAAGCTGTAAAGGGGAGTGAAGTTACTCTGCTTGTGTGCTCTTGTGTTCAGGTGACTGGCTGACACTGTACTGAAGAGATTGGGGGTTATCTCTGCTCCTGCTTTTGGGTGACTGGTTGACATTATACTGAAGAGATTTTGGGGGTTTACAATGAAACTGAGGAGATTTGGGGTTTGTCTCCACTCATGATTTTGGGTGACTGATGACATTATACTAAACACATTTTGGGGTTGTCTCCACTCCTGATTATGGGTGACTAGTTGACATTATACTGAAGGGATTTGGGGGTTTTCTCTGCTCCTGATTTTGTGTGACTGGTTGACAATAAAATTGAAGAGATTTGGGGTTTATATCCACTCCTGATTTTGGGTGACTGATGACATTATACTGAAAACATTTGGGGTTGTCTCTGCTCCTGTCTTCAAGTGACTGACTGACATTATGTTGAATAGATTTATTACTTTCTTTACTCTGACATTGATGCTGAAGGTTGGGATTCTACCTCAGGACTGTTTGAGTTGTAGGCTAATACACTAACCAGTAGACCACCATGCCCACAAATATCAACAGTTATATTAAACTGAAGGAGGCTGCTGCTCTGTGGGTGTGACAATGGACTGTCATTCACAAGATGCTGAGACTGATCCCAGATCAGATGTGTACATATTTTTATGCTTACTGATGGAGACCTTCCCCTATATGAAATATTGAACTTTTGAATTGCAAGCAATAATCCTGAATGTATCTGTGGTTTTGGGACCATGTAGGTGCCCTCTGTTGACCACCTTCCTAGTTACGATAAATCTTTTAGTATAACAAAAGACGGGGACAGTGCCGACTGCTGAAATGTATGTATCATACACGTCTGAATGGACAGTGTCCAGTACATTTGCATCTACTCCATGAAAATGGCAGAATTGTTCCCCCCACCCCCCCAGTGCTGGTAGCTCTGGTGCTGCAAGCTAATGCAGAAAGGCACTTCAGGAGAGAGAGAGGACTGAAATGGTTTTGAATCTAGTTGTCTCAAGTCAAAAGACAGGGTAAAAGGTAAAACAGTAATGAGGTATGTCTGGCACCAGTGTTTACAATGAGATATTAACAACCTTATTCAAACTTTGCAAGAATATGTGCTACGTAGGTTGTTGGCACATGCGCATATGCATTTGGGAATTGAGAGCATTGTGGAGCCTTAAAGCATGACAGAAGTTTATCATGTGTATCAAAATGACCTGTTTTGTGGAGATTTATTAGAAGCCAACTTTTTATATATATTGTAAATTATATAATTAAGATCCAAAGAGCATAATGCCTCCTATGCTTAACAAGTGCAACTTAATGTCTCTTCCAAATAATTTACAAGTTAGAAAAGAACTTGTTACATCTGAATGATATTGTGATTATTTTTAACACAGTAAATTGGTGCGTGAAGATGTTGCTAGCACTAGTTCAGGTGAACTACTGTAAAAGATTAAAAATTATATATCTGTTTGTCAGGACAGAGAGGTAGAAAAGGATGTAAAAGGGTGGTGATACTCATTTGGCACCACGTGCATCATTGTGAAGGAGACAGACTGACATATCCTGAATTCCCATGCCAACACAAAAGGTATTTTGTAATATGCAACTAGAATACATTATATAATAGTATGTATAATCTAAACATGTCTTGCATAAGCACACTGCCTGCCATGGTAATGGGCAAAACAGAAGACAGTTATGGAGGAGTGAAACTGCCATTTAAGGATATATGTGACATTAAACACTGAAGTGTTGAAAACTGTCAATGGAACAAAGTTAATGGTCAGGTGTGGGATAAAAATTGAATGTTATACAGTGGAAAACCACACAGAGGATTATTAAATGGGGTTTCCACTGTAATGTGCTTTCAGACATTGACTTAAAAATGCTGTACCCCCCCCCCCCCCCCCCACCCAACTGCTGACTATAATTGTAATTTGTTAAATTCATCAGATGCCATACCAAAGACAGCACACAAATTGAAGCTGTCACTTAGAAAGGGGCCAGCTTTCATCTTTTGATTTCATAATTGCCAAAAACTGTGTACCAAGTAGTATAGCATCAAAGAGCACAGGACAGAACAGCAAGCATTGTGTTGGGGTATGTGCTGATCAGAGATAAGGTGAAGAGTCAAATATTTTCTTGAAGTCAGCATCACATGAACTTTAGATTTGATATCAATATAAAGTTAGAATCGGGATTGTGTGAAACTGCGATTTCATATTTATTTTTTGTGTGTAAAATAGTGTTGTCTGATTATCAAGAAGAGTCTAAAAATCTGGCCCCTGTTTAAACAGTCTCCCCACAGACTTTATCTTGTCCATATACATGCACTAATGACACTTTTGCATAAAAAGCTAATGCTCTTACATATGTTAAATCCACACTATTCACACTGAAACCCTCCTACGCGTTTCAATCCTCGATTGGAGTACTGATACATTTCATGAGCCAGCTCAACAAACCCCATAGGGTGGGGGGAGGGGGGTTGTATACACTACACAGAACTAGAGAATGGAGAAACACCATATTTATACCTGGACATGTATTTTGTTTACCTGACTCATGAAATGCATCACTACCCTGAGGATGGCCCCTTAAGGGCTGAAACATGTAGGAATGTTTCATTGTGAATAAAGTGGTGTTGACATATATAAATGCATTAGTCAGATTTTTATGTAATCTCCTCACACTTTGGTTTTAAAGCAAGATCTGAAAGACCTTTATTGTAGCAAATATAACATACATTATAATTTATATACATAGTTTTCATAATTAAGCAATAGAGACGGAGGACATTTGTCATTTGTGAAGTGTATTGTGTCTATGTACAAGGGTATAATTTTTTTCATTTTCCACATAAAAGGGTTTAAAGTATGCCCACTGTGTGAAGAAAAAAATTTGCTGTATTTATTTTGTTATTTTACCCTTCTCTGTGTACAGCTGTAATGAAGAATATAATTAGATTTAACGACAGTGACAGAAAAAGTCACAATACTCTAAAATGCTCAATGTGTTCCATATGTTGCATGAATGTGAAAGACCAGTACCTTCAATAAATGCAAGAATATTTTCATCACAATTTATTTGTTCAATATAAAATCAACCATATGTTGTAACAAAAATATATATATATATTTATTGCTATTAACATGACTATTTGGTCCCTAATTTTAATTTATTAGGATGTTTGTAATTGACATGAGATTGCTGAGCTTTTATGATTTAGGATGACAAGTAAAGGTTGTGCCAACCTCACCTTAAAATACGTAAGAGTAATACACACGACAAAGTCACTTATTAGAAGTCACTGTTTGTTTTTGGCCTTGTTTTAAAATAAATGTACACTGCGATCATAATGAATACAGCTGCTAGTGTTGGCAATACAATAGTAAAAGCACGCCTTTTATTTTCCACAAAATCCTTCTTCCTTTCGCGTTTCTGTTTATTTGTCTCCTTTAGTTTTCCTTTCAGCTGAGCCATTCCTTTTCACTTCACTTGTACAGATCTGAAAACATTCCACCACAGGCAAACTATACTCTGCAAAGTGCCACGTTGCATACACTTAAAATTTAGACATTTACACATTGTACTTACTAACTTGATATGTTATGTTTGAGTATACACGTTTCCCAGTGAAAATGGCCAATCTACGTCCAGTAATGTGTGCACATTGAGGAAAATGTTCACAACTAACTACAACTACAGCCCAACGCACTTCGACCTCCTATTCACAGATCATGTCTCCTACTTCATACAAAAATCGACGATGAGCACCAAACAATGCAGAATCGATTACAGTTGGCAGGCAGGATAGCCAACTTGAAGCATGACGAATTTCAGGCTGGCCAAAGACATCGTATTCGATATGAGCGGTAGCAGGTAATAAATTCGTGGCAAAGAATGTGAGTGATTTGATGTTAAGTGCAGTGGAATCATAAAATTTCGGACGATTTTATTCTTTGAAGTTAATGTGAACAGTTTCCTGAAATGCATTCTTTTTTTCCTTAGTAATTCATGGCGTCCTTGAAATTGACACGAATATATTTGTTTTTCGTAGGTTACCCTGCGGAAACGTATTTGTATGTCAGTAACATTCAAGAAAACGAACCAGGTAGTGAGAAGAAGAGGTATGAGTTCGTTAACGCAAAATAGAGACTCAAGCTTGATCTCGGAAGATAATGGCATTTATGATTGGAAGGAGTTTCTTTGTGGCTGGGGTGCAGCTTTTATTAATATTTCAATCACGTACCCAATCAACAAGCTGATATTTCGACAGGTGAGAAACTGTAGTCATCATACATCATGTGTCTCATTTTATTTTAAAGGCAGATTCAGTGGCATTATTACCGAGGTACTGTTAAATGAAGTACGGGTGCCAAGGTAGTATATAATGAGGCCAGCTTCTTACCCGTAAAATCTACAAGCTGCAAGGATGTGCTTCATAGTACTCAGAACTTTGGGCATGTATTTTTATTTTTATGTATTTATGGCTTATTTTGTAACGCCTCTCAGAGTACGTAGAGTCAGAATGTAGGATGATAAGTGAATGATGAATTGGAAGGAACTGGCCATAGCCCAATTGAAGTGCTGTCCCAGCATTTGCCCTGAGGGACTTGGGAAATCTACAAATAAAACCTCGGTGTTTCAGTCCAGATTTGAACTGCTTATTTGAGACAACTTTCCCAGTTGATATGGGTATGTCTTCACAAATGACAAGTTACAGCACTAAGGCTAGAATTGTTGTATGGTCAGAGCAATAGGCCTTAAGTTAAATGAAATGTGAAGAGTTGAAGTTTTGACTTTTAGCGAAATATACGTAAATTTGAGCCACATATTTATTGTCACCATATTGAATAGTTAGAAAATTTGTTTCAGACAACAAATCTGATCTTGAAGAAAGGGTTGTTTGTATTTATTTGTTCACAAGAATTTTTCAATAAAGGTTGACAGAGTTTTTGATTAGATGAGAGATCTACAGTGGTTATTTCCAATAGAGCTGCTTTCTGATTGGCTGTGCTGTCACAAACAGTTTGTGCAGTTGATGTGTTGTTGCAAGTGGAAGCTGAAATTTACCTGAAGTATTTTTTTCCACAATTGAAAATTATAAACCTTAGATAAATTATAATGAAAGAGTAGACAAAATGAAACTTTCAACTATTCAGGAAGATGTCAGTGTTGTTAATGTGTGGCATCAAATGATTAAGGACATAAACAAATAACACATGTATGGAGCATTTTTCATTGTCTCATTTTGGTTAAAGAAGCACAACATTTCAGATGCTGTTTCTGCTTCTGCCATCCGGCAAAGTTTGCAGCTGATTTCACTACAGCCATTGCAGCACATATTGGATCATCTGGGGGGCACAGCAGTGTCCATTTCACACTTTCACATGATGACTGAAGCACATACAGGTTGTGAAACTACCTTCTTCAACCAAAATGAGAGGGTAAAAGATGTCCCATATCTGTGTCAGTTTAATACCACAGCTTTAACATGTATCTTAAGAAGTTTGTAAACAGGAAGGAATGAGAGAAAATCAATCTGGAACAGCTATGAAAGAACAGCATCAGGGATGAATATGGAAGGCAGTTAAATAAGGCCTGGACAGAAGAAGAAGTAGAAAAAGAAGTAAACCTAGATCTAGAAATACAATGAGAGCAGATCAAAACAGATATGAAAAACACAGCAGTTGACATACTGTGATACAAGGAAAGGAAAGATGGTAAGGAATGGTTTGATGAAGAGTGCAGACAACTGCTGGAGCAAAAGATTAAGGTATTCCAAGCATATTTAGCTAGAATGACGAGAGCAAATAGAGCAGAATGTGAGGAGAGAAGGAAATTAGTGATCATTGCATGTAGAAAGGAAAGAAATGGGTTATCAACCAGCAATTCACTGCAGTAGAAGAGGAATTTAAGGAAAGAAACCGAAGACAGGAATACAGGATGGTACAAAAGATAAAAGATACAGATCAGTGTAAAGACACAGAAGGGAACATAATTGGCAACAAGGAACAGACTGAAGGGAGATGGAAAGAGCACTTCGAGGAGGTACGAAATGAAAATAAACATAACAGTGAAACAACAGCACTAGACATAGAATAGTACCAAATGAACACACATAGTGGGGAAATGGGAATACAGGCACCAACAGAGCAAGAAACCCAGCTGGCTCTACAGAAGTTACACAGTAATAAAGCAGTGGGCATAGATGGCATACCAGCAGAACTCAAGCACAGAAGAGAAGAAGTAATAAATAAAATCCACAAATTAGTGGGCATAATGTCGGAGAAAGAAAGTATACCAAAGGAGTGGAAACTACATATTATATGCCTGATCCATAAGAAGGGGGACAAATTAAATTGCCAGAAGTACAGAGACATATTGTTACAATGTACAGCTTAAAAAACTTTCACCACCATTCTGAAGAATAAACTAGAACTGTACGCAGAAAAAGTAATAGGAGAATAACAGCTGGGATTCAGGTCAGGACAATCAACAGTTGATCAGATTTCCACAATGCAACCGATGCTAGAGAAATGTTAGGAATACAACATAAGTGTGTATCTAGCCTTCATAAACTTTAGACAAGCCTATGATAGTGTTAGAAGAGAAGAGATATATGAGGCATTGCAATATTTCCCAATTTCCGATACACTGATAAGACTGGTAAAAGCAACAATGTGCAATACGGGAGCAAAAGTTCAAGTCCAGACAGAGATGACTGTACTTTTTGAAATAAGAGATGGTTTGAAACAAGGAGATGGCTGTTCAGTGTCATAATGGAATGTGTGTTGAGGACAGTACAGGTGACAGAAACACAACGTTACATTATAAACTAATACAGATGATATATGCATAATGGGTAGAGTGAAGGAAGCAATGAAACTGACTTGTGAAAAGTTGAAAAGAGCAGCCAAAGAGGTAGGCTTATCTTTCAACATAAATAAAACAAAAATAATGGCCCATTCCAGTTGCAATACACATGCTGGACAGGAAATGAAGATAGGAGGAGACACGATTGAAGTAGTAGATGAATTTGTCTACCTAGGAACATGCATCACCAAATATGGTCGACATAAGCAGGAGGATAGAACTGGCCAATAAGGCATACCACTCCCTGTTTGCAATAATGAAATCAAGAGGGGTACATAGATAAACCAAGATAAAGCTCTGTAAAACACTAATAAGGTCCATTTTACGGTACGGGAGCGAGGCGTGGACATTGTCGCAGACAGCAAAAAAAAAATGCCTAGTGCATTTGAGAGAAAGGTCCTAAGAAAAATATGTGGGCCTTTGTTGGTTAGTGGACAGTGGCAGAACGGGTATAAGCATGACATTTATAAATTAAAAAGAGAAATGGAGCAAACTAGGAATATCAGATTGAGAAGGCTCTAGTGAGTGAGTGAGGATTAAGGATGAAAGGGTGTCCTAGAAAGCATTGAAAGGTTACATCAAAGGGAGAAGACCAGTTGGAAAGCCCAGAGGGAGATGGTTAGGTGCAGCGGACAGGGATGGTAAGAGGGTGTTGAAATGCAGGAACAGCTGACAGTCAGCAGAGGATAGAGGTGCCTGGAGGTGGAGGATTGAAGAGCCTAAGGCCCAAGTTGGTCTGTAGTGCCATAGAAGAAGAATAGGGGTACTTGGAGCAAAATCCGTTTTTCTGATGCTTTGATCACTACAAATTACACATGGATTGACCTGGGATCAAACCCAGCCCTACACTTGAGCCATGGTTTGGTTGTTACTGTGAAGCCTGTTGACTTTTTGGGTGTGACACCATGTAGTCTGGGAGAAATGTACTTTGGTTCAGAGAAACACAGACTCCATCTTTGATGAATTTCTACCAGACCACAAAGTATCACCTCACAGAATACAGTAACTTTCGTAGTGGCCATCATGAGAACCTCCAATCTTGCACTGTGAAGAAGATGGGAAAATGTGAGCTGTGAGGTGTTCACAGCAGTAGCTGAGGGTTCTGTGTGTCTGAACTGTCACATTGCATGAGTAGGTAATCAGAAGCTGGCATTCTGAAGGAATGTACTGCCTTTATCTTCAAGGGTCATTATGTGCTGGAAGACTTACTGGCCTTGGATAATGAAGGCAGTATTTCTCTTTGAAATTTCGGGCTTCCAAGATTGGAAGATGTTTCTATGTGCCGTAATATTTTTTGTGTGTTGGTTGGTCTTATTCAGATGGCCTTCCATTGTTCTGTCAGTACTAACTGCATACTACATTTACTGTATGAAAATTGGCTTTGTTTCCAGAGCATCTTCTTTTTGATTTCATTCACCACCCTTCACACTTTCTCTCCATTCTGCGAAGTTCTTAAACAATTTCAAAGTTTTTATTCTTGATAGAGCTTTATCACCATAGCCCAAGTTCAATGTCTTGCATGGTTTTGTACTAGAGTCCAGCTGTCACACAAATCTGAGATGATAATTCACTTAGGAGACTACTGGATGAGGTGAAAATTGAGACAGAAACAGACTACCCTTGAGAGAATGATTTTTATAAAGAGTATACAAACAGAATTTCATGGAACTTTCAAAGAACAAAATAATTTAAGAGTGTGGGTATGAGCTTTTGCAATAATATCAACAGTGAATCATAGGAATTGTCTTTGTACTCACCAATGTTACCACAAATAAAACCCAAGTAAATAAAATACAATTAAGTCCAGGAACTTATGCTTGCATCTTATACGTTGAAATGTGGATTGCTGTCATTGCATGGTGCATCCACTCTTATACATGATATTTTTGTGTACTGGAAACATGCTCTGAGGAGAAAAAGGGTGTCCAGCCTTTTCTGGCAAAGGGTCACAGACGTTATTGTAGGCTGTTTTACAGGCTGCATGTGTAAAAGTCTGAAAGTGACACCTAACACCTAAATAAGTAAATAAATTGTCACATATATTATACAATCTATTTATCATTCACTTATATCTAATTCAAATAGATTATCTTGCCTCGTGCAGTTTTGTGTTTTAGTAGCATACTGCATAATTCTGAAAATACTGGTTTATCAGTTGTCAGATTTCTAAATTTAAACTAATCAATCTTGAATTATATTGTAATAGCTGAGTGGCACTGCCTGTTTTTGTGTTTTACTGTGTTCTTTTTGAGATGACAAATGCCCACTTTGTAAGCATGTTTAGTTGTTTAAAAATATTACATTATTGACTGTGATATTGAGTCTATATGGTGACTGTTGGTACATAGTCTTTTGCATGTATGTTGACCAATGGGTTTTGTTTGTAACCTTATGTGGATCAGTGGAATTTGAAATAATAATAATAAATAACTAAGTAACTGACCAACTAATTCCAGTGTGTAGAGTTCTTCTGGAAAAGTTGATAGCTCTGATTGAATCACGATATTCCTATATTTTATTGAAGCCTTGTTCACAAAATTCTGCACCTACTTCTTGTCCTGAGCCAGATGAATCCAGTCTGTGCCCCACCATTTATTTGATCTTAATGTTATCCTCACATCTATGCCTGGGTCTTACAGGTGGTCTCTTCCCTCCAGGTTTCCCTACCAAAATTGTGTATGCATTTCATTTCTACCTCACACATGCATCTGCCCCACACTTTTCATCCTCCCAGATTTGATATTTGGTGATGAGTATAAATCATGACGCTCCTCATCATGCAGTTTTCTCCAGCCTCTTGTTACTTCCCTCTTAGGCCCAAATATTTCCTTCAGCACCTTATTCTTGAGCATTCTCAGTCTGTTCTTCTCTTTATGTGAGATACCAAGTTTCATGCCTGTATAAAGCAGCATGCGAAATATATTTTTGTGTATTTTAATGTTTATGTTTTTAGATAGAACACAGGATGACATAAGATTCTGGACAGAAATGTGGCAGGTATTTCCTGCATTTGAACTGCTGTCAGTTTCATTATGCACTGAGTTTTGATTTGTTAGTGTCATTCCCAAGTATCGAACTTTGTCACACATTCAGAGGATTTGCTGTGTGTCTGTATGTTGTGATTTCATCTTGTATTCATTTCATGAATCAAGAACTTGTACATAGTTTCCTCTGTGTTTAATTTTAAACCAACCTCCTATTGAGTATCTACCACAGCTTCTGTGTTCTTTGTCATAGTACTCATTCCTTCATCCACCAAATTAACGTAATCAGTGTAGACGAAAAGCTGATATGTCCAATTCTGTTTCATTCTTTTACCTCAGCCTTTCTACTGGCCTATAAAAGTAAAGTTCACCCTAGAACAGGCTACAGAGGCCCAGACAGTGAGTACAGGTATAGCTGTACTCTTTCTTTAACCTCGGCACTACATAGGAGTGGGTAGTCAATGCCACGCCCAAGCTGCTTTACCCTTTGTACAGGAGGATGGATGCACCCCAGGGCCAGTCTGGACACATGCGGAAAATCTCATCCCCACTGGCGCGATCCCCAGACCCTCCAGCCCATAGCCAGTCGCTACACTGACAACCCTGCCCTCTTTCTATTGGCATATTCTAGAGTAGAGTTTAACAGAAATGAAAATATGTAAAGCATCTCCTTGTTCTAGACCATTCTCAGTAGGAAAGGCATCTGACATGTTTTCATGTTTGGGCTTTGCTGTAGGTTTCAATTAAATACATTTTACTTAACATGAATGGTTTTCATGGGTTCACCCAACCCAGTGACAATAATGCAGGCCAGCTAACTCCTAAATGAATCATAGACTTGCCTGAAATCTTCAACTAGTATTGTTAGATGTAGCAGATGTACCAGCTGCTTGCCTTCTCAGTGTCAATGCTAGATGTAGGTGGATGGTCAGCCACATATCTTGGCTGCTTGATCCACAGGAAAGAGCCTCCTGGTTCCGCATTTTATAGGAGTCTAGGCATGTGTGGGTGCTGTGAAGAGTAGAAAAATCTTTGCCTCATTTAGAAATCTACTGACTTAAAATTTTGATCAGCACAGCTTCTGTCAAGAGAATTATGGAGAGACTGAGACTCAGAAAGTTTGTTAACTGTGCAAAATAAGTTGTGTGTGATGTGAAATAGTGAGGCACAGGAGTCTGTGTTGTAGAACGGGAGGAAATGAAGAATGCACTGGGCATTTTTGGAGACAACAGCAATGTAGAAGACAAACTGTCATATCGTGGCTTTTGTATTTCTTCTGTATTATTTATGTTTTTTATGTCTTCTGTCATTTGTCACATTTATTTTTCTGTAGTGTTTAATATCATCAATCACTTAATAAAGGGACTGAATTGAATTTTTCTATTTTATCTATGTTGGTCAGGCTTTTTGGTATAACTTTTTTCGTACCTTACAAGTAGTAAGCTGTTTAGTTAATTTGTTTCTACTGTGTTATGTAACATGTTCAGATCTTTGACTCAGTCAAAGAGAATGCAGGAACTTTTGCTTCTTTGTTTTTTTATTGCTGATGTTACATGTTGCAGCGGAATGTACTAGATTATCATGTACGTTTGAAAACTTTGCTTGTTACAGGCACAATTCTACAGAGGAAAAATGAATCATGCATTTTAGTTACATGTTATGTTGATTATATAAAAGTGCGCATGCATATTGATACAAATATAAACATGTGTTTATATTTGTATCAATATGCATGTGTTTTGGCTTTTCCTATCATTGTACACAGTGTTTTGTAAGTGTGTAATGTGCTGTTTTAGGCTGCACTATTGCTATTCTACATATTCTGCTGGTTGATGATGTACAATGTATGATATTGAGGATGTCTGTAGAGTTAAGTGTGTGGTCTGTTGTAGAAAGTAGCAAGTAATTGGAAATTTGAGTGGATTTTTAAATAACTGTGATCTTATAATTATTGTGATAAGATAACCAAGTCACTTGTGTTAGTCTATTCACTGTCAGATGTGTCTTATCTGCCCTTGCTTTGTAAAAAATTCAATACTTCATGAATGGGTAAATAAGAGGATAATTTAAGTACAGTATTTTTTATATTGTACATTTTCATGTGTGATGTTATAATGACATGGGTATTTAAAATCTCTGGCACTTGAGTAGTTCCACTTTCGTTTCAACAAAGGTGGTATATGTGGGGCCATAAAGAGGAGATGCACCAGGTGTGCTAATAAATAGTTTTTGGTATCATTAGTTCACTAAACAATACTGCACGATACATGCATTAAAATCATACTGGTCACAGTTATGGAAAACCTGAAATAATATCCTGCAAATCATAATGGATGCAGAGGGATCAAATAATGAGCATGTTTTTATATGAATTGCCTCATCCTGTATTTGTATTGTGATATCAGAAGCAGTTGAGTTTAGTACTTCAATCAATGCAGTGCTGTGTTTAACAATATAACATGTTCTTTTGATGACTGCAATCCTCAACTCTGTAATGTAGCACACAGACTTTGACCAAGGCATTCTTTGCTTTCAAAATACAATGTGGTTTCACTGTACATACGTAATTGTAACGTAACTTATGCCCATGGTGTTTTCTGCTCCAATTTTCATGGAATGTATAATGCCCAACAGCATTGTGTGTAGATTCCTTATATTGATTATCACCCAGATCATGTAATAAATGTGGAAAGCATGGATAAGACTGTAAACTCCCAAGTGAAATATAGCTTGACTGCACCAATTTATATGAAATTTATATAATCAGTAAATTTTTGTGAACATCTTGATTTTTTTGGGGGGGCACATCATATAAAAAATATTGAAAATTGACAAAATAGTATTTGTGCCCTTATGTAAAGTGTGGAAGTCACCACACCAATTTTCACAAGACTCACAGTTGCTGAGCAGCTTTATGTTGGGATTTACTCTACCAAATTTCATCAAAATTGGTCAAGAAATATGGAAAGTATGTATAGTAGGAAAGTATGTATAGTAATGGATTTACTGTCACTCATTTTTTATGACAGCTGTTTGCAATGAACCCCTGTTCCGCATTTTATGAAAATCTGACAGACCAGTTTGGTTGTTGATACTAAGTTTCTGATGGATGAGCCTGCTCCCCTCATAAGGCTTCTCTTACTATATTTAGATTTGAGAAAATTGGTGAGGGAAAAATCAAAAGTAATCTGGAAGAGAGATACCTGTGATAATGAAGCTTTTTGTATGCAAGCAATGTGATGACAGTGTAGTCTGGGCCAGCCACATGGATTAAAGACATCTTGTAGTAAAATCTGTGTGATGAACATGTTGGCACATTTGGCGGTGTTTGTTTCTGATGGATTGTAATATTTTAAGTGTAATGCAAAAGATTTGTATTCTGGTGGTATGTTTTTTTCAAACATTGATTTAGATTATATTCCAATCTGTGAACAAATATTTATAAATTAGTTCTACTCTGAGTTTCATATTTAATATGCGTACGTCTATTATTGTTATCGTCCTTGGAAGGAACTAAGTACAGTTGGGTTATAGGTTTATGTGCTATGGCTTATCTTGTCTTGAGATACTTTAAAATCTTTTAAAATTCTTCTGTTATAGATGCTGCATGGAGTTGGTGTTGGTAATGCTGCAGGTCAGCTATCAAGTGAAGGTTTTTATTATCTGTATCGTGGGATTCTACCTCCATTGTGTCAGAAAACACTTTCATTGTCTATTATGTTTGGTGTGTATGAAGAATGCAGGAGGCCATTAGAAAATGCAAATGTACCTCATTACTTGTCCAAAGCCATTGCATCAATGGTTGCTGGTACTGTAGAAGCTACATTGACGCCTTTTGAACGTGTGCAGACTTTGCTGCAACATCAACATTATCATGCAAACTTTAAGAACATGATTCATGCCCTTAAAGTAGTAGGTGTCAGTTATGGATTCAAGGAGTATTACCGTGGACTTGTCCCTATTCTGTTACGAAATGGACCCTCCAATGTGTTTTTCTTTTTCTTGCGAGATGAAGCAAATTATCATCTTCCGCATCGTGAGTCATGGTGGGGACAGGCGTCACTACAGTTTGTAAGTGGTGCTGTAATTGGAGGCTTTATAAGTACAATATTTTATCCTCTAAATGTTGTCAAGGTGCATGTACAAAGCACCCTTGGAGGGGAATTTCAGAAATTCATGCCAGCCTTGGCTGAACTGTACAAAACAAGAGGGTTGAGAAATATGTACCGAGGTGTCCACATGAATTATACAAGATCATTTATAAGTTGGGGTGTTATCAATGCAGCATACGACTTTCTCAAGAAATATGTGTTTTAAATCACACTTCTCTTCAGAATTGGCAATTCATACTGCTATCTCGAATTAACCGTACAGTAGCACCATCTCTGCGGTGCTTTTATGTACTGATTACCGTTAATTGAAGAGACCATGAACAGAGACGATCACATCGGTCGTGAATAAATGTGCACGTCAGAGCCAATAACGAAAGGCAACGTGTTTCAAAATGGAGTATCAGAGTGTTGTGTTACTACTGATGTGGTCGGTAGTATTTGTTTTTCAGGATATATTTATGCTTCTTGAATTAGCAGAAGGTAATTATGAGTTATGTGTGTGTGTATATTTGTATATGTATGTGTGTACGTGTAACGAACGGGCTTTCGTAAATGTATGAAGGGAGTGATTTAGAAGGCATTCAAGGGTCTCAGCGTTCTAAGTGCCAAGATCCAGTCGGCTTGGGGGTGTGACGCCGCGTGGTAGATGGGCATCAAGGTTTCGAAAGAACCTGCCATGCTCGTATTAAAAGGAGAAGCAGTCCACCGAAACGTTGGTGCCGATCGACCAGCCTATTCGGGTTACGCCCTTTAAGATCATAACCTCAGTGAAGTGGATGCTTCTTGCCCACGGACGTCATCAAATTCGACAGAATGTGCATGGTTTTCGCACATTAAGTGGCGGTATAAGATTTACCAGTATGGCACTTATTTTAGAAAAGCAATACATAAAATTGCCTTTAGCCAGGGAGCAGGCCAATATTAAAAGCAAAATGAGGGTGAGATGTTTATGTTCTGGAATTTTGGATGTTTGTTCTCGACAGTCGTTTGCACACCATTCACGGTACTTGTTTCTGTGGTGTTAGCATAGATAGGCGAGGTTTTCCACTTGTTAATAATTTGATATAGGTTTGTTAAAAAAATTGTTTCTTCCCATAGGTCGATCCACCCAGTATGTAACATGTGGTTCAGTCCTTAAATTAATGAACATTGGTTATAAGATTCGGCTGCATTCACATGATGTGAAGTATGGGACAGGCAGTGGCCAGCAGTCTGTTACAGGGACTGATGTGCAAGAAGATGTTAATTCCCATTGGGTAATTAAGGCACAGACGGGGAAACATTGTGTCCGAGGGTAAGGTAATATGCATGAATATCGGAGATGCTTTTACAATAATAGCTTTATTGTTTGCACTCCATTACATGTGCACTGAGGTCTGAGATGCATATCTGTCTCTTTATTTGTCGTGTATGCAATGGTACTTGGTGTATTTACTTTCTGGAGACTTCTTGTATGGAAGCCTCCTTCAGCACAGATTGTTAACATGTGGTTCCTTTTATTGAGCCATAAATTAGATGAGATTTTTTATTTTAACAGGGAACTTGTTAAATGTGGTAATATTATTAGACTGCAGCATTTGGCAACATCAAAGAATCTTCATTCCCATCATTTTGCTTCACCATTATCTGGCAACCAAGAAGTTTCAGCATATGGAGATGATCAAGGTATGTTTTGGAAAATAAAGTACAATTGTGGGTTTTTAAATATACCATCTGCGCCTGTTTTATCTCTTTGATATCAACAGTGTTGGTGGAATTGTCAACCAACAAAAGTTCTAGATTAATGTAAGTTTGTAAAATTCTTTTCTGTCAGTCATTTTTAGTGAAGCTGAAAATATTTGTTGTCTAAAGTAACAAAGTTGGGATTAACACATGGCTACATTGAATGAAACTAAAGGTAATTCAGTTACTTTTCTGTGAAAATTAAAGGCCGTGTGACTGGTGAGTGATGATGATTATTATGAATTATGTGAAAACCTGCATAACTGTTTTGGTTGGGTTGTACTAAATAGAATGTGGTAGGATCACCATTTTGAATTAGTAATATGAATCATATAGTTATTATTATGGTTAAGGCAACCACATGAATACTGAAAGACTGTGATTAGAATATGAACCTGTTGCATTATGTACAAAGTCTGAAGTAGTGTGCACTGGTGTTTAGTAGCATGAATGAGAAAAGAGTTCTCATTATTACATCATTTGGTTGGGTGGAAGCGTGAAAGCATGAGATTAGTAAGTCAAGCACAGAAATACTAAAAAAACTTGTGTTAGTTAAAACAATAACCCAGCTTGCATCCAGTTCCTGTTTGTTATGTGAATACCATATGCAGTTCCCACATGCTTTCAAGGACGTCACAGCTCCGTTAACAGTTAATTGCCTGACCTGACATTTACCAAGTGACTCTTGTACCCCCTGCCTGCCAAATGTAGTTAATGTTAGTGGATGTTACATGTACCACCATTTTGTAGGAACCTGCTGCCTCCATCCTCAATGTAGGAGATTGACTGAATAGGTGGAAGTGGTAGGGAAAGGAGGATGGTGGGTGGGGCTGTGAGCAAACCAGTGAGAGCCATTGGCTGTTCTGTAATGGGGCAAAGAAGAAGTGTAACGGAAAAGAATGTGTAGAAATGTTGTAACCTGTGTATCACACTGGATGGTGTCGCATCTGAGAAGACTACCACCATGGGAACCTGAAGTTACTTGTGTAGTGAACTGTGTTTTGTGAGTGTCTGTATTTGTAGATTTTAAGATTTTAGCTTTGCAGTTTGTTGCAGGAGGAAGTGCAACATAGTCACAGTTTTCACATAATTTGGTAACTTGGCATAGGCATGTTTTATTCTTTCACACCACACTGCTTGAGTGAAGCTAACATGTATCCTTACAGTTGACAAAATTAATAAAAAGTTTTGTGCTGCAGGTGGTAATTGTGTTTTGTGTCAAGCTGGTGATTATGTCTGTCAGAATGTGAGAAGTTTTGAACGGCTGTATTCTGTACTGGCGAACAGATTTATTTCAGGACAATTTCAGAAGCCAGGATATCTCAGTCACTGTAGTGAATATGCTGTGGGCTGAATGACCGGGAAATTGGGTTCAATTCCCGGCAGGGCCAGATATGTTCCTCTAGTCAGCAACATCCAGACTGGCTCTGGTACCTACCCAGGCTCTTGTCTTGTGGAAATCAGGGTTCTTTCCCTGGAGGTAAAGAGATCAGGCCATTATGCTGTCACTCACTCCTGTCCAGTGACTGAGTTAAGAATGTGTGGAGGTATGTCTCCACTTCCCTTTGGTATAGGAATTAGTTGAGCATAGAGTTAAGGTGGATTGTATATTCAGAAATTCTTTAATGAAAGGAACATCATCATATATGCTCAATATGACGGACAAGTGATGCAGGCTTTGTATTGTACATTTTTTCTTAAGTCATCTTTTAGTATTACATTTTGTTAAGTAGCATTGTATTTCTACGTATTGTGTTGTACCTTGAAAAAATGAAAGTGATGTTTGTACATTTTAAAGCATATTGGAACAACCTCCACTGGGCGGTTGTATCATGAAATTTATGGTGCTTTGGACCTAGTTACTTTGTTATGAGGCGTTACCACTTTCACCTTTGTTATGCAGCTATGAAGCCTTTTGATGTCTGTCTTTCCACAAGTGTGGCTTCTCAGTTTCTTCCTTCATTAGGGTTAGTCATGTGTTCTTTGTCTTTCATGTAGGAGAGGGAGACACTGGTGATCACTGGATGGTGATTTGTGATGGTGACTACTGGGAGAGAGATGAAGGCATTATGCTGAAACATGTTGATACTGAAGTGTAAGTTGGATGTAATTTAAATCTATCATAAGACAGGAACAATGAAATTTCAATACTTTGAAAGGTTAGATGCAACTAAAACAGTAATTAAATAAAAAAGTACCATGTGCAACAGTAATAAAAGATATGTTTTCCTGTTTTCATACTTTAAATTTGCATAGTAGGAGAATACATTAAAGAAATTCTGATGCACCTTATAAGTGGGAGAATTATCCATTCAGAAATCATGTATTTTATTACCCCATGCATAGGAAGGAATTTAAAGCATAACATTACTCATTCTTGAACTGCAGTCAGCTATTTAAAATCCTCTGTCTGGGAGAGGCAGTTTTATGGGAAAGTTTGCTGCACAGCCATTGTTGTGTGCAGACACCAGGAGAGAAAATATGTTTGTACTTTGTCTTAATACACTTTTGTTTTTGTCTCTCTAAATACAACTTGTTTCTTTAATGTCGCGCTGTGCATGTTGCCACACTTGTTATACAATCCAACCCATGCACTATTCACACTTTAAAACACAATTACTTCAACATTTAAAACCAATAAAATGTTAAAAATGTGTTTGTAAGTATAAAACCCCTACATGTTTCGGTCTTTTTTCACGACCATCTTCAGGGGGTCC
>Ga0268261_10000806_pt1 | contig 20624 bp, 17 predicted proteins | sample TergutNc150P1_FD_190353 | JGI IMG/M metagenome (GOLD analysis project Ga0268261, IMG submission 190353) | Nasutitermes corniger P1 segment gut microbial community from laboratory colony in Florida, USA - Nc150 P1 (SPAdes) (version 2) | ecosystem: Host-associated > Arthropoda: Insects >...
CCCCCCAGTGCACATTGGATATGAGGGCTAACGGGACCCAGCGTGGGCCTCCAGGAGGTGGCCCCTAAAGGAACCTGTGCTGTCAACGTGAATTGAATCCAAGTTCTGCTATTCTGCAATCCGTCACTCAGTAACTTGTGGCAGATAGTGTGTTTTCATGCCAGTTTTATTTTGTCTGTCTTGACTAAGGTTTCATCCCCTACGTAGGCCTACACGCGCTCTTACATGATGTGGTTGACAGGCACGATACGAGTAGTGTATACTGCAGAACAAAGAATAAAGACTGTCATTCATGTTTGATTTCAGATACGTCGTAAGAGGAAAATCTCACGTTGTCTAGTTTGTATACCCGCGTTTATGAAGGGAATTCGGCGCAACTTAATAAAGTAAGGATGTGTTATCAGCCTACATTATGAGCCTCTCCTGCATTTTGGTGAGGAGATGTGAACATTCAGACACCTCTTTTATAGGCGCGTCCGCATAAGTCACAAAAAGCTTCTTTGAGCTTCATCTTGTCCGTTGTCTGTCGGTCTGTCCGCAGAACGCCTCCCGCTGGACGGATATCCGTGAAATTTGATACTCGGGACTTTTATGGATATCTGTTGAGAAAATCCACATTTGATTAAAATCGGACAAAACTGTCTGGCACTTTACATAGAGCGCTGAATACGTTTTATTGTTGACGGCGACACAAATTCGCCACAAATGTATTGTTGTGAAACACTTAATTTTTTTCATTGCTGACAGTGACAGGCAGCTCATCGATACACAAAACATGTTTCTGGTCAAACGAACATGGCACAAAGTTACGTTATACGTGCAGTGCGTGTCTTATGCTGATTTCTAAGTACAAAATATAGCCATATTTCATTGCTATCTATCCCAGTTTCATTCTATTTGTGAAGGTACGTCCTGGTAAATAATTTGTTACGTGATTTATGAAAGTAAATACTTACCGTTTTGTGAAAATATACTATTGTACGAGTAACTTATTCATTGTGATGTATGGGTGATATTTTGATGTATAAAAACATTGTGTAAGATGTGTAATGGAAAGAAGTTCATTAAACTGCATATGCTTTTTATTACATAGTATATTATTATTTTTTTATCATCACAGTCTCCATTGTGTAATCTAATTATCACTGAAACACGGCTGCAAATATAATTACATTCCGTTCCAAAACAACATTTTTATGAAAAAGGTGTCGTAATATTTTGTTACGAATGTAGGTGGGGCTTTGTACGACAAGATAATATGAGTATTTAAGCCTGTTTGCTTTTGTCTGACTCATAGTAATTGCCTCACGTTGTACAAAAACGAATGTTTTAAAATGAAAATTTCAGTTTTCTTAAGAGAGGAACGGAATAGGTAACTAATATCTTAGGTCAAGGTCTTTTACCTGTCAGGTCCTTTTCATGCACGAGGGTGCTGTGTGAATGCGTTTGATATTGGAACTGATGAACCAGGGATGTTGGAAGGTCAATAAAATGATGATGGATTCACTAAATGAGATTTTAATTGGGATGGAACAGTCTGTTGGTCCTACTAAGGAGCCAGGAGTTTGATTTTCAGCTGTCGGTGGCTTCGCTATCAGAGGCATGCACAATATTGTGCCGATGTAATGTTTGGCTGTCGGGTTCGAATCCCATTGTTTGCGTGGATACGTGCCTGCGATTCTCTATTTATAGCTTAACTTAGTTTCCTAAGGAAAGTGTTTAGTATTATAAGGACAAAATTATCGCTTTGTTTTTGACTTCGTGTCTCACTTCCCCATTTTGAACCATTTGGCCGATTGTCACGAAATTTGACATTAATATTAGTGCTGTTCAGCTTCCTACAATCAGCAATAACAGCATGGCAGCCACGCGAACTTCTGAGGTCGAAGCGACAATAGCGCCACTTCACCGTCACGATGTAAAGTAATGATGCTTGGAAAAAATTGCAAAACTTTTGTTAAGAAACTCTATAGCGGGAAAATAGCAGCACGACGCCTGTGCGAAATAATTTTTTTTAAGTTTAGCCCTGATGGCGTTAACCAATGATTAAATGATACTTATAATGTCTCGAGATTGGAAGGAGATACTAAAGATCCGCAACATCTACTAAGTAAAATGTAGGTGGTTGGTAACAATGCATGATGTGTTTTCAGTAGAGTTTTTCTGTTATTAACATGTTTCCTGACCGAAGTACCGTAACTGGCTGTTCCTGAGGAATAATGGAAGAACAGTGTGTCCTCTGTCTCCAACAACCCACTTCCCAGCACCCTATTTTCTTCATTTCCCAACGCTTCTCCTTCCCTCCAGTGTACCTTGACGAGCAGGACGAGCGGGCGCGACCTGCTAAGCTTCAGAGTAGTAAATTTTTTGTTTGTATTATTATTATTATTATTATTATTATTATTATTATAACTGTATCCCCCACTTGGCTTCTTACTCTTCTCTGTCTGTTGTAAAGAAATTCCTTTTTAGTGTTTAGTGTGGTAAGGCATTCTGTTCCTCCAGCATGCTTGTATTCATCTGTCAAACTACTCGGCGTCACATACCAAAAGAGCGAATTTGACGCGACATGTCTGTGATGCAATATCATGTGATCTGAATCGCGGTTATTGACATTTCGCAAGTATCTGCTGCCTCCGTCTTCGTGGGAAAAGAATGGGTTCTTTATGGCAGTTTCTAACTTAGGAACCACGCCGACCTAGGCGTTGCATGGCATGAAAGGTTTAACACTGGAAGTTCTTCCGTAACTCATTGGTAGTATTTTCTGTTCTCCCACCTGTCCACTTTCCTTTTCTTCTTATTTGAGTGACTTCAGACCACGTTGCCACATTTCCAGTCACGATCCCCAGTAATTAACTGTTTATTAAATTACGATATTAGAACGCGCGACTTGATGATGGGGCCCGTGTAGTTAGGTGATGGCTACTCGACAGAGCGAGCTCTTAACAAAAAGAATGTTACAAACACACAGGAGACATTACAATGACGTTCGCGTTAAGTGAATGCCCTCACAGGTTGAACCTGACGTGCGTCGTATCTGATCAGGACTTGGGGAGATTTTTTGTTTTCAATTTTAGGCGCGTTCGCAAAAATACCAAAAGCACCTATTAGCTGCGTCATATCAGTGTGTCTGTTCGTCCGCAAGTAACAACGCGGCTCCCACTGGGCGGATTTTCATGAAATCTGATATTTCAGTTTTTTTTGGGAAATCTGTCGGGAAAATTCAAGATTCATCAACATCTGAGAGGAATAAGGGGTACTTTACATGACGACCAATACACGTTTTTTATCATATCTCACTCAGTTCCTCTTAGATTGAGGAATGTTTCTGATAAAAGTTGTAGGGAATATCAAACCACACATTTTGTGTTCAGTAACTTTTTCAGAAAATTGTGCCGTTTCGAGATAATGTGCAAAAATATTGCAGAGCCGGGCACACCACAGATGACAATATGGCGCTTGCACATTACATGCTGGATACGTAAGGCTAGAAATACACTCTCAGATAATGTAATACTTGTGGTGGTATTGGTATAAATTACCACACACACACGCGCGCGTACACAGTTATATGTGCACACAACACTATTTCGTTTCGTAGTGCAATCTCTGTAGCCGGCCGCGCGCTTGCTAATTGTCCGTCTCGCCTCACACTGACCACACTTTGCAGTTATCGCTTGCACTCGCAACTGCTATGTCAGTGTTCATAAGGTTGTGGTGCTCGGACGTTAAAATATCCTGGCTGGTTGGGTGGACTAGTCAGTGGCGTCTACCACACCACCCACCCTTCTTCTGAGACCGCTGCACTCCCAAGTAATCCGGAAAGCGTACTGGCCGTCCGGAACAAATCGTCATAATGGAAGGAATGACCGATTGTGAAGCGGATTCGGTGTTAACATGTAGGACATACGCCAGCTTCAGGCAACCTATGGAGACTGTCGTCGCAGCACCTTGAACCCAGATGGAATAGGTCTTATCGCCCCTGTGGAGGACCTTATATGGACCGACATACGGAGCTTGGAGGGATCCCCTGGGGTACCTTCACGTAGAAAGACATGCGGGGCGGTGGCGAGGTCTTTGAAAATGAACGTGGGTGGCGCAACATGCCGGGATACTGGTACGGGCAGCAGGTTTTCAGTGTGGACTCTTAGCCCGGACGTAAAGTCGGTGACGTCGGTACATACGGCGGAGGAAGGGGCAAAGAGTTCCTCCGATAACCGTACGGGAGAACCGTACACAAATTCTACTGATGAAAATTTCAAGTCCTTCAACGCACTGCGGATTCCCGTCATGACCAACTGTAGAGCTTTGGCCCAATGTTCATCTTCATGGTATATGAGGGCGGCTTTCAACGGTCGGTGTAGCCCCTCGATCATGCCATTGGAGGCTGGATGCCACGCAGTAGTCCGAGTTAGAGAGGATCCGATGATGGTAGCCAGAGTCTTGAAAAGACGGGCCAACACATTTCCTGCCCTCGTTGGTTGTGATTTGCGGGGATGGTCGAAACTGGCAACCCAGACTGAGTCGAAGGCCTTAGCGACTGCTTCGGCGGTGATCTCAGAGAGAGGGAATGCCTCAGACCAGCGGGTGTGTCTATCGATGGCAGTGAGACAGTATCGGAAACCACAAAAGACAAGCAACTTTCCGACCAGGTCGATATGCACATGAGAGAAACGTGCCGACGGGAGGTTGAAACTCCCAAGAGTGGCCTATCCGTGTCGCGTTACATTGGATCGTTGGCAGGGTTTACACGCGCCTACCGTTGGGCGGCAGTCTTTCCTCACTACCGGGGACACTAACCGCTGGGACATCGTCAAGTGGCGATGGCTCCAGGGTGACTAAGCTCGTAAAGGTTGTCAACGAATTGGAGCCTGAAGGGTGTGGTTGTGAATATTCGCGGTCGTGGAGTGGATGTGTCCCGGTAAAATTTGATGTCCGTCCCGGGAATTTGCATCCCTTCCAAGCGAAGCGCCAAACCATTTTCAGGATGTCTTGCAACTCCTCTTCGTTGATCCTGGGAACTCGCAAGAGCATGGTAATCAAAAGGCCTCATGACGGAGTTCGCTCTCGTTGAGGCGCCTGCTACAACATTGTCTTGTTCTGAGACATGTTCTGAAGTCAGTACAAATTTGTCCAATTAACTCCAGGTGACGGAACTGTCGTGGCGAGCATTTATTTCTGCGTTGTTGGAAAGCATAAGTGAGAGGCTTTTGACCCGTAAAGGTGACAAAGGGACGGCCTTCGACCATATGTCGGAAGTACTTTATGGCTTCATATACTGCCAGGAGCTCGCCTTCGTACTGTCTGTATTTTGTTGAGCGGGGCTGAGCTTATGGGAGCATGCAGCTAGGGGTTGCCAAGCGTCGCAGACACGCTGCTGCAAGGCAGCGCCGATTGCAGTATCGGAAGCGTCTGTAAATAAGGCCAACGAAGCAGATGGGTGCAGGTGGGCCAGAAGTGTGGCACGTGAGAGGCTAGCCTTGCAGACCTCGATAGTGTGGATCATGGTGTGTGTCCAGTCCACCGATTTTTAACCCTTTGAACTTGAAACCAGCTAATGTTGCGTAAAATTGCGCTTGTAAGCTAGCGGCTTGTGGTTTGAACAGCTGGTAAAAATTAAGCTTTCCAAAGAAATGTCTGTGGTCTTTGACCAAGATAGGGTGTTGGAAACGGCTTATCGCCGTGACCTTCTCTTCCATGGGCCGAGGCACCTTCAGCTGAAACAGTGTAGCCGAGAAGAGTCACTTCCGTCGCGCCAGAAACACATTTGGCTGGATTCTGCAAGGCACCGTACCCGCTGAAGCGCTGAAAAAATATACGCAGGTGCTACTCGTGTTCATCCTTCGAGGTAGAGACGACTAGCACGTCATCTATATACGCGTAACAGAAATTCAGGTCTTTGAGAACCTAATCAGTGAAACGCTGCAATGTTTGTGCGGCGTTTCGGAGACCGAATGACATATTCAGGAATTCGTAAAGCCCAAGAAGCGTGATGGTGGCTGGTTTTGCAATGTCGTCCGAATGAACTGGAATTTGGTGGTATGCTTTCACCAAATCTACTGTGGACATTTTCCGGCCTGCAAATTGTTGTGCAAAGTCGGTATTGTGCCGAAAGATATATTGGTCGGGGACGTTCCAACAATTCAGTGCACGATAGTCACCACAGGGTCTCCAGCCGTCTTCTTTCTTTGGAAAGAGATTGATGGGTGAAGCCCAGGGTCTCTCGGAACGCCGAGCGGCGCCGTTTCTTAGCATCTCTAACTCGGATTTCGCGATTCGGAGGCGGTTTGGTGCTAGCCGCCTTGGGCTCGAAGGTACAGTTGGTCCAGGCGTGGTTTAAATGTGATATACTGTAGAATGTCGGCTCTACCGGAAATATCTGCAGGACGGATTATATCTGGAAATTCCTGGAACTGGGCGTGATAACAAGAGCTCTCAGCGAGGACTATAATATCGTCGCTGTGCGTTCCCACCGAGGCGCCATTTACTGTAAGGTTAGAGATGTCGATTAGGCGTCGGTGTCGTATATCGACGAGTAAATTTTTGAGGCACAGCAAGTCCGAGCCTTTGATGGATCCCGTTACGTTCGCGACGACAAAACGCCACGAAAACGCCCGTCTTATGCCCACATCCAAACGTAAAATTATGCAATCGTAGGTATGTACGATAATGCCATTTGCTGTGAGCAACTCATAACTAGTCTGCGTCCGGCGTTCTCGAAGACAAGAACGGGTGTAGACGCAGAGATAGGCGCCGCTGTCTACCAAAAAGTTTATCGTTGTGTGCTGATCCGTCACATACAGGCGGTTGTCTGAGTCGTTGCAGTTGCACGCCGCCACTGGCGACTGACGTCCACGTTTCCCTACTGTCACGTACAGGGCGCGGTGCATCTATTTGCACGCTCCTTAAGACGACGGTGGTACCAGCACATGTCAGGGGCTGGTTACCGTCCCGCAGAGCGTGACAAACGTCTTGCATGCCGTCGTGTCTGCTATGGTGAACGTGGACGAGAGAGGCTCCCAGAAAGTGCAAATACTTGCCGAGCCAGCTCGCCAATATGGGCAGTAAATGTACTGATTTCATCTCCAGATGAAGATACACCGGCGACACAGGGAGGAGGCGTGACTTCCACTATTTTATTTGCCAGCTGGGCCGCATCTTCTAGGGCAACCTGTGCATGCGTGGCAATTATGGCCTGAATATTTGGCGGCAGGGGATTCGTCCGCAAATTACCGAGAAAATCTGAAAGTACTGACGGGTCGGCTGGTGTCCGAAGGTGGCGGAGAAACTAAGACACTCTCCAGTCACCCATCTCGCGCATCAGAAGCTGGCGGACGTGCTGCTCCTGGGAGAGTGACAGACATCTAATCAGTTCCGCGTTAATTCTATCATGTGGATGGGGGTTGATTATTACGTCCTCCAACTCCGTCGCGTATTTGTTGTCAAGTTGTGAGATGACGTAATAGAACTTGTTGCTTCCTCCTTGATGTTCGACAAGGTAAACTGGCCGTCTAGCTGCGCGAACCACACGGCTGGCTTTTCGGTCCAGAAATGTGGGAAACGAATAACGACGAGGTTGATACTAAAATACGAGCCAGTCGGTTGGTCTGGCCGTGTTGATGGGTCAGCATCTTGCTGCATGATGCGTTCGCAGGAGGAATATCGCACTAATTCGCGGCACCACGCGGTCTTTTATCACGTCGGGGTCACCAGTGTGGTGGTATAAGTATAAATTACCACACACACACACACAACACCGCGTGCGGGCGCTCGCGCACGCACAGGTATGTGTACACACAACACTTCGTATGTGCAATCTCTGTAGCCGGCCGCGCGCTTTCTGCTTGTCCGTCTCGCGTCACATGCGCTTCACTTTGCAGTTCTCGCTTGCAGTGGCATTTGCTGTGTGTTTATAAGGCTGTGGCGCTCGGACGTTAAACATCCTGGCTAGGTGGGTGGGCTAGTCTGTGGCGTCCACCACATACTCATTGCTTGTCCGCTGCAACATGGGTTCACGAACGCGCCTCAATGTTACGTTATATGTACATTGCCTGTCTTGTTTATTTATTTATTTATTTGCAGTTTATTTCAGGTCTGCCAGTAATAGCGTTCATTGCCTGAGTGGTAGTGAACAGCGCTTTTGCAGGACGTGAATGAAAAGGTCGTGGCGTAATGTAATCTACTGTCCCAAAATTTGCCGGGAGACAGAGGATAGACGAGAAAAACTGGACAGGCAGTATCCCGACCGAGATTGGAACAGTTCGTGTCCAGATATGTTTCAACGGCGTTACCATACTGCAAAATGTCTCTGTTCTCCCACTTCTTTGGATCGTATTCTGTAACGGTCAATTTCCTTTATAAATCCACAAACGTTTATGTAACGTGAGAGAGGTTGCTTCTTTACGTATTTATCGGTGTTTGGTGAGGAAGGATTACGTATTTGATGCTAATTGAGAAACTTTTAAAGACGTAAACACTGTTAAACGCAGGTTGGAAAACAATATTATATTGCGATGTGAGAATATTTTAGCAGTGATTATTAAGATTAGGGCCACAGAAATTCCGGGCGAGTAAAATTTGTACGTTAGCGCCTATGTTTTTGGGGTCCTCCGTATGTGTCTCGCTTCTAAATCTTTTGGCCACTAAAATTTTGCAGTGATTCCTAGATGTTTCAAATCTTTGTGTGCCCCTGACTAAGATTATACATTCTGGAGGGTATTCCGCAGTGTAGTCTGGTAAATGAGTGCGAACGTATAGAGGCACCCCCTGTCTTCATTTCAAGATTTAGGGGTAGGGGTGTCTCCACTGCCATTTACCACGTAGTTACTCTGCCTTGTTCTGTGCAGGCTGGAAATCCTGACTGGAAGGTATTTTGAGGTGTTTCTCATTTCCTTCCCTCGTTGCTGCTGAATATGAGAGGATGAGGGAGACTAGAAGAGAGGGATATATGGAGAATCGTTAAAGAGGGCAGAGCCCGAAGCGCGCTGTCGCGCCGTTGAAGGGAAGAAGGCCTGCTCGGTTCCTCTAGCCAAATACCCAGCTAGTATACTATGTAGAAATACGCTACAACTATTTCTCCCTACGCTCATGTCATTTTCCTATTCACTTACTATCAAAGAGCCGGAATAGCTTAGTCGTTATAAGAAATAGGCTACGGTTTGGACGAGCGGGAAGTCGTTTAGCGATTCCCACCAGGGGCATGAGATTTTAATCTTCCAACAACGTTCATACTGACACCTGGTTTTCCCTGTTCTTCTTCAGTGATTACTGGGGGTTCTTTCCTCCGGAGTGAAGCGATCAGGACGTGAAGCTGACCGCTAATCTCCGTCTAGTGCCTGTGTTCAGAAGTAGTATAAGTATAGCTCCAGTGTAGAGCTGACAATTATATTTTTGTTTTATCGTCCGTTAACTCAACGTTATTTCGAGCTGCTAGCATCGTCGTGAAATTAACTGTTAAGTATTAAATTATTTATAATATTGTGTGTGACAATGCAAGTCCTCTTCAGGGATGTTAAGCTGTTTTACCAGTCGGCAGGCCGTAAAATTCCGGAAGAGTTTGAATCTGTAGCAACAGCATAAGAACCTCAATTCTCTTAATTTTTTTTACCAGTTTTTCTGTATCAGTGTGTACGTTCTCGTACTTTCTGTTCATGTCTTGGTTGTTCCTGTTTCTCCCACTGATCTTGTTTTGTTATAGGTGCAACATTACATCTTTGTGGTACAAGCACAAGACTCCGGTCGTCCCAGTCTCTCCTCCACACTCACAGTATACTTCAATGTTGTGGATCTCAACGACAACGCCCCTCTGTTTGATCCCATGAGCTATAGCAACGAGGTGTTTGAGAATGTTACCGTCGGAACGAATGTGGTTACCGTCAGCGCCACTGACCTTGACTCAGGTTTGTGGTCTTCATATCTTGCTTTTTAATTGTGCTATTGAACCTTGTAAAGCACAGCGTTTACCCTACTTAACTCCAAGTTTAATATTCAAAATTCTACATTGTGCACACAGGGAACATGGAGATGTTTTCTATGGATCTCGAAACAAAGACAGATTATTTCGTTATACAGCATTAGATGTTAGTTTCTATAAAGGAGTCGGAAGGTGTTTACTACGCTGTACGAACTGGATTTTTAGATATAATTCAAAACTCAGAAGGGTTTAAGGACGCTATTAACTACTTTCGTAGCATCGATATTGAATAAATATGGGCGCATTTGTGGAACGGTACTGACTGGAGAACTGAAGTGTTAGGACGTTGACATACGAGGGCTGTCCGGAAAGTATCGAGTCACTTTGAATATCTCGGGAACCGGCAGCGTGGTCTTGATGACACTTAGAAGCCAGTCAGAGGAGACCTTACTGTGCATCCGTGAAGTCACTCTCCCGTGGGGCTAGTCAGTCGACAGTGAGACGCCGTTGACTGAGATTGTGTACTGTGTGACTGTAGCATTCACAATGACCGAACGAGTAGATCAGCTTCATCACGACAATGCGCCTGTCCATTTTACGGCTCTCGTGCAGGCATTTTGGCAAAGCATCACATCACCCAGATCTGTCAGCCCCACTACAGCCCAGATTTGGCTCCCTGCGACTTTTGGCTTTTCGCAAAGCTAAAATCGCCGTTGAAAAGGAGGAAATATGTGAATGCGACTGTCACACAGTACACAAGCTCATTCAACGGCGCCTCACTGCCGACTGACTAGCCTCGTGGGAGAGTGACTATTTACGGATGCACAGAGTAAGGTCTCCTCTGACTGGCTGCCAAGTTACATCAAGGCTACGCGACCGGTTCTCGAGATTTTCAAAATAGCCTCATACTTTCCGGACAGCCCACGTATATTTGGCTACTGTCTTGACCAAAAATGCCTCCCGGATTGGTCTGGTATTGAAGTTGGACATCTGCGGGGAAAAGATGGCAACCGCCTGAACAATTGCAGGGTTTTTGTAAATCATATAAACCTTTTAACATACCTGTACACAAAGCAAATCTTACAGGCTCTAATTTCTGAGTTGCTACTGAATCGTAGTGAATCTGCAGTGAAAGTCTTTTGCGTTCCGTGTGGGGGTAAAGTAAATTTCACCGGTTTTCGACACTTTTCCATTGCTTTCAGTAATTATTGATATGGCGCATGTCAAAATGTTACTGGGAGGTTGTGAGTTCCGTGAAAAATCGGAACTGTGAGAGCCATTCTTTGCTTATGGGCGTAAGCAAATTTCTTTCCATATTTTCCACCATTACTGTCTGATTTGTACGAAATTTGGCGTAAGAAAACTTCACATGTTGTTGTTGGGTATTTACGCGAAAACTGGGGCGTGGAAGACCATACTTTTCTTATGGGAGTAACTGCTGTTACATTTGCTCATGTAATGTGAAACCGAATGACACTATAAGTGACACTGCAAGTGGCGTACTTGGTTCCTTAGAATGTAGAGTACCAAGGCGTTCGCCTTGGTACTGTACATTCTAAGGAACCAAGTACGCCACTTGCAGTCTTGTGTTATACCGTTTATGTTAAGCGCTATTATACCAGACGGCACAAAATACTCAGAGTATAAATAACAATGAGTTGCTAGCATTGTGAGCTGATCTTAGTTTTGTAATTACTTACTCCGTGGAGTTGAGTTCTTCTTCCAAATCTAACCGGTTCTCAGCTAGTCAAGAAATTTCTCTCATTTTATGGAACCCGAAGATTCGTTGCTGCATTTACAACTGACCGCAACCTGTCCCTGTCCTGATCCAGAGTAATCCAGTCCATGCCCCATCCCACTTCTTGGAGATCCAGTATGATATTTTCCTCCCATCTACGCCTGGGTATTCCAAGTAGTCCCTTTCCCTCAGGTTTCCCCACCAAATTCCTGTGTACACCTCTTCTCTCCCCTATAGTGCTACATGCTCCGCCCAACTCATTGTTCTCGATTTGGTTACCCGAATAATATTTGTTGAGGAGTACCGATCATTAAGTTCATCATCAGGTAGTTTTTCCATTCCTTCGTTTTCTTGTCCCTTTTAGGCCAAGTATTTACCTCAGCACCCTATTCTCAAACACCCTCTGCCCACGTTCGTCCCTCAACGTGAGAGACCATGTTTCAAACCCACAAAAAACAACAGGCAAAATTATAGTTCTGTACGTGGGTGGTCTGAAACGTTCTCTGCCTCGAGCATAGATGGCAACACTATCGGCAAGATTTTTTGTTCCTAAGTTGGTACATCTGTCATAAGCATCCTTGTGAAACTGCAAATCATTCTGTCAAGTAGTTTGTTTTGTACAGCTGCCTGAAGCAGGAGTGTTGTCTGTATCCGTTAAAATGGACAAAATTGAGTATCGTGCGGTTATAAATTTCTTTGTAAAAGAAGGTTTGACGCCAAATGAAATTCATTCGAAGTTCATAAAAGTTTATAGGGACTCTTCTCCTTCGTTTTCAACAATTAAGAAATGGGCTGCAGAGTTTAAACGTGACCGTACCAGCCTTGAAGGTGATCCACGTGAAGGACGTCCAAAAAGTGCAACAACAACAGAAATTATTGAACAAGTGCACGATATGATATTGGATGATCGGCGGATGAAAGTGCGTGAAATTTCTGAGACTATAGGCATTTCAGAAGAACGTGTAGGATATATTTTGCATGAAGAATTGGATATGAAAAAGCTTTGCGCGAGATGGTTGCCGCGCTTGCTCACAGCAGATCAAAAATGCACTTACATGAAAATTTCTGAACAATGCTTGGAGCGTTTTAACAAAAATAAAACTGATCTTTTGCTTCGATTTATTACTATGGATGAGATTTGGATTCACCATTACACACCAGAATCCAAACAGCAGTCAAAACAGTAGACGGAAAGCCGGATGTTCGGCGCCAAAGAAGACAAGGTCGGTTCCATCAGCAGGAAAGGTCATGGCATTGGTGTTTTGGGATGCTGAAGGCATTTTGGCTATTGATTATCTTGAAAAGGGTAAAACAATACCCGGGAAATATTATTCCAATCTTTTAACCACACTAGACGAAAAAATTCGCGAGGAAAAAACCGGTTTGCAAAAGAAAAAAATCATTTTTTTATCAGGACAATTCACGCGCCCATAAAAGGATTTTGACAATGGCAAAATTAAGAGATCTGCATTATGAATTGTTGGAACATCCACCCTATTCTTCAGATTTGGCACCCTCTGACTTCTATGTCTTCCAAAAACTCAAACTCGTTCTCGTTGGTCAGCGTTTTTCCTGGAATCAAAAGCGATTGCAGCTGTATAGGGGTATTTTGCAGATCTTACGAAGAACCATTACAGGGACGGGATAATGGCGTTGGAGTATCGCTGGAATAAATGTATTAGTCTTAAGGGAGATTATGTTGAAAAATAAAAATGAATTTGAAATTATAAATTCGTTTTTTCATTGCTAGGCCGAGAACTATGCAGATCACCCTTTTATCTGAATCTTTATATTTTTGTATAGCAAACTTTAAGACAAGGGATTCTGCACGAAATGGTAGCAATCAGTCTTCAATCTGCTCTTAATTTTTTCATGAATAGAATTTTGATTCTTGAAGGTTGTTCCCAAACATTTGAACTATTACACCTTTTCAAAGGAACTACTATCAATCTTTATATTGTAACTTCGTCCCCATTATGATCTCGAGACATGACCATATTCTTAGCTTTATCAGCATTTACTTCTAGTCCACTCTCCTTACTAGCAACTACTAAAGCCCCTGTGTTTTTCGTTGTAGTATTTGCGCTTCTTCCCAATGTATTAAGATCATCAGCATAAACCAGAAGCTGATTTTGACATTCAGAGGAATGTGCCTAGTGATATGTTCTTATAATAAAAGCCAACGAGATTCACTATTTCTCAGCTTTATTTGGTAAAGAGCTCTACATGTTTCGGACAGATTTACTGTCCATCATCAGGGTCTTAATACTGTATTCACAGCAATAGGTACTTGTCGTACTAGTTATGTTGCCTGTCTGCTAGTTCCATCCTGACCTCGCTAGCTGTTTGGGTACATTCGGTGGCATGACGGTGACAAGAGTTTTATTGAAAAGTGGTTGTATATAAGGGATTTGAATTCCTTGTGTTGAGAAATATTTTATTCTTTTGGGTTACTGCTGTTTGTAGTTTGTTTGGTGATTTGCAACGTTTTGGGGGAACCTCTTGGTCCCGTCTTTCAGGGTATCTACCAGACCGCCCTGTGTCATGAAGCATCTGACCAGATTCCAGGTCATTCAGTTAGTTCAGTGTATTTTGATTGGTACTAATTTGAAGCCTTTTTAGGAAAATTGGGGTAAAATGAGGATTAAAGTTTTCCTAGCTAACTGCCTTGTAACGTTAAAAAAATGGTTTCCAATTTTACTTTTTGTTGTATGACCTATAGAGTGAAATGAATCTGCGAGACCTTTATAGAGAATCTTGTTTACAAGTGTGTTTACGTGATTAGGCAGTACTACTTCCCCACAACTTTTTTACTCCTCACCTGGGCCTGACATAAACAAGGTACCCCGAAAACTAGTTTTTCACTTATATTACTAAGCAGTGCAGTTGAGACTGTCTACTGAATTAAAATATCTCAATGTCTGTTATTATGCCATTTTGCTGCCCATCTCCCTACCTACCTATTTTGACTCTCAGAAGCCCTCAAGCAATTCTTACAGTAGTCTGGGTGTCACCAAACATTACAAGGTACAGGCTGTTGGTCAGTATGCTTTTGTTCTTCAGCTTAGAATAACTGATTTAACGCAATTTACTGACGAGAATGAAGCCAGAGCAAAGAAAGGTAGATCCGACCGTTTGCATAATTGTCTTACAAGATGAACGTGATAGACACTAGTGGCCCGCTTTGCTTGCCAGCCTCTGCACCCCCGGCGAAAGATCTCTCCGTACCCATTCAGTGGGAGGTGGGGAGGACCCCTCTGCAGGCCTTGGCGCTTTGGAGAAGAGAACAATTCGTTACTGCTCCAGGAAATAGAAATCAGTTCCTAGATTTCGCAGTCGATGCACCCGCTGCCAAGTCATTCCATCCATTTCCCGATTCCTGAATAAAGCTAGAGTTGTTTTGAAATGAATGTGGAATTGTCTCTTACGTCCTGCACGCATTTTAGAAAGTGGGCTGGAATAGCTTAGCGTCAGGGATAGATGATTTCGGCTTCGAATCCCGGCAGGGACAAGAGATTTTTCGCTTCTCCAATTCGTCCAGATCGTCCCTGGGTTTCAGCCTCCTATTCAGTGAATACTAGGGGGTTTCTTCCCGTGGGTAATGCGGCTGAGGCGTGATGTTGCCCATTCGCCTCCACCTTGTGTCGTAACTGGGTGGAACTATACAGCTGCTCCTTCCAGTTGCCTTCGTGGCATGACAAGGGACAACTTAACCCTCTACACATTTTATAAGTCTTATTTTTGGGGGGTTCTGGTGTCGTGTGGTGTGTTAGAAGGTTACCGATGTTTCGGAGGAAACTCCTGCTTTGTCTGTAGTTGAGGAACGCGAAAATTTATTGCCGTGTTTAGTTGAGACTATTCCACTGGTCTATATCCTTTACCAGTTGCAGCTAGTCCACATTATATCGTCCTGAGCCTTTAAGTCGATTTACCAATTATCTTGTCGTCTTCTTCAGTTATTTTATTTAAGATTTAACACCAGCTGAAAAAAACTTTCTTTTAATGATTGCTAGAAGGTTGTAAGATTTTTAGTTCATTTTACATACGGTGTGAAGTTTCTGAAAGAGAAACTCCTGGTATGGAAGGTAGCTTAGGATGTACGTAATATGCAGTTGCGAGTATCCGAAAATTTGGCCTTCTCTCTGGCATGAGAATAAATAATTCTTCACCTCAGAGTATCTCATGTTACCAAGTTTTGCACAGTTGTGGATGTTTGTTTAATTAGAGGTGCCACTTCTATTAGTGTCGTGCTTGGACTTAAGATATAGGAGTTAATATTAGTGAGTCTGCCTAGAACTGCATAATGAGCAGACTCAGGGGTAATATGGTAGGATGACTGAGTTGGGGGGGGGGGGGGGGTGAGACATGTAACATGCAGGGAAGAGATGAGAAACGTACACAGAAAATCACGAAGAAAAATGACCGCTTAGAAGATTTAAACGTAGTATAGCGAATAATATTAAAATGGATCTTAAAAGAAATTAAGTTGGATTTGTCCGGCTTTGGTAATCACGTGGACCAGTGGCATGCTCTTTTAAACGGAGTAGTGAGTAATGCGGCGCCATAACGTGTAGGAGGGAAGAATGGATGAGCAACTGTTGTCTTCTCAAGAGGAATTAACCTTTGTGGATTTACTTAGTCATACGTCTGGAAGGTTATGACTGGCTGGATAAGTTGAGACAGGACGGCTGTTGAACAAAAATCCACTTGGATGGCTGAAGTAGACTGGGGGATGTGGTGCTTGCGGAGGTGGTGGATTTAGCTAACTCAGAGACGTATGAAGTGTCGGCTTTTCGGAATAACATTATTATACTCTCAGCGGGAATCCTTGGAAAGGAAGGCAAATAATCCGATTACTCTTCCTCGTCATTGACAGCCTCTTCCTCTAGGAACTTAATTTTCTTACTTCTCAGATGGTAACTCTACACCATATAGGGTTTGTAGGCGGGAGGTGCCAACTGTTTGAGGAATCCTCCCGCGCGTCCTATTCTAGGCCTAAGCACCGCGGTTTCCAAAATCTGACCTCGTTATCTCGACAGTTTATCTAACGTTTCTTTTGTCCCCCCTCAGAACGTTTTGTTGCTTTTTGTATCTTTTTGTAACTGCTCATTTAATGATCTGACTCGATCCCTCTGTCGTTAGTGGACAGGAATTTCTAACGAAGAGGAAAGGAAAGAACACATATTTCAGAAATGAAGAGGGAGTCTGGTGGTTTATATATCCGACTGAGTCATCTCTTGTTTGACTGTCTGGATACCCACACTACAGAGCTGTTCCACAGTAGGATAGCAGGAAATACTGTGATGTGTGTAAAGCGACTCTGTGGATGAGTAAACTGTAATCCGGACTGTCTTACTGAGTACAGTAACAAGGTATATTTAACTGCTGTTTAGGAGGTTACCACCCAGTGTCTTGTGACGTGATATCTGGCAGACCGGAACCGACTTCCCTGAGGGATCTGCTCTGCTACCCTGAAGAAGGGTTCGTAAATATGAAGGTAGCCACAAGGTATACGTGTATGATCTCGAGACCGCAGTCGATTTTTTCGCTGCTGAAGATGTGCTCATACTACACCTGTCGCTCTGTTGAAGCATTGACGGCTAGAAAATAGCGTGAGCTTTATTTGCGTTTGAGTGATGTTGCCGTGTGGATGTGGGCTGTCTTACCAATGTTTCGGACTAACCTTGTCCATATTCATGGTTTAGGAATCACCCTTTTTAAGAAAATGTCATTGTTATACGGAAGGTGAGGACAGGACTGGGGCTACGCTTTCCTATTTGCTCGCTCACACCCGCAACCTAGTCCACCCTTCTTTATGTACATGGTGTTTCTCCTCAGTTGCTTTATTGCTTTTCCCTGAAGATGGAAGTATCAGGTTCCTTCCTTCAAAATGCTGGTAGCACTGCAGACATTCCCAGGACCTCTTGAAACCAAAGCAGGATGGCGGTAATTTTGGAACATCGGTTAAGATCTGAAGTCATCCTTGAATAGGCTTGTTTCTGTATCTTTTGCCATATGTTGCAGGTGACAACGGACGAATAGTGTACAGCATAAGTGCAGGTGACGAGGACAATGACTTCGCTATAGCACAGAATGGCACTATTTACACTACGAAGCTGCTTGACAGGGAAACAAAGTCTTTGTACAACTTGGTGGTGATGGCCACGGATCAAGCTAAAGCGACCCAGCAGCGCCTCTCTTCCACTGTCCAGGTAGGATCAAGTGTAACATTTGAATGTTAGCAGAAAGCAAAAGGTTTGAAGAATACTGTCTTGTGGGACGTGACGTCGCTGTAAATATTTTCCCGAAATATTTATATTGGAATTTTTTTATTATTATTATTAATAATATTATTCATCTCGCCAGAGAATTATAAAAACTGGCTCATTTTTTGGTCTTCCTTTTAAAACCATGTAATTTCATTTTCCCTAAAATGTAACAGGAACATTTTTTACCGGAGAAATTTTAAGTTTCTACAGTTCTGCAGCAGGGAAAATGTAAAATACACAGTTAAGTTTGTGTGTCACAGCCAAACGCTTGTATTGTAACAAACACCCAGAGCACTGTGCACGTTGAGGGTAAATCTTAACCGTCATGTCACTGTAAATTTATTATATAGCCTAAACATCGTTTCACAGGTAATATATTTTATTTATTGGACTGACACACACAGTGATGCTAGTGTACGTAACGTTCTTGATGTCGAATGGTATTTCGTTGATTCACATTCGGGTATAATAGAAACCATAATAAAGATAATGTAATAGGACAGAGGGTGACACAAAACAAAGGCGTCGAAAATATATATTTAACGAATTGCATAAAGTCATTTGTCTTATTCAGTAAATGTATTGTACAGTAAGGGGTAAACCTGATTACATCATTTGTTGCTGCTCACATTTCGTACGTATGCCTTCACAGTATCCTGTCATTCACAGTCAAATTTTTGAAGTGCCAAGGTCCGACGTTTCAGCCGTTTCAAACTGCGAGTCTCACTGCGTCTCCCTTACTGTATTTCTGTTGTACGAGTATAATATGAAGTTACGCTGAGGTTTCTAACAGAGCAGAATTTCAGCGCCAGTTGTTCTAACGGAGAAGCACACGCTAGACGTGCCTGTATTTTATTGTTGGTTTACGAAAGCCAGCCATGACGGTATAGAGAGCATAAAACATAATATTCTTACCGATTAAAAAATGAATGGTTCCCTATATTCCGTGGCTTCTTCACCGTCCCACAGCATAACTGCACGCAAGTCTTCGTTGACTTTTGGTATTACAGTTTTGTCACTGTTCAGCACTAACGAATTCTCAGAATCAGTATCTACAGTTAAACATTCAAGTGAGCAGTATTTGCTCAGCACTAAATTCATACTACGGTCGTCATGCGGACATAGGCAGCAGTGATGTTATCAACAGTTTCCTTATGTTTCCGACCTTCGCCTTCTTTCCTGGATAGATTTGAGTCCCGGCAAAGGCTAAGGTTATTTCTCCCCCCCGAACTGTCTGCACCGGCTCTGGAGCCCACCCGGCGTCTTATTCAGTGCGTATTGGGACCCTTGCCTGAAGTAAAATGGTCGGGGCCTGATGTTGACCGCTTACTTCCTTTAGTACCGTGTACATGCTTCTATGCCGGTCCCAGTTGCCGCGAGGTCTAAGGCGTAGGTCTGCGGCCGCTCGCCTGTTGAGATTCTGGGTTCGAATCTGACCGGGGGCATAGATGTTTGTCTGTTGTGTGTTGTGTTTTGTCAGGTCGAGGTCTGTGCGACGAGCTGATCACTCGTCCAGAGTAGTCCTACCGAGCGGGGTTCGCCTTTGTGTGTGATCTAGAAAACCTCACGAATGAGGAGGCCCTGGCCCACTGAGGGCTGTCTCGCCAAAAACATACAAAGAAACATGCTTCCATGGTGTGGAATGAGAGAAGTTTACCTTTGCTCGTCAGTGGCAGGCAAGAGTGTTTTCTATGCGCTTGACCTGTCTGGCAACAACAGGTTCAACAGTTCCCGTAATCATTTTATATGACGCCCGTAACATATTCTGCCCTTCGGGTTTTATTAGTCAGACACTTCCAGCATTCGTTTTTGTGCCATATTTCCCCTTGTTCCGCCCATGTGCTTTACCGTGTTCCATAGTTGTTGTGGCATTCCTTATTCTACATGTGTAACCCACTGATAGGCTGTCTTTGAAACCTGTCTTAGACTTCATTAATAGGCTTATAGCTCAGATGCCTATAGTGTAAGCCATGTGTGTGTGTGTGTGTGTGTGTGTGTGTGTGTGTGTGTATATATATATATATATATACCCTTATATACCTGCAAATAATGAAATAATAACCTGTGTCCAGACAACTATTAAGCTTGTAGTGTACAGGTGATTTTTTTTTTGTATGAATTAGCACACTAACCTTGTAAATGAGTAAGTTGATCGAAATAATATAAGGAAGCTGATTTCCTGCCTCACAGAAAACATTTAACTTATCAGTTATGAAGTTAATTGCGCCAGTGGAAGCTCCTGTAATTATCACTGATTATTCTGAGAACCAACTTAAAGTCTCGAGGCGAATCTTAATGGACGCCATTCCGTTGTACTTATTACTAAATAAACTACTTATTCAGTCTAACACAACACAGGTTTATAAAATATATTAGAAATGCATTTTAGAATCTTCTTTTCAGGCGTGTTCGCAAAATTGCGAAAACGACCATTAGCCTCGTCACGTCTGTCTGTCCGTCCGTATGGAACAACTCGGCTCCCACTAGAAGGCTTTTCATGACGTTTCATATTTTAAGATTTTTCAAAAATCTGTCGAGAAAACTACAGTTTCATTAAAATCGGACAAGAATAAAGGGCACTTTAACCCTTAAAAGCCTGAATTAAATCCCATCTGCTATTTGCTGGCATTATTAGGAGCTCACCATTTTCTCCACGTTAGCAGGATAAGGGTTAAATTATTAACCTTTAGGCGACTAATGTCAT
>Ga0268261_10000807_pt1 | contig 20620 bp, 19 predicted proteins | sample TergutNc150P1_FD_190353 | JGI IMG/M metagenome (GOLD analysis project Ga0268261, IMG submission 190353) | Nasutitermes corniger P1 segment gut microbial community from laboratory colony in Florida, USA - Nc150 P1 (SPAdes) (version 2) | ecosystem: Host-associated > Arthropoda: Insects >...
TTCTTACAAAATGATCTACCTGAACAGCTGGAAGACGTTCCCTTGGATACAAGGCGTCACATGTACCTACAGCACAATGGAGCACCAATCCATTACACCAGGATGGTAATCCAACATCTGAATAACATGTATCCTAACTGGTGGATTGGCCGAGGTAGTCTAATTCACTGGCCTGCACGTTCCCCCAACTTAACCCCCTTGGATTTCTGTTTATGGGGATGGCTGAAGGGGGAGGTGTACAGCACCAAAGTGGAAAGATGTGCTGACCTTGTAGCTTGCATCAACATTGCCTGTGTCCATATAAAGGACCGCCATCATGAGCTACGGCGTGCAACACGCAGTACCCTGCAACGCGTTCATAAGTGCATTGAGGTTGGTGGCGGCATCTCTGAAAATTTGTTATGAGATGTGCCACACGTTGACGAGCCAGGGTTTTGTCCAACTGCAGATCATCAGTAACACAATGGTGAGTACCTGCATGCATGTGATGTTAGCTGTGATGTTATTACATAATTGCTGTTCGTGCTCGCAGGATGGTCCGTATCTTCTTTTTACCATATCTCAGTAACCGTTCAAAATCAGGCCCATGTTCATATGAACTTTTTTACTTAGAATCACACATACTACCATTTCCCAAAGTAATGCAGATTCCTCCTGAATCACCCTGTATATCTATGTAATAAAGGCTAAATATTATAATCACAGAAATGTTAACAGATACAAATGTCAATGTGCCACAGGACTTAAAAAATGACAGTTTCACCAATCTTAAAATCAGCTACTCTGAACCGTTTCTCTACTGTTCACAGCAGATGTCTGACAGCCCATTCTAATTGGCACTGCAGACATGTGCCTGTTTAGTGACATGATGTTTAAGATATAATGCGCTCCTCTAATCCTCATTACAAGATGATGAGAACAATGGTGGGCAAAAGGCACAGGAGTGTTTAATATGAACCCCGAATCACGTTGCAAGTTGAGAACATTTACATTTTGTCAGCCAGTGGCAATTAATATAGTGATGGATGTGTCAAATATGAAATGTTGACAGACAAGGCCAGGACCTCACCCACACACCACTATCCAGGACCAGACACGATCAGTTTCTTCACTTTTATTATGCAGAAGTTTAAAAACAAACAGTGTAACTCTACGGCCATAGCTCGGAAACATGAAAAGCAAAGGAAAAAGAAAAATCAGCAACCCCAAAAGAAAATTGTTTTCTTCTCCAAGCATTCTTGCTTGAACAAAATGTGAATCTATAAAGTTACTTGGGTATCAGGTTATAAATATGACACATTACAGATATTCATGACATGCTCTTCATACAGAGCACACTTCTTACACATGGAAGCAAATGGGCATCTCATGTATTGTGGAAAAACTCTATCCTCTAAAGAATATAGCTTTCTCACAAACATGGAATCACTGCAAACAGAAGTGGTGGCCTGCTCTTTAACCATACTTGTGTTAGTTTCCCTACCTTGAACTCTCATGTGTCTAACATAACCTCTGCTATTTTCTGTTGTTCTAGCACTTGGTTAGTTACCTATTTGCTTGGAACTTGATTCAGTGTTGACATACAAAGAAGCTTCTGGGATACTGTCAACAGCAGAAGAAGCTGGTTGGATCTTGCTGCCTGGTGGTGACGTTTGATGCTGTGGACTAGCTGGTGAGTCTAGGCCATGGTCAAGTGTCAGCAGTGAATCGAGATCGGTCTCCAGCCACGTACTGTGGTGACGCTTCCTACCAGGTATAGGGCCTGCACCTAGATAATAAAAAGAAACATCAGAAACATCTGAACATTGAATGACCATACCTAGATGGACAGTTTACCTATGTCAGACTTCGTGGTGGAGGGCAGTTTATTACATTACAATGTTCCTTCTGCATCCCAACACCGACAGACTGCTCTGAAAGTTATTTTGATATGCTTTGCAGTTTATTACCCATTGTTTCACGGTCATAAAATGTGCCCACAGATCACTGTAGCTTGAAGATTGAGTCAGCAGAATGTACTAATTAACTGCATTAAAACTGCCCATCAAACCATATCCAAAATTTATTGTCATACTTATTATTTACTAGAATATATTTGGGCCAACTTGGCCATTTTCAGGTAAATACAAAAGTATACAAAATACTTGGAAGGGTAATTGTACCATTAAGTTTTACAACAAGATATGAGATCTCATTTTTACATACAGAGTAGTAATTCATAAGGATTCATGTCTTGACATAATTTTGGAGTTGTATATATTCTAGTAACCATAAGGGTATGCAAGAACTGATTAAGGTTATTTTATTTTCAGGATTTAATTGTGGTATATAATATTATTTATAAAAGAATGTATATAGTAGTTTCTTAGTTTTAAATTTTCCATTACTTTAATTAATTTTAGTGTTACAGAAAATCTGTAGACCAAGTTTGGTTGTTTATAGGTTATATGCTTCTTTTAATGGTGAGTCTAGAAAATGAAATACACAAAACAAAAAACAATAACCAGCTTAATGACAAAACTACCTGGGAACCAAACACCATCTTCAGAGTGTTATTCCAGCGAGACCCATAAACAATAAACAGTAACATTCTTTTAGTACTCAGTAATCCATCAGTTTCTACATAACACAAACAGATACCTTCCACCCAATATATCTTCTGAACAATAATGTGTAATTTATCTCTATACTCCCATCCTTAGCAAGAGCTGTAAAAAAAATTTCTTTATCTCCCACTCTGAATTTATAATCAAGGTTACTCTATTGATTTCATATTTTATACTTTGAAAATCAGATCACAGCCAAGTCACTAATACAAATCCCAAGAATTCTTCAAAACTGTAAGAATCTTCACATTTCATTTAACTGTTATTCTAACAACTTCTCTATCACTCACACTCATATTCATTCTACCCTTTAATTCCAATTTTCAGATTCACCATTCAAAGAAGATCATAACCAATTAACCACCACACAAGCTCTACAGTTTTCTACAATAATAAAACCTTCAACTTCTCTACACTCAAGATAAGAACATCTTAAAACCAAGAAAGTATTCTACAAATCCTTCTGTAAGTTAAATTTCATACCAGAATTAACCTTTAAAAGGCAAATGTCATATATATATATATATGTGATGGGACCCCACCCCTCTCATGGCAGAATGAGGGATATATGTTGTCACATATGCAGCTGGAACTTCAAGTGGGGCTGATAGATTTATGAGGAGTAATAAAACTATACAAACAGACCAGGACCCTTGTCAATGAATGAAGCTTTCATTTCCTGCAAAAAGAAAAGTTAAGCCACCCAAGGTTTGGTAAGTAGTTATCCAAAGCTGAAATAACTTTTTTCTTTCACACAAGAAGAAAGGTCCCCTCTTTCAAAAATGTTTACTTTAGAAACTTGACTTCCAGTCCTTTCCAAAATGCCATTGTGAGACCAGAAGTTCGTAAATATATTTGCAAATTGTTTCAAAAATCTCACTGGTGGATTTTTAATTTAACTTGTTCTATAACTGAAACTTAAAAGTTTAACAATTTCATAAATTGCACTGTCTATATATACTGGGGGGGGGGGACAACAAGAAGCTTCAGTAGAAGACGAACCACAGGTTGCAACAAGTGGCGAAGGACTAACAACCTGGGAACGCCTAAAGGAAAGAACACAAATTTTCATTCTTTTGTCAGTCCTGCACAGGGTGTTAAAAAAAAAAAGCTCCACACATCAAGAAAGACAGCTTGCCACTGTCTGTGTCGATGTCTTCCACAGAAATTTTTCATCTGCTGGTGGAAGACCTGGCCGCCGACTGCCTGATGTTATGACTTTCATTGCCTTAGCTCTGCAGATAGGACACAAATTGAAAGAAATACTACATGACTACTGGTCAAGACTTAGACAGTTACACATTGCTTTTGTGGTAAGACCATGACACAAGAAAGATTTTTACAAATACTGCAATTTCTGCATTTTGCAGACAATTCACAAAGACTTGACGAAGGTAAAGAATATGAACGACTATGGAAAGAAAGGACTGTCTGACACACTGAACAGGGCTTATGCTAAATTCTATAACCACTTGGAGCATTTGACAGTGGATGAGGTAATTGCAAAATTCAAGAACAAGGTTATCTTCAGGCACACACTCCTAAGAAAAGAACATGTTTCCACTACTGACGACAGGACTGCAACATATGCAACTGTTAAGATATTTGACTAGCAGAGTTGAAGGTTTAGGTCATAAAATATTTATGGACAATTTCTTTTCATTCCCAAGACTTTTTGATACCTTGGACAGATATAAAATAAATTCATGCAGGACATTTCGGCCCAACAGAAAAAAATGCCCTGTGACTTTGGACCAAAAATAACCGAAAAGGGGTGATGTAAGAGTGAGGATCAGGGGAGGTTTGACCGCATTATTTTGGAAGGACAGATGGGAAGTTTACATGCTAACTAATATGGACCCACCAGCAGCAAAAGAAGTTTTTGTGATGAAAGCAACCGCTCTGTGAAACCTCACACTTTGGAATGGTACAATCTGACATGGGTTACGTGGACAATTCTGATCACATGGCCAACAGTTATTCAATGATTTGACATACCTTCCGGTGGACCACAGAATGGTTTTTCCACCTTCTGGATCTAACAGTACTCAACAGCTGGATACTGTTACTTCATGTGGGGCTAATTATACCCACTGAGATTTCAGGCTCCTTCTGATGAGAAATTTGATTGAAGAAGCTGGAAAAAGCAAAGATCCCGCCCTTCCAGTTTGGTTGGAAGACCAAGTGCAGCCGCAACAAATGTTGTGCGACTCGAGAGCTGCCATAACCAGCACTGGCCAGCGAAATCATCCACCCAACTCTGTCGTCGTCTGTGTTCATTTCGCGGCCAGAGAAAGAGCAGAGTCTATAAGTGCTACAGATCTGACATGGGCCTATGTGTGGTACCTTGTTTCATGTAATATCACACCAGTATATTTCTAAATCACCCTCACTGTGAATAATGTGTCGAGATAAAAGTGATCCAAGGTGCCACAGACCTTCTAGAGCAAACAGAATTATGTGAGTAATGAACTATTCACACCACATTTTATATAATGCATGCAATTCACAGGCCTATATCTATCATAAAAAAAAGGTGAACTTTTTTTTCCCAAATTAATCAATTCATAAACAGAGTGAACATTTTATTTCCTTAAATTTGAAGGAAAAGCATATGAAATATGCCTGTTTTTCTAAGAGTAAGCATTAAAAATTGAAATCCCCAGTTAAAAATCTTGGCAGGCTGCCACCGCATGGAGGGCTTTAATTTGGCATTAAAGGGTTAATTATCATGCTTTATGTAAAACAATAAGATCTCATGTCTTTTTATAAAACTTACTGTTGCAATTAATATCCCAAAATGGCCAAGTTGGCTGAAACAAGTTATAATGAATACCGTACCAACAAATTTTTGGTTTTAATTCTATGGGTTATTTTAATATACATAGGGGGACCCAAAAGAAACCGGAATTTTGTAATAAAAAATTGTGTATTTATTTTTAGGTGTTACAAATTCAGTCTCCTTCAAAGTACTGTCCATTTGATGCAATGCACCAGTCTAAACGCGTTTTCCACTTTTCGAAGCAGTCCTGAAACTCTTTCAAAATGATGTCTTTTAATGCCTCCGTCATTTTTTTCTTCACCTCTTCCACGTCCGTAAAACGTTTTCCTTTGAGGACGTCTCTGGGTCGTAGGCATAGCACCAGCTTTCGTCACCAGTAATGACCTTCAAAAAAAGGTTAGGGTCGATTTCCAAGTGTTCTTTCAATTCACGGCACGCATCCACTCGGGACTGCTTTTGATCAGCCGTGAGCACATGAGGCACGAATTTTGCTGCAACTCTTTTCATTTGCAATTCCTCGCTCAAAATCCATTGGCAGGAACTCCAGGACACACCAGACAAATCAATAAGATCGTCAGTTGTTGTGCGACGGTCTTCAAAGATCAGTTCACAAATTATCGCGATGTTTTCATCCATTCGGGATGTCGAGGGTTGCCCTGAGCGAGGTTGGTCTGCAAATGACAATTCACCATTCCTGAAGCAGGAAAACCACTCCTAGACTTGTGTTTTCCCCGATGCAGCTTCCTTGTAAGCTGTTTCAAGCAATACAACTGTTTCCCCTGCCGTTTTCCCTAACAGAAAACAGAATTTCACAGCTGCACGTTGTTCCAACTTTTCAGCCATCACAAAAATCGACGAACAAGCGAGAGGTGCTTAACAAAAAAATTTACTACATGGCACCATGACTTCACTCGATGCTGCCGGTCTGCAGACTAATGCAAAAGGGTCCTCGCAAGAGGCATCTAGCAGCGGAAGCATGTACTACAACGGACCCGCCCACCAGAGAATGTTTCTGGTTACTTTTTGGTCCCCCCACGTAGTGTAACATATTATGACAACAGGAGGTACAGAATAAAGATCATATCTGGTAATACTTGCTGACAGGCACATACCTGCAACTCCAGTGGGTCCGGGGCGAATCTGTTGCACCAAAGTGTGGGATTTCTCAGTCAGGTGTCGAACCTGGATGCTCAGCTCCTGGCGTTGTCGCTGAAGATCCCCCACCAGCTGCTGCACTCGTTGTAGTTCTGCCTCAAGAGCTGCCGTTGTGCCACATGACACTGAATCAGGTACAAGGGCCACAGTAGACCGTTGATGATGCATCTCAGAACCTTGTCTTGAGGCCTGCAGTTTTTGGCGCAGTACAACCAACTCCTGCTCCAACCTTGCATTCTCTGCCACTGTTTCCTCCAGTTTCTATGATATAAATTAATAAGACTGGCTGATAATTATTAAATACTGACCTTATACAATTTTCTGGATGGACAGTAATAAACTTCATGATTTATATATTTCTCTTGGAACTCTTGCAGGTAGGCAACCTTCACATAATGGAATTTTAAGTCAAAACATGATGCCTAAACTAATAAACTAGTGGTGCTAGGCATGTGGAATCTGGTATGGAAGCAGACTATAAACATACACACACATCACATATGAAAAGTTATTTGGAAATTAATCAATACAAGCATGGCAACAACACAACTTTCTGGTTTTCTCAATATCACATAATGTACCACATAGTAAAACATCAAATGGCAGGCCAATAAATGAATACAGAATTCAAAAAGGTGTAAAAGGAAGTGGTCACAGAGTCACTTACACAATTTCTAAGAATACACTTTGAGGGATTAAGGAAGGATGGACGGACGGACGGACAGGTGCGCACGCGCGCGCGCGCGCGCGCGCACACACACACACACACACACACACACACACACACACACACACACACACACACACACACACACACACACAAAATCCTGCACAGGATAGTTGGTATTGTAGCCAAGGTTGAAACAAAGCACCTCACAGTTATAAATAAGGTCTACCACTTCAACTAATTTTAAATTGTACAACATGAACAAAAAACACACATTTCATAAATTACTGATCACATTTTTGTGCAACAACAAACAACATCTTTCTCACATGAAGAATCGTGACTTCCAGCTGACCAACTTACAACATTCCCCTCCCCCACATGCGCGCATGCATGTGCACACACACACACACACACACACACACACACACACATTCATGCACGCACGCACGCATGAGCACGCGTAGGCATCAAGCTAACCATTGTATCAAATTTAAAAAAAACCTATTGTGATCAATACTGAACAAAGTTTACATTCAGAGACATATGTAACATCACAAATGATCCGTCACTTGTCATCGTTATGGACAAAAAAGGATTAAATGAAAGTGGTGGAAACTGCAGAACAAGCAGCCCGAATATTAATATCAAACAATAAATGAATACAGTAATATGGTTAATAACTGCTTTCAAGAAAGGCCTTTTGGAAGACCAAGATAGAAATTGAGGGTAATATTAAAATATTTATTTTGATGTTGGTTCCTCTATCAGCACAACTTTACTAATTTGTCGTATTATTCTACGGCAACATGATTCAGCCATACTACAATTTATAATTTTAATATATACACATTTTTATACTAATGGTCAGCCTGAGAATTACTGTAACATGGTTGAAACATGTTGCCATAGAATAATAGCAAATTAATATCTACATAAATAAAGTTATATTTATGGTGTACAGTAAAATTTATTAATACTTATATACACTTTACAAAAAGACTGTGGTGAACTGTATTGTTTCAATCTGGATGTAGAAAGGATCAAGCTATGAGAATCTGTATTATGAGTGTTGAATTTGTGAGTCCTAATACCTGGAAGTTACTTTGGCACAACCTGAAAGCAAAGTAACTGTATTATGTCTCAACATTCAGTGATGCAAGGAGCAGGTATAGTAGTTTAAGAACTGAATGGAAAGTCATGGTTCCTAAAATTGTTCTTCTCTTGCTTTCTGTGCTCTACTGTCTACTGAGGTCCATTGGCTGGTGCACACATTTTCAGCTATGTTAAGCCATAAGACATAATCTTCATTTGCTGAAGTAATCAGATTCACACAGGCTTAACATGTCAAAACCTCACCTTGGAATTGTGTGCTAGAAGCAATCTGATGCGACTCAGCTCCTTCTCTAAGAGGCGCTGCTGTTTGCGGTACCTCTCAGCCTCAGCAGGGCTGGCTCGTCTGCCTTGCAGTTTGTGCCGTAAACCACCCAGTGCCTTCTCTAATAGTTCCTAAAGAAATATAAGATAAAACAGAGTCCGCAATATCAATATAAAATGAACATCTGATAACGCAAAATCAAAACAAAGAAACTTCTGATTTCACAAAGACATTACAGTTCTTCGTAGTTTTTCACTGCATTATTCACACACCCTCATTTTATATTTTGAACTTAAGAAAAGGAAATATCTGTGCATATTTCACACATTCCATTCTCATGCGTGAAATGTAACATCCACATAAATCACTGCCACAGTCTGATATGAGTGAAATGTGGAAGAAGCAGGAATAAGCTCTATCTTGTGCATTTTGATTGTTCTCTGTCATGCAACAAACAGGATTCTGTGCTGTGAAACTTGAGACTAAATTAATATTTTCTCAATAAACAAGCTTACACCTATAAGATAACTGGAGAGAATCCATACAAATAATAATGACACAAGTATAACATTACAACAATACATTTGTATCACCAGACTGAAACAAAACATACAGGGTGAATCAGATGTAAGTACATGACAAGTGTAACCTATGCCTATTAGCTCACAAGCCACTGCTTGAGAAGTGGAACTATTTACTGTAACCGTCCGGACAGGAAACGAGAGGGATTTATGACCGGTACGAGGAGTTTTATTTAAGTTCTTTAGCAAGTGTCAAAATTGTATTGGTGGAGGGGACAGCTCTATTCATGTTGGTATTTATTTTGTTTTGGTGGAAAGGAAGTTGTACCAAAGTGTATAGCAGTGTACAGGGGCACTGAGAGAATTATACATTTTATGACGGTACAGTAAGGGTAGGATTGCTAGTTGTCAGCGTCAGAATTGAGGGCTTAGAGAACTTTTGGGAACAATTAACATTGTAAACTTTGACAGTTTTGGACACCTTAAATCTTGCTAGAAGGATCCCATATTAGTCACGCTTGCACATTGAGACAACCAAGTATGACGCGTGTAGGGGTTCACACGGGTTGCGACAATGGAAGCAACGTTACGTAAATGGGAACCAATGAGGTTTAAAGTATTCAAAATTGTGACTTTCGACCAATTAGAAATAATGAAATTTAACATTTCTAACCAATAGGAACCATCCCTTTTTATTTAAAATTTGGAACTTATAGAGAAACCGGGATATACCAGAGAGTCAGTCCATTCGGCAGTGAGTCATTCGTCAGTCGGTCAGTCAGTCACTCGGCAGTGAGTCATTCGTCATTCGGCAGTCAGTCATTCGGTAGTCAGTCATTTGGCAGTCAGTCATTCGGCAGTCAGTCAGTCAATCAGTCAGTCAGTCAATCAGTCAGTCAGTCAATCAGTCAGTCAGTCAGTCAGTTGGTACAAGTTCATCAGATAGGCCAGTTTTTCGGTAAAAGTTGATCAAACAGAACGTACGTAACAACGACACTGTGAGGTCATTCTGCAAATATTCATCAGACAGGGCGGACGCGGAAATAACATACTGTACCAACATAAGCGTCAGTGAGATGAAGTGTATTTCAGTGCCGCGAGAGGACAGCTCTCATTAGAGAACAGTAATTCACGAGTGTGTACAAACAAAGTGATTATTCAAATAAACAATTGTGGACTCATTCTTTCGGCTGAAGTTCGATTAAAAAGACAAATTGGACACCATACCTCTGTCACACTCCCGTAAACTCCCACAAGAGAACTTTGTGACTCTACCGCTAGCTAATAAGTCGTCCTAATAAGTGTGACCCATTTGTCATTAATTACAAAGTGTTAGGATTGACGAACACGAGACAGCCGGCCGCTTCAGGGAAGAAGAAGAAGGCAACACATACCAGAGGTAGGTCGGTTGTATTACCCTACCCGAAACTTGGAATGGATGTGATGACATGGGAACTCATGTATGTGAGATGGTTAAAAACAGCAAAGGTTTTCAGCACTCTCATACCAAGTAAAGTTCATGAAATTTATGTTGTGTACTATAAGACTTCGGTCTGAGTGTCGATATCTTTGCTGTTGTGGAAACTTACTACTATAGTCACAAACAGCCCATTTACATGGCCCAACTCGAGTGCTACATTATCACACCAACTCTTGCAACCATAGCAGCACTGCAACTCAGAAACAGGCTTTCTACCCACCAACCAACCAAAGAGCTAACTGAGGGCAGAGACTTGCATGAAAGCACAAGTTTACATCCCTCCATCTGTTTAGACATTCCTGCATTTGGTGCATCACTGGGTTCAGTAACAGACGCCTTAAACTATAACTGGGATTGCGCTTATGTTAAAGAGTTCCTGTCACGGTTGAAGACCTCAACATGGGCAAACTGAGGGCCACTGCTCAAGAGGCAACAGGCCTTTAAGAGGGGGCATAACATTGGCTGGAAAGCTTTCTGGGATTCGAACCCAGATTGGTCATGTCTAAAGTTTGGGCTCATGGTGAAATTGAGACACTCAGGTTAAGCCACCATGCCTGGGAACAGTGCGGGCCATGCCTCGTCTTTGCGTGTTCTACCCTGGCATTCACCTTACAACTGAGGAAAAAAAGCAGGGGAAAAAACCTCAGTCAGGGTGGTCAAAAAGTGCCAGTTGCGCACAATTCACTATGTCGATATGGCCACCTTTTGGCAGGTAGTCACGACAAGTTTGTCGACTCCAGTCTCCCTTGGGAAGCTTGAAAAGATGTGTGTTAACACTCAGCGTAGATATCTGCCAAGGGGTTCCTCATCAGCTAACTGTGAATCGAATCTCTTGGTTAAAGCTGTGATGAGGTCAGCAAAGAATGCAACTCCCAAATCCTCAAGAATTTGCCTGTTACAAATGTACCAGGGTAAAATCAAAGCAGTGTGAAGACAACTGGATTGAAGCCTGCAGTTTCCTGGCATAGGCATGAGTGGTGGACCTCCAGATGGGGTACACATAATCCATCATAGGATGGATAAGCTGCTTATACAGCAGAACTCCATTCCTGATGAACAGACCACTCCCCCTATTTAGGAGACATCCTAACACTCCCAGTCTCTGGGCCACTTTCTTTCTCCCCTGATCGATATGAGTTGACCAGGTCAGCTGTTGATCAAGGATCACCCCAAGACAATGGGCAGTATCAACCCAGTGGCTTGGCTACCCAAAGGGCTGAACTGTCAGGATGCTGTATGCACTTTAAGAAATCTTTAAGGTAAATGCAGCCACTGCAGTTCACACAGCCCAGCAACTGAATGCTACAGTACCAATGCAACCAGACAGGCAGACATGTGAAAAACAGTCTGCTTTTGTTGTAAATAATGGACATGAGGTTAGCATACAGACTGTAAACCCCCTTTGATTTGTACACGTTTGGAAATTTTACGACTGTTCTGTACTGTTTACATAGTTTGTAGGCTTTCAATTTCTGTTGATCTGCTAATATCTGAGTATTTTTTATTACATGCTATTCAGAAAGTACACATACATGAGACAATACCATAGACACTAAACCACAAATCTTGTCATGGTATTTCATCACCATAGCCCCAGTGACCCAATAGCTGGAATCATTTATATTCTCAACCAAAATTAAACTTACGGGACATACACAGAATGCAACTTTGTACCACATTTTACACGCACGCACGCATGCACAAGCGCGCGCGCACGCGCACACGCGCGCGCGCACGCGCGCACGCACACACACACACACACACACACACACACACACACACACACACACACACACACACACACACACACACACACACACACACACACACACAGATTGGATAGAAATTCGCAATCTGGTTTTGTTTTATATGCTGCAGATATTTTGGGTGTATTTTTTTGTACTGTTTACGTTTGTTTACCTTTTTGTATGCCATATTCATGACATGTTTAGTTTAGTATGCCTTGAAATGATTCTGTCTGAAATCACTGAATAGTATCGAAGTTTTCACCCTGAATCTTTCCCCGAGGTGCAGCAGATGTAATGAATTAGAAATGTGGAAAATTTTACTTGGACTTAGGGTCACTGATGTACCACATCACATTAGCTACTGTATGTTAGAGGTGAGATGGTTTATGCTCAGCAGTTTGATACACTCCATAGAATGCTAGAGCAGACATTTTTTGCATACTTTGATTTCTCCATATAACCCAGTGCTAGAAGGTAATTGTTCTCACTCTCACAATTTAAGTTTGCTATACAAGGTATACGTGGAGACCAGCCTGGAGTTTGTCCCGCACAAGAAGATGAACAAAATAGTTATTATTATGTGTTAGAAAATTGACTTCAAATTGTACAAGGTAAGTCATGCTGTGTGTTTAGAATTCTACACTTTATTTGGTAATCTCCACATCAGGTTTGAGCACTTTCGGCTAATGTTATTCGGTTACTTTATTAATGTCTAAATACTAAAACTTTGGTGCAGCATCAGGTTATAGCAAGAGCCAAGGCAAGGCTAAACTGAATTTAGTGTTTATATGAAATCTGTAAAAATTTTAATTAATTGTAAATTATGTACCTTATTTACACAGCTCAACCCTTTGTAGTAATATAGCATTCAGTAAATCAGACTATACCATTTCTACAGCATAGTTCAACCATGGAGTCAGCAACAAGTACATGATACCCATATAACAACCCTCTTGAGTTCTTGACTAGTTACAGTACCTAAGAGGATTTTAATGCACTATAAAGACTGCCTATAGTTATTTCCTTATGGGGGTATAAAAGATAAAGTTACAGTACCTAAGAGGATTTTAATGCACTATAAAGACTGCCTATAGTTATTTCCTTATGGGGGTATAAAAGATAAAATTTTGTACAAAGCAGTTTTAAGTGATCTGCTTAGAAAACCCAAAAATTAATGGTGGCAGCACTATCACAATCATCCAGGCTAAAATGATGCTGGCACCAGTCTGCAAAGTTACCAAAAGAGTGGAGCCTTTTTGGGTTGGGACAAAATTAAAGTTAGAACCCTCACCCTGGGAGGCACTACAACTTTAATATATACAGACTGTACGTACTGACTCCAGTGGAGTGTGCTAGAAAAATTCCTGTAAGAAAATTATAGCAAACAATGGGGAGATGTCAAGAAGTTATGTTTATAACCATGTGGGGTGAGATACAGTGCATTCAAAACACTTCTTAACCTTCATGCTACGTGTACTATATACACAGTTCACACAATAAAACACCTGTAGAAATTTATTTAATACATCTAGGCAAGAAGTCTTATTAGTTTTAAGCCATTCTGAACAATCTGTTTCCCCCAACAAATTTCATTTATTGCATAACTTCAAGTCTTTTTGTTCAAATAATATTCATGTTTTACATCAAGCAAGTGCTAAAATTTAAACATCAATTCCATATGATAAAGCTTCATGGTAGTCTAGAACTGCTCTCACCTTGTCCTGTTGTAAACTTTGCAGCGTGCCAGATTCCTCTTGCAGGAGGCGATCAAGCCGATACAGTTCCTGCACTTTGGCCTGATGAAGAGAAGTACAATTAATTTCACAAGAACCTGTTCTGATGCCTTCTTTTATAAAAGCCTTGTTCAAAAAGTAACACATTTTGAATGCTGAAACAAATCACTTCAAAATACTGTGTCAATCACAATGCTTAAACCTCATTCATCACTATTAATATATGTGTAAACACACATTTTTCCCATTTTTGACAAAAGAAATAGCAATTCCAATTACTTTTCACTTCTCTGACAATTCAAAGGTGGGCCACTATACGATAGGAACATCCCCCCTTACTATTATAAAATCCACTGAAGCATCAAGAAATTTGTTAACTGTCCAAAAGATATGTGTAGAAGACCCAGCAAGGAAAGGTGTGCTCTGAGGCACCAACATCAGGGACAACACTTTACATGAAAGCAGTTTCAACATTTTGATCAGAAGAACATTAAAATTCTGATCAACTTCACAAAAGCTCAAGAATCCAGGTTACAGGAAGAAAACAACATAACTTTAAAAGGTGAAGGCTGATATTAAAAAGTGAAAATACTACAAAGACAACTGTAATATTTGATTTTACTAGTTCAGGCCAAAGAAGGAGGCACTGCTCCATCACAGCATGACAACTTAAGTCCCATGAAACAGCTGAAACTGCAAGAGTGTACCTGCAAATAAATATTACACACACATGCAAGACGAGATTTTTTCCTGAAATTTGGTGCTTCAATATGTGAGGTCATCTTACATTTGCATAAGAGACGAAGAACCAGACCACACTAAATGTATTGCTCTGAAATGGACCATGTGGAGCCGTGCCAAGCCAAGGCATGCATGACCAAACTGTCATGTGCAAAAGAGACAACACAGCACACCTCAAGGCAACTGACACAATCTTCTCTTTCTGGACTTTTTCCACCCCCTTTCAGAAGCCAGCTCTATACCCATTTTCATGCAAAGAAACACCTAACCTGGTGGACTCCTTAGGTCAAGTTATTCTCAATCACAGCTCACCATAGAAACAATAAAGATATGCACTTGAGGACAGATCAAGCCCAAGGGCGGTAACAGGAAAATGGCTACTGAAAAATTAAAAATTAACTACAAGATTCAACAATGAAACTTGGACCAATCCACAAATAAAAAAACAATAAAAACAGCCATGAACTCAGACTGTTCAGATCGCAAACTAGGCACAACACAAAAACCCAGAACACATGCACTTAAAATTCTTAACACCATCTACAAAGAAAATTGTAAATCTTCATGGGTTCAAGTAAGTTTATAAACCAAGAAATATAAATGTATTATTCAGTCAATATGGATCACAATGGTATCGCAGCACATCTCGCCAGACGTGCCTGTAAAGGATCCAATGCAGTGGATGGGACTGATGAAGGTACATTTTGGAATGAAAATGAAGAGGATGTGAGTGTAGAGAAGATTAAGGCAAATGACTGTGAAGTGGGAAACAGTAACACTGATTGTTACAGGTAGTTTGAATCTGACATGTTGTGTGTATTAAGTGTATGCAGTTAATAATGAAATGATTTTCCTTAGCAGACATTTCATATTTGGGGGGGGGGGGTCATATTGGATAAATACATTTTACGATGGCAGACGTGTTTCGTTTGGAGGCTCATCTTAGAATAAAGTCATCTTGCATTCAGGTAAATACAGTATTGTGCTACTGTCACAAAACACAGAACAGATACATATGGTAAACCATTACTCTACACACCACACCCTTATCTAATCATTAAGGTCATTAATTACCCTTTTAAATAAATGTCAATCTTTCATCACAACTGACTGGCTCAAAGGATGGTTACTGCACCAGTTACTCTATCAGTACACTCCTGTACTTGCCTGTAGCTGTCCACGGTCGGGGCTTACTCTATCCCAGTCTCGTCTTTCCTCAGCCAACAACCTCTGCTCCTGCACTTTCTGGTTAAATTCTAGTCTTTCTCGAATGCCATGTACATCAATGGGCCCTCCAAGTCCACGGTGCAGTGACATGCCAGAGCCACGGTACAGAGACCCCAGTTTCACCATATTGTCCACTAGATTCACAAGAGGCTTGCCTTTCTCATACTGAAACATTTCAATCATGTTACTGAATAAGAAGCAAGACATGTCTAAAGTGTGTCATACCACAGCTGCAGCATAATGAGATCCTGAATTCATTGTACTGTGCATATGTTCTGCAGTACACTCTCTTTCTACATACTAACATTTTAAATATGAAGGTGAATCAAAAAGTACAGTGAATTCACCTACAGAGGCACTGTAATCAATGCACCGCAAAACACAGCAACTAGACACTATGCACTGTCACATTGAGTTGGTGTGAGGTTTAGTTATTGTTGTGTTTGTTGACAAATCTTCTTTATAGATGGCAGCACCATTTTTGAATTGCACAATTATAGAACAGCGTGCAGTGATGTTTTTTTGTAGTCAGAAGGCATTAAAACACGTCACGTCTATAGCAGAATATTCATGCAATATGATGTGAACACTACATCAGACAGAAAAATGCATACAAATGGGTAGACAAATTTAAACATGGGATGACACCTCTCGTTGATGATGAACAATCAGGCTGACCTTCAACATCACAGATGACCATTTGCTGAAGGGCATGCAATGATTAAAGAAAACAGACTGATTATGCTAAGTGTTATTGCATTGAGTGTGGGCATTAGTTACAAATCAGCATCTGCCTTCATCCATGATGACCTCGGATACCACAAAGTCTGTGAAAGATGGGTTCAACATTGGCTAAAGGAGGAAAACAAATGAACTTGTTCACTGAAATCTTAGGCTTTCCTGAAGAGACAGCAAAGCTGTGGGACCTGTTGCAAAAAAACTGTCACAGATGATGAAACACAGGACTACCATTCCAAACTATGCCCTAAATAACAAGAGTATGGAGCAGAAACACCCCTCATTTCCAAAGATGAATTCAGATCCTAGGCCTCTGCAGGTGAAGTAATGCAGATCGTTGTAAGAAGGTATTGAGCCAATAATGGAACACTACCTTCAGCAAGGCAGTACTACTACTTCTGCATCATACACTGAAATATCCAAATCAACGCTGAAGCCAGGGGGATTCTTTTGCTCCACACTAACGCATTTCTGCATTCTGCAGCAGCTAGCACTGAAGCAATCATGCAGCTGAAATCTGAATTTCTCCCATTCCCCCATATAGCCCATTAAGGACATGGTGCATAAGTGGCTTTGATCAGAACTGAAATCTTTCTTGGCAGAAGGGATCATAAGACTTGTGAACTGTTACATGAAACACACTTAAAAAAGGGGGTGATTATGTTGGGAAAGGATATACTTTGCATTTGTTATGGATTGCTGTACACAAAGTATTAATAAATTCACCTAATTCTTGACTCTGCTTCATACTCCAATTAAAAGAGAAGTATTTTGAGAGAGGGTATCTCAGAATGGTAAGTTTTCCTGACCGAATGTGTTAAGAGTCTTATTTGACAACAATTACAATTACTAAGGATGTATAGCATCAGTGATATGTGAATAAGTGCACAACATTGCTGGAATGATAACGAAATGGGAAAATGGAACAACTTGGAATAAACTCCACCCCAGTGCCACTTTGTCCACCACAAATCCCACACAGACTGACATGGGGCTGAACCCAGGTCAGCAGAGTAGCAGGCTGGCAACTAACCACCTAAGACATGACAAGGCCAGTTTCTCTTGACCTCGTTAACTTTCTGTGATTTGGGACTAAGCAGTGGAGCTACTGCTCACTGTCTGCACATACGTACCACATTCATGATGTGAGGCAACAACTGGTATTAACCAGTGAAATGGTATGTTCTTCATTCCAGAGGAATCTCATGGGAAGATAATCAGCTACACCTCACTCATACTTCAGACATTAAGAGTCTGCTACTTTTCTGATGGTATTTATTGTGTTTAGGACAACAAAAGTAGCAATTCAGCTGAATCTATTTGTAAAAATAATTCCAGCAGTAGATTCATTTATATTGTGGCTACAGTTTACATTAGAGGTTCAAAGATTTTGTAAAAAATCAGTAATAATTCTTCCAAATTGGATGTATGTTATGCCTTACTGCATTCTTGGCCACTTGTATCACATTCTCAAAGACTGTGGGTATTACAGAATCAAAACCACAGCTCAATAATTCTGAAATAACAATCAGGAATACATATAATCATAAATTGTTTTGTAACTATTTTTATACAGAACCCCAAACATAACATCTGTCAGAAAAGTTATTTTTATACACATCATACATCAATTTACACCAAAAATATTTCCATTATGTGGCAGAATGTCAACAAGATATTAATACATTTCATTATGCTCCAAGAAACCTGAGAGACAAACCTGACAGAACAATAAACTAGTCACCTTTACTTGTGGTGAAGCGTGTTTCCATTAAATATGTTGTTAACCAACCAATTGTCAATTGTATTAATTCACCACTGACACTCTGACACTCTTAGCTATAGTGTACCTGTTTCTCTAGATCCAGGAGATGTCTCTTAAGTTCATCCAGTTTTTGCAAGTGTTCCATTCTTTTGGGTGTCTCTAATTCTGCAAGACGAGCCTGAAAGTGTTAACCACAAAAAAGATTTTAGTTTCATCACAACACAGTCCACTGATGGGAGGTTAAAGTTAGCAGTGTCAAATGGTCGGCGGCTTCAGCCTGCAGAATATTTAACCATTAGTGTATCACAAAAATGGACAGAAGGCAAGTAGCACAAATAAACTTGACTAAGCTGTACAAAGAAAAAATATTAACATAAATGTCATTTCATAATAAATTTACAAAGTACATTTCTGTCAAATATTTACAATCAGCATGCTTCAAACATATAATTATATTAAAAGTTCTGAAAGATCAGAAACAAATACAATCATGACAGCCCTCTCAACCCTTTCACTGAAGAATATCTGAGAATCTCAATCATTTAAGAATTACAACCCACAATACAAACAAGAGTATTTTTCTCCACAACAAAAATGTGTAAGAAAGACTACTATTCCAGGATATAAACCTCATGGAAGCAGAGGTAAGAGACAGATCAAACATTCTGACCAAAGTGACAGGCTCTGGTGGCCTAATCCATCCTGGTTGGAAGAGGAGGAGGATGAGGAGAAAAAGAATTGTCATCATCATCATCATTCTCCACATCTCCTTTATGCAGGGTATCTACACTTATATTCCTGAGACAAACCATGTCCCTAGGGAACATGGTGTTGCAGCTATTCTGGTGTTACTATTCATGGTGCTCATATTGCTAGTTCCTGCGTTGACTCCATTGTATCTCTAAGTTTGCACTTTCCGAAGTATGTATGCAGTGCCTAATATGGCTGTTTTCTGTAGTTCCTTAACTTCGTGATTTCCTGGTATGCTGCTCACGTATTTTCTGAATGACTTTAAAATGATCCCAGTCATACCTTATTATTACTGGTATCACCTTTGTTTTTACATTCCACATGCGCTGTATTTCTATTGTAAGGTCTTTATATTTTAGAATCTTCTCTGCTTCTTTCTTAATCACATTTCTGTCTCTTGGGTTTGCAACATCTATCAACATACATGTTCTCTTTTCATTATCACAAATTATAAAGTCTGGTTTGTTGTTATGAATGGTTCTGTCAGTTTGCACTTGTTGATTCCACAATATGGTTACCTTACCTCCTTGGCTTGTTTCTACTGATTTTGGTACATGTCCATACAAGTGTTTTTTGTCCCAATCTACCCCTGTTTCCTTGTATATGTTGAAGTGTAGTTGTGCACCCACCCTACCATGTCCTTTTATGTACTGTTCTTTTGCCAGTATTGGGCATGCCAATATTATATGGTCTATTGTCTCATCAAATTGTTGGCAAAGTCTGCATTTGCTATCTGTATCTGTGTTCAATATCTTTGTTGCATAATATTTTGTTTGTAGCGCTTGGTCTTGTGCTGCTACTATTTGACTCTCAGTTTCTGCTTTTAAGTCTCCCTTCGAAAGCCAGAGGAACGTGTCTTCTTCACTAATAAGCTGTCTATCTATATTTCTAATGTACTGTCCATGCATTACTTTGCTTTTCCATTTGTTCTTTAAAACCTCTCCCAGTCTTGCCTTTGTGTGTTTTGTGTTTCCTGTTTTGCGTCACTCTTCTCATTTTGTTGCCTTAATTCTTCTGTGATCTTTGCTGCTGTCTTAATAATTGAGTTCATAGTTGGTTGTGTGCTTTCATAGCTTTTAACAATGTTTACAAATTGGTCTACATCATAATTTGTGTTAAGGTATTCCACAATTTTGTCGTCGTCGTCGCCGTCGTCGTCGCCGCCGCCGCCGCCGCCGCCGCCGCCGCCGCCGCCGCCGCCGCCGTCGTCGTCGTCGTCGTCATTAAGACAGTGTAGTCTCCTTACAAGCAGAGTTGACAGATAAATTTCTCATGCCACAAAACTGTGGCTTGATGTTTATTATACATATACAAACATTCTGTACAAAT
>Ga0268261_10000808_pt1 | contig 20609 bp, 19 predicted proteins | sample TergutNc150P1_FD_190353 | JGI IMG/M metagenome (GOLD analysis project Ga0268261, IMG submission 190353) | Nasutitermes corniger P1 segment gut microbial community from laboratory colony in Florida, USA - Nc150 P1 (SPAdes) (version 2) | ecosystem: Host-associated > Arthropoda: Insects >...
TCCATGTCCCTACATAATTTACATATAAGTATCCGTGTCGTATATCGGACTTTATCTTGTTTAGCAGACTTATCCTACTTTCTATGCCTGATTATGTTCGTGTTCCTTAGGGCAGAACTTTGCTATCAGCTTCCTTCAAACTCCACTTCACAGTTGACGCTCTTGCCTTTCGCTAGTGGTTGGCTACGACTAGCCCCCACAGTGGACTTGCACCTCCTAGATTTGTAACATGCACGGCACACTAAAAAAGCCAACAAAAATAATCATATTTTTGTTGGCTTTTATTATATTTTTATAAGTATAAAAAAATAAAAATTCTAATTAGAAGACGTGGATAACCTTAAATTGCTCACATATTAACAAAATATCATCACTAAATTCTTTATTTTCTTGTATTAGTTCGGAGGAGAAAAAGTTTTTATGGACATCGTACCAATATTTTAATGTTCTGTCTCCCTCTCCCTCAGCTTTTGCAAAATCTTTTGTTACTTCGTTCATTTTTTTGTATTCTGTTTTTACAGTTTTTATTATACAAAGTGGTTCATCTTCACTTGAAAGCACTACTGTTAATTGACCCTTTTTAACATGATTTGTATATTTTGTATATCTACTACATGTTGCAGTTTTTTTACCTGATAATATTAATTGTGCTAAATCGTCTGCTAGTTTTGTATAAGGGGTTCCGAATTGTTCAAAAATAACTAGGTTATTTTTATAAGTAGGGTTTCTTATTAAAAAATTATTGTAATATTTGTCTGCTTTTATTATTTGAGAAAATCTCTTTTGTTCTTTGGTATTTTCTAATTTTTCTTTTGGCGGGTAATTTTTATCAAACTCAGCTGATTTTTTTTCATCAACTGTAAATAAATTATTTTCTGAAAATCGTCCTTTTATTTTACTGGTTTTTGGAGGATTTAATATTAGCACTTGTAAAGCATTTGAAAAATTACCGTCTTTTGTAGTTATTCTATATTTATAAGCTTGCTGAAAACCACATTTCGAATAATAAAGAGGATCTCCATATAATAATATTGCAATATAACCCATTTCTTTTGCACTATTTTTACCGTGTTTTATAAGTGCGGTTCCTATACCTCGATTTTGGTAATCTGGTAGTACACCTATAGGACCAATACAAGCTACCTCTATTTGATTGTTATTTTCGTCTGTAATAATAGCTTTGCTAAATGCAATATGACCTACAATTTTGTTATCTTTCTCGTAAACAAAACTTAATTCTTTTATAAAACTGTCGCTATCACGTAAAATATGCATTAGATAGTGTTCGTCGCAGCCGGGTTTGTATACATTATAAAATGCTTCTCGGTGTAGGTTATTTACTTCTTTGTAGTCTATTGGTGTTTCTTGTCTTATGTTCATGTCTATCTCTATTCTAACGTTTTAATTATTTTTTAGTTATTTCAAAATATAGTATACTTCTAATTAAAAGCAAATGTATAACTATTCCCACTCCACTGTAGCAGGTGGTTTAGGACTAATATCATAAACAACTCTGCTTACTGGAAGTTCCGATGTAATGCGTTTAGCCATCTTTCCAAGAACGTCGTGTGATACTGGAAAATAATCTGCTGTCATAAAGTCTTCTGTAATTACAGCACGTACTGCTACAACTGGGTCATATGTACGTGCATCGCCTTTTACCCCAACGGATAAAGTATCAGTAAGCACTGCGAAATATTGGTTTGGACGCACTTGTAGTTTATCCAACTCTTCACGAACAAAAGCATCGGCAAGTCGAACTATTTCTAGTTTTTCGTAGGTTACATTACCCATAATACGTATGGCAAGCCCAGGTCCCGGGAAAGGTTGCCTTTCTACTATGGTGTTCGGTAAACCTAATTTACGACCAACTTCACGAACTTCGTCTTTGAAAAGCTGAGAAAGCGGTTCTACAATACCTTTAAATCCCATATCCTTAGGTAGACCACCTACGTTATGATGACTTTTTATAACTTCACCTGTACCTCCGCTTTCAACTATATCTGGGTAAATAGTACCTTGGGCAAGAAAGTCAGCATTTATTTTTTTCGCCTCATTTTCAAATACACGAACAAATTCTTCACCTATTAGTTTTCGTTTTTTTTCTGGTTCGAATATGTCTTTTATTTTAGCAAGGAAACGGTCAGATGCATTTACACGTATAAAATTAAGGTTACGTTTTGCGAAAACTTCTTCGATTTCTTCACTTTCATTAAGACGCATAAAACCGTGGTCAACAAAAATGCAGGTAAGTTGACCGGGTATTGCTTTTGAAAGTATCGTAGCACAAACAGCACTGTCTACACCACCAGAAAGTGCAAGTAGAACTTGTCCATTTCCAACTTGCTCTCTTATGTTTTTCATTTGAACTTCTATAAAATCATCTAAGCTGTAATCGCCTTTTGCACCACATATTCTAAATAGGAAGTTTTTGAAAGTTTCACGTCCACCTTCTGTATGTTTTGCTTCTGGATGATATTGTGTCATAAATAGTTTTTTTTCATGATTTGAAGCCTCAGCTATACAATTTGCAGTTTTTGCAAGTTGTATAAAACCCTCTGGAAGCTTTTCAACAACATCTCGATGACTCATAAGAGCATTAAATTTATCTCCATTTTCACGTTCAACTAGAACAGTACCATATTCACCAACTTTACCTTTTGAAACAATACCACCCAATACGTGTGTCATAAGTTGCATACCGTAACATATGCCAAATATAGGTATTCCTAAGTTGAAAATATCTTTATCACGAATTGGTGCGTTATCTTCATATACACTATTTGGTCCACCTGTAAGAATAATACCAATTGGGTTTAGTTTTTTAATTTCATCTATTGGGATATTACCTGCTTTTATTTCGCTATATACACCTAAACTACGAACAGTGCTCGCTATAAGCTCTTTGTATTGACCACCAAAGTCTAATATTAGTATTAATTGATTTTTCATTTTTTGTATTTTTTCCTTTTAAAAACAATTATTATTTTGAAAATTCCTATTTTTTATATAAATATACATTTCATTCATGGAAAAGTACACCTGATGGTATGTATTGTTTAATTGATATTTTCTTTATATTCATTATACATTATTTTTGTAAAAATGAAACCTTTATATTTTTTATATTATCAATTGTATGTATAATTTTAGTATATTATGTCAATGTTTTACTAAAGAAATTTATTTTATAATCCCATTTTTAAGGAAAAATTAAAATTGAAAAAAATATTTTTAAAATTAATGATTTTTGTTTTTTGTTTAACAATTTTACTAAAATATAATATAGTTTTTGCTAATATAGATAATTTAAATTCTACTGCCTCTATATTAATGGATGCACATACTGGAATAATATTATACGAAAGTAATGCAAATGAAAAAAGATATCCAGCCAGTTTAACAAAACTTATGACTGCATTACTTTTAATAGAACATTTTTATTTTGATATGGATGAAAGAATAACGATGAGTTACAATTCAATCTTTTCTATACCGAGAAATTCTAGCCATATTGCAATGAATGAAAATGAAACACTTACAGCAATGGAAGCATTGTATGCAATAATGTTAAGCTCTGCAAATGAAGTAAGTAATGCAATAGCAGAACATATTTCAGGAGATATAGAATCATTTGCAAATCTTATGACAAGTAGGGCAAAAGAACTTGGAGCTAAAAATACTAATTTTACAAATCCACATGGACTACATGACGAAAATCATTATACAACAGCTTATGATATGGCAATTATTAAAAGAAAATTGCTTGAATATTATTACTTTTTAGAAGTAATAAATACAAGAGTGTTTACTATACCTCCCACAGAAAGACAAGTTCTTGAAAGAGTATTAAATAATACACATAGAATGATACATCAAGGAGAATTTTTTCATGAAAATGTCATTGGAGGAAAAACAGGATTTACAAATGAAGCTTCTCACACTCTTTCCACATACGCAAGAAATAATGATATTGGACTTATAGCGATTGTCCTAGGAAATTCTAGGCTTAGAAGTTTTGAAGATACAAGAATATTATTAGATTTTGGATTTTCTATGTATGAATATACTGAAATTTTAAATACTAATATTTTGGATGAAAAAGTAGATATAGTTAATTTTGAAAATTTAAAAATAGGAGAAATTAATATACGACCAATAGAAAAATTATTTGCAAAATTGCCAAAATATTTTAATATAGACGATATAGATTTTGTAGTAACAACAGAAAATTATTTAGTACCTCCTATTTCAAATAATCAAATAATTGGTAGTATAACTGCATTTTTAGGAGATATAGAAATAGCTAGTACAGAATTAGTTAGTTATAATTACGATTTTATAACTCATAATTTTAATGAAAATAGTTATGTAACATCATATAATTTATCAAATTATGAATATGAAATTAGAGATATACTAAATTTTAGATATATATTACGGGATATAGAAATAGATTTTAGTTATTTTAATTATTTTTTAAAAATTTTTACACTATATAATATTTCAGTTGGAATTTTAGTCACTTTCTTTTTGATAATAATTTTTGGGATAATAAAAAAATTAAATTATAAGGTAAAAAAAGCAAAACTATCGAAAAAAAGACCAGAATACAAAAGTAGAATTTATTACGAAAGAAATTTTAAAAAAAATTCTAATATATCAAGATTAAAAACTAGGTATAAATATAAATAAAATTTGTGTGAAAATTAACATTGGAATAAATAAGTTATTTTATGTAAATTAAAGATATAACATATTTTATATTACTTAGATGTTATATCTTTAATTTATCCACAATTATAAATAATTTTAAGATATATTTTTTAAAAAATTGTGTTTTTGTTTGCAATTAATTTAAGTTAAAAAATTTATATACTTATTTGCAATAATTGCCTTTATGCTTTATTATATGTATATCTTATATTTTGTATTTGGAGTTGATTTTATTGAAAAAGAACACTTATAGCACAAGAAAAATTGCTTTTTTAGGTCTTATGCTTGGTATTATAATAGTTTTGCTACACGTAGAAAGAATGCTCCCTCCTTTTCCTTTTTTTCCTCCCAATTTCAAACTAGGTCTTTCTAATATTATTGTTATGTTCGCTATATTTTTTGTAGGTGTGAAAGATGCTTTTACTTTAGGTATTTTAAAAGCTTTTTTTAATATGCTTATGAGAGGGTATGTTGGAGGGATTTTGAGTCTTACTGGAGGAATGCTAAGTATTACTATTATATCTTTATTTTCTTTTATTTTCAAAAAGCGAATATCACTTGTTGCTCTTAGTATACTTGGAGCATTGTCCCATAACATTGGTCAGCTTGTTATGGCATCTTTTTTGTTAAATAGCCCGTACTTATTTATGGCATTTTTACCTTACCTTATGATAGCTGGAGTTATACTCGGTACTTTTACTGGTATTTCAGCAAATACAATTATGCCTATCTTTAAAAGAATATATGTTAAATAAGGAGGATATTATGAAATTAATACTTATTATTGTAATTATTTTATTTTCAACTAGTTGTATACAAACAAATCAAGAAAATTTGACAAGATTTAGCACTATTCGTATGGACATTATGGATACCGTTATAACTTTCATAGGATATTCAAATAGTGAAAGTGATTTTTACAAAAAACTTAATTATGTACAAGACGAGTTAACCAAGTTACACAATCTTTTTACAACTTTTGAAGAAATAGAGGGACTAAACAATTTGTATTATGTAAATAAAATGGCAGGGGTAGAACCAGTAGTTGTAGACCCTATAATAATAGAGCTACTTCAAACTTCTATAGATGCATATGAAAAAACAAATGGAAACCTGAATATAGCTTTGGGCTCTGTGTTAGAAATATGGCATAACGAAAGAATAAGCTCAAATCCGAGCTTACCTTCGATATTAGATTTAAGAGCAGCAGGACAATATGCAAATATAGAAAATATATTAATAGATACAGAAAACAATACTGTTTTTATAACAGATAAAAATACCAGAATAGATGTAGGTTCCATAGCTAAAGGTTTTTCTATAGAAAGAGCAATTTCTGTTGCTCGTGATGTAGGTTTTAGGCATTTTTTAATCTCTGCAGGAGGAGATGTAAGAATGTTAGAATCATCTCCAGAAACAGGTAGACTTTGGGGTACAGCAATACAAGACCCAAATTCTCCATATACATCGCACATAGATGTATTACGTGCAGAAAACGTAGCAATATTTACAAGTGGTAACTATCAACGATTTTTCGAAATAGATGGAATAAGATATCATCATATTATAGACCCTAGAAGTTTTATGCCAGCAAATTTTTACAGCTCTATAACGGTTATACATGAAAATTCTATATATGCAGAAATTTTAACAACAGCATTATTCATGATAAGCATAGAAGATGGAATGGAACTTTTAGAAAAAATAGGTGGTGAGGCACTTTGGATAACTATAGATGGTAAGATACATACATCAAGAGGTTATAGCGAATTTTCTGATAATTTTTAATAATATAAAAAAAGTAGTCTTCAAAATAATATATTTTGTCGACTACTTTTTATTCTAATTTTTATTAATAATTGTATTTGTAGAGTATTTTTCTTTTGTTGCAAGACCGCCTCTTATGTGTCTTTCAGATTTATTTATTTCTAAAATTTGTCTTGCTTCGCCTGCTAGTTTTGGATTTATTTTTTGCAAACGCTCAGTTACGTCTTTATGTACAGTGCTTTTAGATATTCCAAATTTTTTTGCCGTTTCTCTTACTGTGGCGTTAGAATTAATAATAAAACTAGCTACTTTTACGGCTCTTTCTTCTATATATGGTTTCAAGAAATTGCCCTCCTTATACAACGCTCTTTCTATTAATATGTTTTGTATAAGTTTGTTATGCAAGTCTACTCAAAAAATTATTGTATAAAACATTTTACACACATTTAACTCAAATTTAACGAAACTGCTTTAAAGTATCCTAAATTATATTTTAAATAAGAAAGAGGAAAATATGAAATTCAGAAACAAAATTCTATCATTTCTTACATTTACTGTAATATCAATTACTAATGTTTATGCTAGTGAATTACCAGATGGTGCAACAACAGTACGTATAGTACATACAAATGATTTACATGGGAGATTAGTACAGACAAATAATATCATTGGTTTAGATACCGTTGCTTCCATTTATCAAGCTACTGAAAATGCAATACTTGTGGATGCTGGCGATACAATTCATGGTTTACCATTCGTTAATTTTAATCAAGGGGCAAATGCTATTAGACTTATGAATGAAGCTGGTTTTAGAGTTTTTACTCCAGGAAATCACGATTTCAATTATGGTGCAGATAAACTCTTAGAATTTGAACAAATTGCAGATTTTGATTTTTTATCTGCAAATATTTACAACGAAGATGGTTCTAGTGTATTTAGACCATATTCCATACATGAAGTTGATGGTTTTAATATAGGTTTCTTTGGACTTGCATATCCAGATACTCCATCTGTTACAAATCCAAGAAATGTGGAAGGTCTTAATTTTACAAATCCTGTAGAAGCTGCTAGAACTGCTGTAGAGTCTTTACAAAACCATGGTGTAGATATTATAGTTGGTATTTCTCATCTTGGTTTCAATGGTAATGCATGGGGTAGACAAGTTGCAGAACAAGTAGAAGGCATAGATATTTTGATAGATGGTCATAGCCATACATTGCTTGAAAATGGTGAGTGGGTAAATGATACTTTAGTAGCACAAGTAGGTGCACATGGCACCCATGTTGGGATTGTAGAAATTACAATATATAACGATGAAATAATAGATAGAGTTGCAACTGTAATAAATAGAGAAGTAGCTGAAGAATTTGAAGCAGTAGCTAGTATTACAAACTCTATAGAAGAACTTTCATCTGAATTAGATGAAATTTTAGACGTTGTAGTAGCTTATAGCCCTATTACTTTTTATGGAGATAGTGAAAATCATAGAATATATTTACGTTCTCAGGAAGTACCTATTGGAAACTTAGTTGCGGATGCAAAACGTTGGTACACAGGAGCAAATTTAGCTCTTACAAATTCTGGTGGAATAAGAACACATATAAATCAAGGTCCTGTAACACAAGGAGATATTATAGCAGTACTTGCATTTTTTAATTATGCAGTAGTTGTAGAGGTTACTCCTGCTATATTGTGGCAAGCAGTAGAAAATGGTGTTGCTGCTCTACCTGGTTCTGGTCGTTTTCCACATATATCTGGTTTTAGATTCGAATTCGATGAAAATATGCCAGAAGGACAGCGTGTTCATACATTACAACTTGAAGATGGAACAAATTTAGACCAATTCGATAATGAAACAATATTTACACTTGCAATAAATGATTTTATGCATGCTGGTGGTGATTCTTATGATATGTTTGTTCCGTTAGAATCTATTTCACAACACAGTACGCAAGACCAAATTTTAATAGCTTATATGAACGAACATGATATAAGTAATATAGGTGTAGAAGGTCGTATAGTTAGAAGTGAAAGAGTAAATAATGTAATAGAAATTATAGAAATCTCTGAAATTACACAATTAATAAACATGAAACAAATCGAATTTCTTCCTTTAAGGGAAACACTAAATTCTATAGGAATAACAAATATTGTTTGGGACGAAGTTTCAAGAACTATTACAATAAATGATAATGTTATAATAACTATAGACAGCAATATAGCTATAGTTGCGAATGAGCAAATAGAAATATTAGCTCCAGTAATTATTAACGATGTTACACATATAGATACTAATTTTATTAATTTATTATCAAATTAATATATATACGGAATATAAAAAATTATGTTATTCAAAATAGAAACGACATGAATACTCATGTCGTTTCTATAAGTTAAAAAATAATAATCAATTTAAATCATGAAAATTTTAGGAATAATAGTAGAATACAACCCCTTTCATAATGGTCATTTATACCATTTGAATATGGCTAAAAAAATTACAAACTCAGATTTTGTAGTAGCAGTTATGAGTGGTAATTTTTCACAACGTGGCACACCTGCTTGTTTAGATAAATATAAAAGAACTTTAATAGCACTACAAAACGGAGTAGATGTAGTAATAGAATTGCCTGTATTATATGCAACTTCTGCTGCAAGATATTTCGCATTAGCATCCATTTCTATATTAAATAATTTTATGGTAGATTATATATGTTTTGGAGCAGAAAATAGTAATTTAGAGATTTTACAAAATGCTACAATAGAAAGTGAAGAATTTAAGGAAATTTTTAAAAAAAACCTTTCGAAAGGTTTTTCTTATCAACGTGCATATGAAAAAACTTTGGAAATTTCAAAAAATGATATAAAATTATCTTCAAATAATATACTCGCTATAGAATATTTGAGAGCATTGAAAAATACAAATTCACATATAAAACCATTCGTTTTACAAAGAAACGAAAAATACACGTCAGCAACTGAAATAAAAAAAAATATTTTAAATTTAGAAAAACTAGAGAAAAATGTACCAAAAGAAACATACGAGAGCATAAAAAATACAAATAAAAATATAACTTTGGACGATTTTACAGATTTTTTTAAATATAAAGTTATACAAGAAAAAGAAAATATCAAAAAATATTTAGATGTAGACGAGGGATTAGAAAATAGGATATTAAATAACCTTGATTCTAAAAAAAATATTAGTAGTATGATAGAAGTTCTTAAAACAAAACGTTACAGTCATTTTAAATTACAACGAATGATATCACATATATTTTTAAACATAACAAAAGAAGATATGAAAAAATACGAGTATCCACCGTATATAAGAATTCTTGGCTTTAAAAAAAATTCATCCTTTTTATTTAAAAATATTAAAAATTCACCATTGATAACGAATATAAAAAATGCAAAAAAAATTTTAGGTAAAGATTATAATTTATTAGAAAAAGAAATATTTTCTACAGAAATTTACAATTTAGCATCAAAAAATCATGATTTGTTTCATAGTGATTACAAAACACCGATAATATTATCTTGAAATTTATATGTTATTTATTAAAAAATGCTCAAAAACACACAAATAATTTAAAAATTATTTGTGTGTTTTTTGTAATTAAATTGTTGACATTTTTTTATTATGTTGTTACAATATCAAAGGTTTAATTATAGTAAATTATTTTTTTAATAATTGTATTACTAAACTCATTTTGAAATTTCAAATAAATGGGAGACGAACAATTGATAAACCAAAATAAAATGCCATTACTTGAAGCTATGCAAAAATATTCTAATAAAGATATTGCTCTTTTTGATGTACCGGGTCATAAAAGAGGTGCAGGTAACAATATTTTAAAAGAATATTTTGGAAACAAGGCAGTTTTTATGGATACAAATTCCTCGCCCTCTTTAGATAATGTTGCAAATCCAAAAGATATAATAGACGAAGCACAAAAATTATTATCAAATGCATATAATTCCGACCATAGCTTTTTTATAACAAACGGTTCCACATCAGCAATACATATAATGTTAATGTCTGTTTTAAAACCGGGTGAGAAAATATTAATACCGAGCAATGCTCACAAATCAGTTTTTAATGGACTTGTGATATGTGGAGCTGTTCCTATATACATGGAAGTAAACATCGTAGATGGTATGTGTACAAATGTATCAGCTCTGGAAGTTGAAACAAAAATAAAAGAAAATAAAGACGTAAAAGCTGTTTTTATTTTAAATCCTAATTATTTTGGTTTTACAACAGAACTTGAAAAAATATCGGATATTTGCAAAAAAACAAATATCTTTTTGCTTGTAGATGAAGCACATGGAGCACATTTTCCCTTTCATGAAAAAATGCCTAAATCTGCTATGAAATCTGGTGCAGATATGAGTTGTGTTAGCATGCATAAAACTGGAGGTGCTTTTACACAAGCATCTGCTATTTTAGCAAAAAATACAATCGACATAGATAGTTTAAAACAGGTTATAAACATGTTTCAATCTACTTCAGCATCTTACTTACTTATGGGTAGTATAGATGCTGCTAGGTATAATCTTGTTTTTAACGGCTATGAACAAATAGAAAATGCTATAAATTTATCAAATTATGCCAGAAACGAAATAAATAATATAGACGGTTTATCTACTTTTTATAGAACGTATTTTTTTGACTATACAAAACTAATTATAAACGTATCTGGTTTAACAATAGATGGTTTTTATGTTTATGAAATATTATGGAAAGAATACGGTATTCAATTAGAACTATGTTATACAAATCATGTACTAGCTATAATAAGTATAGCAGATACAAAAAAAAATATAGACAGACTTATTTATGCATTTAGAGATATAGCTAAAAAATATTTATGTCAGGAAAAAAAGATATCAAATACTATAAAAATTCATGATACAGAGTTACCAATATTCAAAATAAGTCCTAGAGATGCTTATTTTGAAAAAAAAGAAATATTAAAATTAGAAAATTCTGTAGGTAGGTTATCAGGAGAATCTATAATGGCATACCCTCCAGGTATACCATTATTAAGTCCGGGACAAATTATTACAGAAAACACAATACAAACAATAAAAGATTTGAAAAATAAAAATGCGTTCATAGTAGATAATTTTGATAGCACTCTTGAAAATATTTTGGTTATTAAATAAGGAGAGTAAGGGGGAGTTTTGTATGCAGAAAGTAAAAACTTTAGGAAGGCATATACTGGTAGAGTATTATAATTGTGATAGTGAAGTTTTAAAAAATCCAAGGTTTATAGAAGAATATATGAATGAAGCAGCACTCACAGCAAAAGCAACTATTGTAGAATCGGTTTTTCATCATTTTAACCCTTGGGGTGTAAGCGGTGCCATTATTGTTGCAGAATCCCATCTTACAATACATACATGGCCAGAGTATGGTTTTGCATCTTGTGATTTTTTTACATGTGGGGATATAGACCCTTGGGAATCTTTTGAGTATTTAGAAAAAGTATTAAAAGCGGAATTTAGTGAATCTGTAGAAATACCAAGAGGATTAACATCTAAAATTCAAAAACATTCAAAAAAAATTTTCGATAATATATCTCATAAGAAAATAAATTAAATAAAAGGTAGTATAAAATGGAATTATGGTATACAGAAGAATGGACTAAAAATGTACGATTTAGTACAAAAATAAAAAATCATCTTTATAGCAAAAAATCATCTTTTCAACAAATAGATATTTTTGAAAGTTATGAATTTGGTAGATTCTTAACATTGGATGGATTAATGATGGTAAATGAAAAAGATGAGTTTATATACCACGATATGATAGTACATCCTGCCATGTGTGTAAACCCATATATAAAAAAAGTGCTTGTAATAGGTGCGGGAGATGGAGGCACAGTACGTGAACTTGTACGTTATAATGGAATAGAACATATAGATATGGTAGAAATAGATAAAGAAGTTACAAATGCTTGTATAAAATTTCTACCTCTTACATCTTCTTCTCTAAAAAATAATCGTGTAAAACTTTATTTTGAAGATGGACTAGTATTTGTAAAAAATATAAATGATAATTACTACGATCTTATAATTGTAGACTCTACAGACCCTATAGGCCCAGGAGAAGGACTTTTCACAAAAGATTTTTATATAGATTGCCATAGAATTTTAAATGAAAATGGAATATTGATAAATCAACACGAGAGTCCTTATTTTGAATCTTTTTCGAAAGAAATGAAAAGAGCACATAATAAAATATCTAACATATTTAAATTTGCAAATATTTATCAGGCACATATACCAACGTATCCTTCTGGTCATTGGCTTTTCGGTTTTGCTTCTAAAAATTTAAATCCACTTAATATAAAAAAAGATATCTGGGATTCTTTTGGTATAAAAACAAAGTACTATAATATAGATTTGCATAATGGTGCGTTTGCTCTCCCTACGTATGTAAAGGAGATGCTATATGAATAAATTTTCTTTTTTGGGTATGGATAAGGAATATAAAGATTCAAAAGTAATTGTTTTTGGAATACCATTCGATGGTACAACATCGAATAGACCCGGAACAAGATTTGCAGCAAATGCTGTACGCTTGGAATCTTTTGGAATAGAAACATATAGCCCATTGTTAGATAAAGATTTGGAAGATTTAAAAATACACGATATGGGAAACATAACACTTTCAATTGGCAATACAGATAAAGTAATAGAAGAAATAGAAATAATTTGTGATAATCTTTTACAAGATAATAAAATACCATTAGGGATTGGTGGTGAACATCTTGTAACATATCCTCTTATTTCAGCTTTTTTAAAAAAATATGAAGACATTAATATTTTACATTTAGATGCACATACAGATTTAAGGCAAGAGTTTAATAATAGTAAACTTTCTCATGCTACTGTTATGAAAAGAATTTTTGATTTAGTAGGAGAAAATCGTATTTTCCAATTTGGTATACGTTCTGGTACAAAACAAGAGTTTGATTTTGCAAAAGAAAATGGTATTTACACAGAAAAATTTACTATAGATACTGTAAAAGAAATATTAGAAAAACTAAAAACTAAAAATGTATATGTAACAATAGACGTAGATGTTCTAGACCCATCTATAATGCAAGGAACAGGTACTCCAGAATCCGGAGGTATTACTTATAAAGAATTAGAGAAGTTTTTTGTAAACTTATCACAATCTAGTGTAAATGTTGTAGGTGCAGATATAGTAGAACTTTCACCACATTACGATAGTTCCAATGTTTCTACTGCTACAGTTTGCAAAATTTTAAGAGAAATAGCTATTATATTATCAAAATGAAAACGAAACAATATAAAAAATAAATATTAGGAGAAATGCAAATATATGAACCAAAGAAGATTATTTACATCAGAATCTGTAACAGAAGGTCATCCAGATAAAATATGCGACCAAATTTCCGATGCAATATTAGATGCTGTACTCTTACAAGATTCAAATGGTAGAGTTGCTTGTGAAACAGTAGCCTCTAAAAATTTGATACTTGTTACAGGAGAGATTTCTGCAAACGTAAATATAGATTATGAAAAAATAGTAAGAGATACGTTAAATAAAATAGGTTATACAAAAAATGAATTAGGAATAGATGCAAATAATTGTAAAGTTATGACTTTAATATCCGAGCAGTCTTTTGATATAGCAATGGGTGTTAATGATTCTTTGGAAAGCAGAGAAGAAAAAGAAACCCTTACAGGAGCAGGTGATCAAGGTATTATGTTTGGTTACGCTTGTGATGAAACTAGGGAGTTTATGCCTATGCCAATATCTATAGCTCATAAACTTGCAAAAAAACTTAGTATTGTAAGACATAACAAAACTATACCATATTTAAGACCAGATGGTAAAACACAGGTTACAGTAGAATATGATGAAAATAATATACCAATACGTGTAGATACAATAGTTATTTCTACCCAACACAACGAAAATGTAGAACAATTTAAAATAAAAGAAGATTTAATAACATATGTAATAAATCCAGTTATAGACCAAAAATTGATAGATAATAATACTCGTATTTTTATAAATCCAACTGGACGATTTGTAATAGGTGGTCCTGCTGGTGATGTAGGGCTAACAGGTAGAAAAATAATTGTGGATACATATGGTGGTTATGCAAGACATGGTGGAGGAGCTTTTTCTGGAAAAGACGCAACAAAAGTAGATAGATCAGCTGCATATATGGCAAGATTTATAGCAAAAAATATTGTTGCAAACAATATTGCAAAAGCTTGTGAAATTCAGCTATCTTATGCAATAGGAGTAGCACAGCCAACATCTATTCTAGTAGAAACTTTTGGAACATCTAAACTTACAAATAACGAAATAGTAGAAGTAATAAAGAAAAATTTCAAACTAGACCCAAACGGAATAATAGAAATGCTAGATTTGAAAAAACCTATATTCTCTAAAACATCTGTTTATGGACATTTTGGTATAGATAATGTACCTTGGGAAAAGATTATTTCTATTAAAGTTTAAACAAACTTAAAAAATTATAAGCCTAAATTTTATATTGTAAAATTTAGGCTTTAAATTTGATTATTTTTGTTGATTTTCTGTTTTTTCTTTTTTCTCCCTTGCTTCTTTTATAAATTCGTACAATTTTTCTAGCGCATCATAAAGTGAGCCTGTTTCATCTATCAAATTTTCTTCTACTGCTTCTTTACCTGTTAATATTGTACCTACATCTAATGCTAATTTACCTGTATCCATCATTAGTTCTGTAAATCTCTCTTTTGTTATTTTAGAATTAGATTCTATAAAATTGCATATACGGTCTTGCATTTTTTTTAAATAATCATATGTTTGTGGAGCTCCAAGCACTGTACCAGTCATACGTACAGGATGTATTGTCATTGTTGCAGATGGGGCAATAAAAGAATAATCAGAGCTAACAGCAAGTGGTACACCTATAGAATGACCACCACCTAAAACAAGGCTTACAGTTGGTTTTCCAAGTCCAGCTATAAGCTCGGATATTGCAAGTCCAGCTTCTACATCTCCACCAACAGTGTTTAGTATAACAAGTATTCCATCTACTTCTGCATTTTCTGCTGCTACTACTAATTGTGGTATTACATGTTCGTATTTTGTACTTTTATTCTGTGTGGGTAGTACCTGATGTCCTTCTACTTGTCCAATAATAGTTAAAAATTGTATATTTCCTCTTGGGTTTTTTACAGTGTTCTGTTCTGTTGCTTGTCCATATTTTTCTAAATCGTCGTTTGATGTATTTTGCTCTTCACTATCTTTTGTTTCTTCTTCATTTTCGTTTACTAAGTTTAATAAATTTTCCATGTACAATCTTCCTTATGTTCATATATTGTATATTTTTCAAAATTAATTTGAACTTAGTATTAACCTAATAAAACATAATTATTAAAAATTTTGTTATGTTTCTTTACTATTTTGATTTTCTTTTTTAGTGAAAATATTAAAATTTTTAAAAATAGCAAGAATAAATTTTTTGCAATACGGAATTAATTTTCCTATTGCAATTGCTGAGATAACCGTTCCTTCTCTTATTCCATATATATTTCCTAAAAATATAAAAGTTATGAGTATAGCTGAGACAACTATTAGACAATCAAAAATTATTTTTATTTTATGAAAAGACCACTTTGGTTGTACTTGCATTATAGCAAATATAATACCTTCTGGGGGTAAAGATATAAGTTTTGCTTCTAAATAAAAGCTAACTCCAAAGCTAACAAAAATAATTCCTATTATAAGCATTAAAAGCTGTCCTATATATCCAAAATGATATTGAAAACTAAAATTTCCAATTAAAAAATTTGTAAAATCTGTAAAAAAACCAAATATAAAAGAAAAAACTATTTGGCTAAGATGAGATAGTTTAAAGTTTTTTCTAAGTAAGATAAATTGTAATAAAATTAAAAATCCGAAAAATAAATTCACGCTATTTCCCATACTTAATCCACTTACTAAACTTAAAGAAAAAGGAAATGAACTAACAGGAGAGATGCCTAAATTAGAATTTATAGTAAAAGAAACTCCCATAGCTAAAGTAAAAAGACCAGTTATGTATATCAGAATTTTTTGTATTAAAATTTTTTTATCTATTTTGTTTTTTGTATTTTTCATTGAGTACCTCACTAATTTTAAGTAAAAATACTAACATCTTTTTTTAATATTATCAATGTTTTTTTATTTTCTGCTTTTTTTTAAAATAAAATCATGATAGAATATAAAGAAAATATGATATAGGAAAATAATATGAAAAATACAATAGAAAAATTTGTTAATTCTAAAGGAAAAGAAAAATTAACAATGCTTACATCTTACGATTATTTAACAACTACTATTATCGATGAGGTAGGTATTAATGGAATATTAGTTGGCGATTCTCTGGGTATGATATTTCAAGGAAACGATAATACTCTATCTGTTACAGTTGATGAAATTATTTATCATACAAAAGCAGTTGTAAAAGGTTCCAAAAATTCGCTTGTAATTTCTGATATGCCTTTTATGTCTTATCAAACTAGTATAAATGATGCTATAGTTAATGCTGGTAATATAATAAAAAAAGGAGGTTCTTCTGCAGTTAAAATAGAGGGTGGTGTTGAAATAGCAGAACATATACAGAAAATAACAAAATCCTCTATACCAGTAATGGGTCATATTGGACTAACTCCACAAAGTGTTAATGTTTTTGGCGGATTTAAAGTGCAAGGTACAACAAAAGAAAGTGCAATTAAAATAATAGAAGATGCAAAATCTATAGAGCAAGCAGGAGCTTTTGCTATAGTTTTAGAATGTATACCAGAACGGTTAAGCAAAATAATAACAGATATAGTGAAAATACCAACAATAGGTATAGGTGCAGGAAAATATTGTGATGGTCAAATACTTGTATACCAAGATATGCTTGGTATAAATAATAATTTAGTTAAATTTGTAAAAAATTATGGAAATTTAAGCAATATTATAAAAGAAGCATTTTGTAATTATATCGAAGATGTTAAAAAAGAACAATTTCCAGAAAAAAAACATTCATTTAAAATCAATGATGACATAATAAATGAAATAAAAAATCTTTTTTAAAATTAAAAATTAAGAAAATGCAGGTAATATAGTTTGAAAGTAAATTATACAATCATAGAAATTCGAGAAAAAATAAAAGATTGGAATAAACAAGGTTTATCTGTTGGATTTGTTCCAACAATGGGATATTTACATACTGGTCATTTAAGCCTTATAGAGGCTGCAAAGAGAGAAAATGATAAAGTAGTGGTAAGTATCTTTGTGAACCCAACTCAATTTTCTCCAAATGAAGATTTGGAGAAATATCCAAGAAATTTTGAAAAAGATAAACTATTATGTGAACAAAACGGTGTAGATATACTTTTTTTCCCTACAGAACAAGAAATATATCCAAATAAAAACTTAATAAATATAGATATAAATAAATTAGATAACAATCTTTGTGGAAGACTAAGAATAGGGCATTTTAATGGTGTTTGTCTAATAGTTTTAAAACTATTTAATATTATAAAGCCTACTAATGCATATTTTGGCAAAAAAGACTTTCAACAATTACAAATAATAAAAAATATGGTAAAAGATTTTAATATAGATATAAATATAATAGGTATGCCTATTATACGTGAAAAAAATGGTCTTGCACTTAGTTCTCGTAATTCTTATTTAAGTAAAGAAGAATTTGAAGATGCCTCTATTATAAATAAATCTTTACAAAAAGCTAAATATTCATTAGAAAATGGAGAAACAGACATCAAAAAAATAATATCTAATATAGAAAATTCTATTTTACAAAAATTAACTGCAAAAATTGATTATATAGAAATAGTAGATACAAAAAATTTGCAAAAAGTAGATAAAATAGATTGTGAAGTTTTGATTTCTGTGGCAGTTTTTATAGGAAAAACTAGACTTATAGATAATATAGTAATACAAAATAACATGTAACTTTTGGGAGAATTAAACATAATGAAGAAATTCAAAAAACTAAAATCATTTTTTATAATATTATTTTTATTTATTATAACTTCTTGTGGTATAACACCAACTCCACAAGGAACATCAGAAATATCAAGATTTTTTCCTTTTGAAGAAAATACAACATTTGTAATAGAAAGTGAAGAATTTCCAGATATTAATCAAAGAATATTTACTGCTTTTGTAAATGGAGATAGAATACAACAAAGTGTAAGTGCACCAAATTTAGATTTTACAATAGTTTTAGAAAAAGATGGAGACTCTCTTAGACAAATATATTCATTTTCTGAACATAGAATATTTGAAGATATAACAAATATTCTACCAACTACAGATATAATAATTTTGCAAGAACCTTTTATAGTCGGTCATTCTTGGAGAACAGAAATGATGGATGGTGGTACAAGCACTATAACAGGTGTAGGATTAGAAATAACAACCCCATTTAGAACTTTTACAGATGTAATAGAGGTTACAACATATTTTGATAATACAGATGATTATACAGTAATACATTTCGCACCAAATTATGGTATTATTTTGGATAGTTATAGAACAACTTTTGGAGAAAATGTTTTTAGTGCAAATACTCATCTTGCACAAGTTATAAATGGCCCATTGGAATATGAAATGGTTGTTTTTTATCCAAACGAAGAACTTACAAATATAGATTTTGACATAATTAATGTACAAATAAATACAAATCAGGATTTTATAAGTTTCTTTAATAGTATAATTAGAGAAAATATACCAAGTTTAAATCACGTAACATTAAATTCTATTAATGTAGATAGGTCTCTTAGTAAAGTACACGTAGATTTTGCAGCAAACTTTCTAGATTTTAATGTTGGTGCTACAGCAGAATCTATGCTTTTAAATTCTTTGGCAAATACTTTTGGACTTTTTTATCATGTGCAGAATTTTCATATCACTATAAATGGTGAAAATTATTCTTCTGGTCATATTTTATTTGGAGATGGAGAATATATTGAAGTAGGCACAGGATTATGATTTTAAAAGATACAAAGCAATTAATAAAAGAAAATGATTTTTTTATTAAGAAAAAATTCGGTCAAAATTTTTTGATAGATAAAAATATAATAGAAAAAATAACAAAAGGTTCTAACATTTCAAAAAATGATATTGTGTTAGAAATAGGACCGGGTCTCGGTGCTTTAACTTCTTATCTTTCTAAAAAATGCAAAAAATTAATATGTGTAGAAATAGATAAAACATTAATACCAATATTAAAAAATAAAAATTTTGAAAATGTAGAAATAATAGAGGGAGATATACTAGATATAGATATTTGTAGTATAACGAATAATCAAAATATAAAAGTTGTAGCAAATTTACCCTATTATATATCTACACCAATTATAACAAAATTATTAGAAATGAAAAATGTGTCAAGTATTACAATAATGATACAAAAGGAAGTTGCAGATAGACTAAAAGCAAAAAAAAGCACTAAAGAATATGGTTCTTTGACAGTTTTTGTAAAATATCATTCTAAAGTAACATTTATTACAAATGTTTCACCTGATTGTTTTTTGCCGAAACCAACTGTAGAATCTACAGTTTTACATTTTGAAAGAGAAAAAAAATATTTCCCAGACAATGAAGACTTTTTTTATAAAGTTGTTAGAGCTGGTTTTTCACAGAGACGAAAAACGCTTATAAATTCGATATTTCAAAATAATCTAGGTATAACAAAAGAAAATGTGTATATGGCTTTAAAAGAAATGAATTTTGATGAAAATATAAGAGGAGATAATTTAGATGTAGAAGATTATGTTTTATTGTCTAATAAATTGTTTATTTACAATCTTTAGTAATAACTTTACTATCACCAGTAGAAAATGACAATGATAACGATAATTCAGAAATCTAAAATAAAGAAAATATTTAACTACCTCCCCCTCAATAAGTATTAAACTTGTGAGTAAGGGAGGCAAGATAAGATTATAAATAGAATTTTACAAAAAATAGACGTGTCCACTAACCTTTGAGAAGATTAGAAATAGAGGACAAAAAAGAAACCCTCAAGGAATATCTAGTACAATTTTTATTACGATACCTAGAAGATAAAATTTTAAATCTTTTA
>Ga0268261_10000809_pt1 | contig 20582 bp, 10 predicted proteins | sample TergutNc150P1_FD_190353 | JGI IMG/M metagenome (GOLD analysis project Ga0268261, IMG submission 190353) | Nasutitermes corniger P1 segment gut microbial community from laboratory colony in Florida, USA - Nc150 P1 (SPAdes) (version 2) | ecosystem: Host-associated > Arthropoda: Insects >...
ATATATATATATGACATATATATATATATATATGACATTAGTAGCCTAATGGTTAATGATTTAACCCTTATCCTGCTAACGTGGAGAAAATGGTGAGCTAATAATGCCAGCAAATAGCAGATGGGACTTCATTCGGGGTTTAAAGGGTTAAAAACTGTTTGTGGCCACCAGCAACACTGTCAGTCAACATCAACAAAACAGGCAATCTACGTACAAATGTAACACTGAAGCGTGTTTGTGCAACCATTGTTGCAGTGGACGAGCAATAAATATTACATATTCTGAGCGTGTATTTGTACAGTATGGTTTTTGGAAGAAGTTACTGAACATAAAATGTGTGTTTCTCTAAAACATTAGTCTTAAACATGTATCATTCTAAGAAAAATTAAGCAAGATATTATCACAAACGCACATACATCTTCATGTAAAGTACCCGTTACTCTTGCCAGAACTTAATTAAACTTGAATTTTCCAACAGATTTCCAAAAAAATACTCAAATGTGAAAATTTGGGAAAATTGGTCCAGTGGGAGCAGAGTTGCTCCGCGCAGACAGATGGACAGAGAAACAAACAGACATGATAAAACGTAATAGTTGCAAACATGCCTAAAAATGAGCCATCTCATTCACTTCTGTATCATGCATTCTTTATTATTTTGTGAATGTTGATAAAATCCTTTCAGTAAGATTTTACTGTAGGCCTTAATGGTACAGTAGCTGTCATTCGCATTTCTGCAGGTCATGGTGTTAGAGTAATGAGTCTTTGGTTATTTAATGACAGTGTTCCATCTGCAAAGTAAAAGCTGGTTCATTTCGTACGAGATGATCCAGAAAAGCTTTATTAAACCGAAATATACAAGGCCAATTACACTACAGTATTCCATCTACTGTAAGCACCCAGCACCAATTCTGAGAGTTCAAAAGGCAGAAGTTGATCAAGGAAGACTACCAAACAGGTAAATTTATGTAAGCAACCAGTGTAGTGACAAAAAAGTGTGGGTCTTGGTGTCTTCTTGGTTTTTTAAGATTACATATACACCATGTTTTTCAAGCAGTAGTGAAAAGGGAATAGGAAGTGCACTAGAGTGCCTCAGATGTGAAAAACCAATTACCCAGTGACATGGCATCATATTTCAAAAGAACAGAAACTAAAGTCAGTAAAAAATCTTGTATTTAAATAACTGAGCTTTAATAACAATAAAAAAATCCAGTAGTGCCAATGGGTGAGTTTTGCTGGTGAATTTCCTTAGCATCCCCAACTGCCTCAGATCACCCAGGTAATATGAATATACTGTCAATCCAATAAAATAACAACAGGACAAATTTATTTACAGAATCTGACACTATTCGCTGCCAATATCCATACAATCCTTATCTGTTACTTCTATCTTGTTGCTCTCCACACTTACTTCAACCTCACTAATATCTGCTTTGCCATCATTTTGTGGGTCATGTTCTGTTATTTGGGCAATGGGTGTCTCCACAGATACAGCATTCCTCACTGCAATATCATCATCTGTAACTAATTCCTCCTGATTGTTCTTACAGCAAGAGGCCGGATGCTGAAGGCTCTTACGGTTAAACCTCTTTAACTTGAAGTTCTGTAGTAAACGCAACTCTCCATTCCAATTTCGAAGCATTTCCAACTGCTTAGGAATTGTAACATCTGGTATTTCTGGAAGGATGGAATGTGAAAAAACACTTAAAATAAAATTATCCATGGATTCACTTACACAGTGCGAGATATCACATCTTGGATAACAAGTTATTACAGGGGCCAGAATGTTTGGGTTTCACATTCTGTCCAACTTAACAACATTTATTATGTCATGAATGGCAATGTGTGTGTTCAAAAATTATGAAACAGAAATTCAGGAGTCAGATCTAAACGATATTCCAGCTGGAATAAACAGCAGTGGAAAAGCACACCTTGAACTGTGATCTGAGATCTAAGTTCTCCATTTCACTAAAAATGTAATATTAATGGTTCCTAAAAGACTGTTGTTTCAAATTCACATGGGCATAAGTTTGCATTCTGAAAAACTGAGTGTGTGTCGTTAAGATGCCTTTCAAATTTTAACATTACATCAATGCATTCATAAAATTTGTACACTATTATTTGCAGTGTTTGCAATGTAAGACATGGTACCAGACCATCAATTAGAAAAGGCTGAAACCACTGTTCTCACAGACTACTGGATTTTAATAGTACAGAACATAACTCTAATCAAGGTACTGAGTACAAGGAAAAACAAGCTTATGAAATTATCTTTATAATAGATTACACCATAAATTAACAATATAAGCTTGATTATTCAATCATGCAAATATAAATCTTCAATGTAAACTCCCCACTAATAAAACTCGAGTAATGCCGGATATCCCTACTAAGTCCTACACGTGCATGTCCACGTCATGGCTCCTGGGCAACGATTATACGGCTAAGTCATGTAAGGGCAAAACGCGAGTTCCCGACGCTTCAAAATTGGGACTGGTCAGCTAAGGGAGACAACCCCGACAGAAAATCATCGGTCCTCCAGGATAGCTGGGGGTGGGCATGGGGCTAACAACCCCACCCCAGAAAAATTAAACTGTTCAGAAACCATAAAAAGGAAGCCAGGGCCAAACTAAAAGGGCCGTAGTACTATAGGAAGAAGAAGAAGAATGTAAACTTCTACTCTGGTTTAGTTGATGTCTTTGCTCTTCCAGGATGTGTGGGATCGGTTAACCTGCACCACAAAATACCCCAGAAGAGCCAAGACCATATAAATATTCAACACTTTAAATAATAATATTATGACAGGATAAATGGATTTATATTACTAAATCGAAACTCCTGGAGCACCACTCTCATAGCTGGGAGGTAGCCTACTAGGCAAAAATCGTAGCCGGCTACTGGTTATTCTGAGTGTTTTCACGGTTTTCCTCAGCAAAATGCTAAGACAGTGAGCAGTTTGAAAATTAGAAGAAATGGTAATGTAACTGCTTTATAATGATTACTTTTCCTAAAACATGACATTTATAACAAGGAGGAAATTCATTTCTTTACAAGCCACGAACATAACAATATAATACAACTTCATGCACCACATATGCATAACTTGCTCCATTCACATGAACTGTAAATGCAGTGACAGATTAAAGCTACTACTATTAAGATGCCAGACTCATTCACAAGTTAGAAGCAGGATTGTATACCGACTTACCCAACCCGCAAGTGTTGAACTCCTCTTCTTCACGCAACAGGGTAAGTCGTACGATATCCTCTCTACTTGCATGCTGTCTGTTTTTACGATTCCCAACAGAGTGTTTTAAACGAATCTGTTCCAGTTCTTCATTAAACCTACCAAGATATCTGAAATATACAAATTTGGTTTAGTGATTGCTGCTGATGTATTAACACACTTTACTGTGAATTATGACAAGATGCAGAAAACTTCAATGCAGAATTTGTAACCTTCACTTTGGCTTATTCTGTTCATATTGGGTATGAAGATCTCAAGGGCAAACATGTCTAATGGCCAAGCACACAGGTCCAAAAATATTAGTCCCTAAATATAATAGCAGATCAATCATAATGTAACAACAAAAAACATGTAAAGCATTAAAATTAGTGACTTTTAATTTCATAAAATATCCTTTATTCTCTACCCTGATGATTATGTAAGTAATTTTAACTAATCATGTTTTCACAAAATCCAATTTATAATTTTAACTTAAAGAAGAGGCCTGAAAGTAAATGAAGAGCATAAGAAATAAACCAATACATCTTGACTGTGGTTAAAAGCCACAAACAGAAACAAGTGCCACATAACCTGATAAGCCTAACAGTACATGTTTTGTAGATGAAACAATATCTGGAAGATTCAAGTCTTGTGGGATGCTACACCATGTTGATGGGGTTATACTTCTTGACATTTCAAAGGATTCATGTGCATTAAAAACACAGCAAACTACAATCCCACAACACAGTGTAACATCCCAGAAGATCTGATTCTTCTGCAAAACAGCTATGAAAACCTCAAATCATAAGCAGGCAACATTGAGACTTCAGGTGTTCATGATGATGAATGATGATAATAAAAATTCATACTGTGTGGTGTCGAAGTCATGATATCCTCTAGTCTGGTAGATGAGTACAAAACTTTTGGTGCTATCATCTATCCTTGAACATCATAACAAAGTCAATGGCATTTGTGTTTCATATTTGGGAGGGCACATGTTCAAACTGCAACCTGCAGGCTTGTTATCATGACTGAGGCAAGTGTTAGAACAGTGTTAATGAGCAAGTAGTTCCTGATGTTTCAAACGAACACAGCTTCTGTTAGATGTCACAAACCACCCACTCAATGACACAGTATCACATCCCAGAAGACCTGAATCTTCAGCAAACACCACTGTCAGAAACTCATATCCTGCTACAATAGTACTTTTAATTAGAAAATAACCATGTCCTTTCACATCAAACTTAATTTATTATCCATCAGTCTTCCTACCATCTGACATTACACACTGTGAGCTATAAACAGGATTATAAAATGCAACATAAAGAAATAGATGTGTTTCTTGAAAATGCTGGCAAACACCCACTACATTACAACACAAAAGACCATAACACAAACACCTGAAGGCATTTCACAGTTGCAGACACAATTATATTTCTAGCTGCAACACAAATGGTTTTTTAAACCAACTAGGTATATAAATATGAATATATAGGGTGATTACAAATGATGTAATTACATAAAGTCATTGAAAAGAAAGTAAGAGCCACCAAAAAAAAAAATGAAACACACATCATTACAACAAGCAACTCAAAAAATATTTTTCATACCCTATGCAAGTTCAAAATGTGCTCCACTTATTGCTCTGCATGCATCAAGATAATATTCAAGTTTGTGCCAAACACTCTGTAATAACAGCGGTTCAATTTTGGCAGCTGCTGTTCATATTTGATCACTCTAGTTATTCAAGGTTACAGGCACTGGTGGAACACAAGCCTCATCTTTCAAAAAGCCCCATAGGATGAAGTTGAATGGATCAGATCTAGAGATTATGAAGGTTAGGAAGTGGATGCCTCAGCTAAACCACTGCCCAGAGTACTGCCTATTCCAGAATGTTGTCACTTCACAATGGATGTATGGTGGTGCTCCATCATGTTGAAAAACAACATTTGGTTTGCCTTCAAGTAGCTGGGGCATTAATCACAACATGAACATGATAGGGTAGATAATTCTGTAAACTAACCACCCCCCCCCCCCCAAGAAGAATGGTCCAAACACTGTATCACAACTCAGAGAACAAAAAACTTTTATCTTTGGGCTGTTCCTTACGTGTTCTTCAACAATGGTATGAGGTTTTTTAATCTCCCATACACAAAGCTAAAATGTTGCTTCACCACTCATACAGAGTTTTGACAAGAATGTTTTGTTTTCTGCAGTACAATCAATTATGTTCATGTTTGATTCAAAATGTACCACCCAATCATTAGTGTTAATGCATTGCATAATTTGCAGTCAGTAAGACCTTGAAATTCCTTGCTCTCAGCAACATTTTTTTCACGGAATTTTCCACATGCTTGGTTGTGGTACATTAAACTTGTAGCTAACCTGATGTGTTGACTCTCCTTGGACCAAGCAGATAAGTCCACAGACCACAATCAATTGTTGCTGCACTTGAACATGATTAGCCTGAAATCTTCCTGTTACTGGTGCAACCTGTGTCCACAACTTTTTGTACCACTATCTGATCAAATTTGTGGGTGGAGGATACAGTTGAGTTTTCTTCTGCATGCTCACTAAACACTTTTCACAGATTTACTTGAATGTAACTCCAGCACACATAACACTTTTTCAGGTTGAGTTGCCATCTAATGTTTGAGCAATATGGTGACCATACGACCTGAAATTACTTCTCACACATGCATGCAAAGAAACTCTAGGAATTGTTCCTTATAACAGTGTACCTTTAATGTTTGTGTACTTCCCTCTTTCTTACCAATAAACTTCTGTAATTGCTCACATCATTCGTAATCACTCCCCATAACAATCCAAATTTCTTACTCAAATGGATTCTGACAATGGTATATGGCTATAGTCATGATAGAAATTTTGGGCACTCTCAGTCACTCGGGATTAAAAACCCATGTTTTGGAGACTAGATCCATTGCCTTCTTCAGGGAATATGGAAACGGAAGAACCTACTCAGGTGGGAAATTGGAAGAAATGTTCTCAATCTCTGTCTCTGAAATGTTGTGGGTCGTCAATACGATAAGATGCACACTGTCCACAGTTACAGTCATGACTTCTTACTGGCTTTCACCCTAGTGCTAGGTTAAAGAGATCTCAATTAAGGGCAATCTGAATGTCATGGTGCCAGTTGTTCAATCCCATGACAAATGTCAGGGTCAGTGATACACTTTTGTGTGTGTGCCTGAAAAGGGGGTTGAGTTAGAAGGTATGAAAAATAAGTTATCTTAATAGCCATGTGATTTAAACAGAGCATAGAAATCTCTGGAAGCTGATCATTATGGGTTGTCCATATATATTTACAAGTTATGCATTCTGAATTTAAATTACACGGGAAAGAGAGTTTAAGACAAGGGTCCAGACTTTTCCAAAAATCTAGGAGCCACCTCCAAATTCTATGTGCCGGAAGGGTGCCAAGAAGCAAACAAATTGCAGTCATTACACTGAAAATATTGGGCACCACCACAAAAAAAGTAGTCACCTGGATTGCTGTATCCCAAAGGATGGCCTGTCCCCTTGCACTGTCAGATCCAAGTGGTGGGATGTCACGAGCAGTAATGTGCATGGCTTTAGGTTCAAACAACTTCTTGGTCAAGCCAAGTTCAAGAGTAAGAGTATATATGATTTAATGTGGAGGGAAGTGATAGTGCATGCAACAAGAGCTGCACTGGTGATGGACTATGTAATTCCTGACAATAGTGATTATGATAAATGAGAAATGGCAACCATTCCCCACACAGTAGTACTGTGTATTTTCCAACTATTTTACTGTATGTGGTGTATAACTAGGATGTCACAACCACTGTTGCTATGCAAGATACCACATTGTTATATGAAGTTATGAGGTAACTGATCCATCACATCGACCCCGTGTACTGGCAAAATCCAGACACACCCCTCATACCATCAAGTGTGCTGAACATAAAGAGTTCAAGTTTATCATGTATCCTGACATATACATTTACAAGACCAGATATACCATGGTTTAAATAAAAACTGATACAGACATTCTGTCATCATTTGTTCCAATAATGAATAGTGGAATGTTTCCACTGTTATTATCTCTGATACTAATTCTGTATATAATTACTATGGTTCATAAAACCCTCAATATTAAAGATAAAATGCATATATATATATATATATATATAAAACTGGATTACCTACCACACAGAATTTATGAAACTCCTCATTCAAGTCACAGTCTTTTTTTATTGAATCATCCCCATTTTCCTGCCCACCCAAAACCTGCAAGAAGTATCACTGGTATAGTAGACTGGTATTGCGGTTATGGGGCTACCACCCCGTCGCACCTAGGCCATAAGCTAGCAGGCCCTTTGTGCACCGCCTTTAGTTCCGCCTGTCAACCCCAGAGGCACCCCACGTCAAGCGACATGAGAGCCCTCTGGTAATGAGGAACGGAAATGGGCGAGAAATGGCCGACAAATTTCGCCTGAAAATCCGACTTCCACATAATTTCCAGAGGTCTTTAACATGCCGCAAATCTGTGACATGGGACTGACGGCTTGACTTCCCCTCCAAAGGAAGGCACGCTGAGGATTTTTTCGCCCAAAAAAATCTGACGGCTTCGGCCGGGTTTGAACCCATGATCTTGGGTACCAGAGGCCAGCACATCACTGGTATAGTGACTGACAGGGGAAAATTAGAGTATCTGTATAAAAATCTGTACTTTTATTCATCACATACCCTACATGAACTGCCTTTGCAAAGAACCCAGCACTCCAGGTACTGAAACAACATCTTTAAATGACCAAGCTACTTAACGGCCTGTAGCAAACCTAGTAAAGTACTTACAGTTCAATTATGTTCAAAATAAGTTCAGGTGTGTACTTTATGACATCAGGCACCAAATGATCTCGAAACCACAAGAACTTTTCTCCAGTTAGGTTCTGCTTCATATGGTGCACAAGTTTAACTTTCTCACGTGTAGAAATCCTGTGATGAGAAAACACTAAATGTAGAGATGTCAGGGGAAATGAAGAGAAAGCGAGCAGTTGTATATTTCACATTAACTACTCTTCATTACTGTAAACATGTTTGTTGGTGCTCTAATGAAAAAAGAAATAAAGAAAAACAGCAAAAACCTTTTTCTTATTTATCTTAAATTACCAAACCACCAAATCACATAATGCAATAACAGCCATGCAACATCTCAACTTTTTCATATAATGAGTTAATTTATCATGCAATAAGCTGAATGCTAAGGGAAAAGTACTTTCTGTTATCTCATAGCATGCAAGAATGGTGAAAAGTGTAAATTACAATCCAATAACTTAATTCTTATAACAACAGACATTAGGGTGCAGTGCATAACCCATCACCTACTCAAAGTTCTGGTTGATTCTGATAACGTGCAAGAGGCAGTAAAAAGGTAATGCTTTTTTTTTTTTTTTTCAGGAACAATAATTTCAATTCTAATGAAATTTACATATTTCATAAGTAAATCCTCTACAGCACGGAGATTATTTTTCCACAAAATCTTCTTCATCATCAACACACATTTTCAACTGTTGCATGAGATGCTGTATGCTGGTAACATAAAACTGTTTGCTGAAGCATCAGAGTTCTTCACACATGCTGTGTTGCGGGTCATCATCGCCCACAAAACAGCATCCTAGGAGTGCATCCTTTAAGGGGAGAAATAGATGGAAGTCAGAGGTAGGTAAATCAGGACTGTGGGGAAGCATAAGGGAAAGTAGTTCACTCCATTGTTCCAACTGCCTCTCTTGTGCACAGACTGGTGTGTAAACTGACGCCATGCAGGATCAGAACTTGATTTAACTGTTTGGCCAACACTTAAAATTCATTGTTATAAATTCCTTCATGTCTGCACATATCACACGTACGTCTGCCATTTTGCACTGCTAATGTTTTGAACAGACATGACTGGCTGGACCACTGTTGATTCTGGAGTAGCTGGACAATATTGCTATCTGGTCGGTAAGGCAAAAAACTGTATCAGGCACCAAATTTAAAGAAAAATAGGAGGCTTTCCTTTCATACTGACCTTCACAAATACATAAACCCAGACCAAAATGTGTCTTACAGGAATCTTTTTACATTTTCAAACAACCAGATTGCTTCCATTACCATCATAGAAAAAAAAGAGTTCACACTCATGAATGAACCATTCCCTTATCTCAGTATATTGTACATTTTCAAACAACCAAATTGCTTCCATTACCATCATAGAAAAAAAAGAGTTCACACTCATGAATGAACCATTCCCTTATCTCAGTATATTCTACAATCTACACCACTACTGAATAACAGAAATTACTAATAAGGGAATTAGCAAGCAATTATGAAACCTGAGCTTAAAAAATTTTCAAAACATTTGCTTCATAAGTTTTCAACTAATGCATAAATGCAAGAAGAAAGTGAGAATAGGCAATACAAAAATCCAACCTGACATATATTACAGATAATGTAAAAAAGTCTTACTTTCTGGTCTGCTTGGTTAGCTGAATTGCCTTACGGCTGTGTGGATGCAGTATTTTCTTTGACAGCTCCTTCTTAATTGACTTTGGCTGAAAAATAAATGATAGAAAAAAAATTAAATACATTGCCAGAAACAAACAAGTAAGGAAAGTTTCATACCATCCTTCTTTTTATACACATGAAGTTTAAAAGTGTGCTCATATATCATGTTTCTAGGACATGCCACTAACAAAATGTGAAATCAAGTCAAGTGTTCAAGTTTAGGTTTGATCTGTTTAATGCACTGAAAAGTGAACACATTCTGTGCAATAAGTCAACTTTAAATACACAGTCAGTTGACCTATTGCTACAAGTACAAAGGCCAGTGTGTAAGATGACCCTCCCATGTATTAAGGCAGTTATGGAACTGAAAAACATTATTTCATACCAGCTACTTTATACATGTAGCCACTCTACCTGAAGTAGATCAAAAACACTTCAAAGATTTGAAATCAGTCCATTTTTACATGTGTTGTATATAACAGTGGTCTGTATATCTAAATTTCTCAAAGGCTGCTTTCATTGTAATCAGTCACTTCATGTAATTCTTACTATGAAGACATCAAAATGTAATTTCTTGTCTGATAGTCAACCTATAAACAGAATCTGTTCATTATTACTTTTAAGTAATCCTTCCCTTCATCTACCACTAATACTCCAAATGTGAGTGTATGAACTGAGCCTTGATGTTCGTATTACAGTGCAAATTTTGACCATGTTAACAGCCACTTTGTAATGTAAGTCTTTTATTATACCCAAGGAGTTAACAGATAACACCTTTTATGCCAACCCAAGCTTCTCATTCATCTTGTTTCACAGTTCCTTCAAACTACTCAACAAAAGTCAACTTCCTGATCTAATCTTGTCCTTCTTTAACTTTCTCATACATCAGAGGTGTAAATTCAATGCATATATATATATATACTTCAGATAGTCAGCACATTTATCTAGCACCATCAAAAACTGCTCCATGACAACCAAATTTTATATGCTGTGGCAGTAACAGCACTTAGGCCCAACTAAATTTTAGAGTATGATGCTTTTTCAAACTTCAGGTTAGAATGAATCAGAAGCACAGCAGTTTCTTCATTTGGTGCATAAGGGGGATCGTTAATATACGACAACCAATCAGAACTTTGTTATTCCCACCCTTCCCCAGACATGGTGGCTGGATGGAAATCAGTGCTGTAGAAAATGTTTGCCGCTGATTTGCCCAGAAGACGTGTGCAGATAGTAAGTCATACACAGGTAGCAGTAACCATACACATGGTTATTATCTCCTGAAGAAATAAAGAATGAAGTTACTTGCAGAATTTTTTTTTTCTCAGCCAAGATCAAATTCTTTCCTTAAACAACATAAATACAGAGGGTTTAAATCTGTCATAAAGTGTGCCCTGGTCAACACAAAGTTTCAATTCTAGCAGCATAAATACATGCCCCCCCATAAACACAGTATATACCCTTTTGCACAAACATCTGCTCTAACACACCTGAATTACTATATAACAACTCTAATGCTACTTGGAAAACAAAACCAACATAATCAGGGCAACTGAAACTTTGACTGTTTAATTTTTAAGTCACTGTGATAACCAAAAAGGCCAGTAAACAAGACCATGTTGTGCACCAACTGCCACAGCCAAAATGCTTGAACATAAAGTTTCAAAGCCTAGGTCACAAACACACACAATAATTAGAAATTAATTAATTAACCAAATAAAATTACAATAATTAGAAATGTAGGAACAACTTTACACTATAATGTTCATAAGTCTCTACAGCACACATCCACCTCGAATAAACTACTACTGAACTTGCTGCGTAATTTGATGTTTTAGATAAGTCTATTACACCCAAAAGAAATGCAAATTAAATTAATTTGATATTGTCCATTCCATGCAACATTGCATACTTATTATTAAAAACCAACAATTTCACATATAAATTACATATAAAAAATATACAAACTTCACATGTTTCGGCAGTTTTGTATATTTCTTACATATATTTTACATAAACAAAATTTTGGTTTTTAATAATAGAAAGTAAATTACGTTGAGTTAACTGGTCCCAATATTCACATCTTCTTCTTCAATCGGCGCTACAACCCTTGGTGGGTTTTGGCCTCAATCTTCATATCAGTGATTGAAATATCAAGAATGTCAGAATATTAGTCAAATTATTTTTTTTAACTTCACCTCTACAATTACAAATGTCTGTCGGCAAACAGTGGAACGCTATAATGCATCTTTAAGGTGTATAATAAGCGTCAGACTCTCTTCCAGCATCTGTTGTGTATGTGGATAATTCACCCACAAACACAACCAACTAAAAAATACCTACAGTAAACCTACGGTACCTACAGTAAGAATGTTGGTGGTGCAGAGGCATGAATTTTATCATTCACGTTTACAGTCATCACACATGGACATACACGTGCATCATAACCTAAAATACCCATTCATTATTTTTAAGTAGAAAAAAAATCTTTTCCCTGTAATTTTCAGCATTCCACGCTCAGACATATAAAATACACAGTATATCACAATTAATTATAATATGTCAAACAAATATGGGTTTATTTACCCACCATTTTATAAGTAAGTCCAAAACAGCACAACCTTGATCGAAACCACCGCCTTGTACGGTGACAGAAGCACAGATTACACTTACTAGCTGTGGCCACGGATTCCAAGTTCAGCACGGGTACTCACCAATGACGTACATCAAATTGTACGCTGCATTGCCTTCCATCTACATGCACACGCTTTAAATCATATTGCCGGTGTCGGATGCTCAGTCTGCCTAACCCAACTGGATTTTCGTACTGCCGCGCCTCACTTCTGGTGCATGAGACTGGGCTCTAATTAGCTAAAAAATGGTCTCACCTATGGGGCGTATGCCCAAAGTGGCATGTGGAATTTATTAATTTCTTCCCAGTGATAGTAATGTGTTCTTGTAGTTGACCTATTCTGATAAACAATTCTAAATAATATACCACAAAAAATATATTGCACTAAGGGCTACAGCATGCAAACACAGAATTGTATGAAAATCTATTCAATAAAACTTTAAGTGTGTGTTCTACATAAAGAAAGAACCATATGCGGATTACAGAACATACTGATCGAGAACAACGCTATTCAATTGATCGATCATTTATAAGTAAAAAATGCATTTTACCAATGAAGAAAGAAAGACAGCAAAGGAGATTTTACATACGTAACTAAACACAAATACGTTACATATAAAATGTGTGTAAATGTTCAGGAAATTTGGATATATAAGAAAGCTGTACGTCACTTAATATTTAGGGGAGTTTCTACGGCACATACCTTTGTCAGAAATTAAGATATGCTGTATTCCTTCTTTTGATTCCCCGGCGTCTGAATTTTGTGTGCCGACGTTTCGGAACACTCTGTCTGTTCCATCTTCATAGGTGGTGTAAACAGAATTAAGATATAATTCCAAAATTGAGACGTGACATAGTTTATACAATTTTAGAAATGCGTTTTTATTCTTCATGAGATTAGTCTGACGATGACTAATTAAAATCGAAACATACTGTTAAGAGGTAACGTAACAAGTTATTGTAATAATAATAACAATAATAATAATAATAATAATAATAATAATAATAATAATAATAATAATAATAATAATAATAATAATAATAATAATAATGACACTTGGTGTAGGGTAAAATGCGTGCGTATGCTCTCCTGTACCAAAGACAGTGCCTGGCCGTGTATAACATGACAAATTTCTACATAATGGGCTCAGAGAAAGGTAGACGTAAGGAGCACCACGTATCATCTATCTCACCTTTCTTCTCGAGATCCATGCACCCACAACCATACCGATTAACTCTGATCAATATCGAGCTATACTAGATGATCTGTGAAATCGAGTGTGGTTGATCACATTAGTTTCCGGCATTGTAGATTTCCGTGTGTCCAAATGTCTGTGACAAGATGGCTTGTGGAAAGAATTTCGCGCGAATTATGGAGGACAAGACATTCATACACTAGGCTTGTTATAAGAACGTATTGAAATTTTAGAGTGTGGGTGTGTAATATAACGCTATCCGTTGTGTTACTGAATGATTGTTTGTTGTATGTTACGTGTAGGTATTAGACGAAAGTGAATGATGGAATTATTAAGCATAAAAACAGTGAAATAATAAAAACCTCGTCACAAAGAAGAACCAACCACAGTGATACCAAGTGCATATGGAAGTATACGCTTTAAGAAATGGTCTTCCATCAGCCTTGCCAAACACAGCAGCAGTGCGAAGAAACGATGTGGGAATGCCAAGCTGAGTTACTGTTGCAGGTCAGAGTGTCGCCAAAGTCACTTTATATGAGGTAATAATTGTGCACCAATACCATACGTTACATTTAAAGTGAAAGTTTCATGTTAACAAAGATAAAATATTCAGGTTGTAGTAGCTGTGCCATTATTATTTGGACGACTTTCTCTAAGGAAAACTATAATGAAACCCCTCTTATAACATTTTCACAAAATTATAGTTAAATGTGGGAACTTATCACAATGGAAAGACTTGGAATGTCATTATTTCGTAATTCTGTAATTAAATTGACATTAACTCATAATAATATTCCATATAAATTTTCTATTAAATGATTTATTTTCACAATCAAACTACATTTTAAGTCTTAACATCTTTAGTGATTGGATATATTCTTCAACACAAGGCAACATATTCCTGCTGGCAGAACTTGTAGATTATAACAGCCCAGTTTTGCCAGAACTGTTTTATATATGTGGACTTTAATATATTTTGCTGTTTTGACCTTTCCTGTCTCAGCTGTGCATTTACACACTGAGTATTATGTCCTGTGTTTTGAGTTTGTATACCAAGCACGGAGGCAGTTGTTTCTGGAGGAATATTTTAAGCAGGAGCCAACTTCTTTATAATGTGCAACTGTTCATCAGTTGACAGCAGCTTATGTATTATGCCGGTTTGCTCTTTTAGTTATGCTGATGACATGTTCAGTAATTAATGTTGTGCAGGAGAAAAGGTAAAAGCGAATCACAAAAGAGACTTCAATGTTCTTGAAGACAAAACTACTATCATTAATTTCCAGTATATTATACCATTTGCCTAATCAAACCACTGAATATCATGCTGAAAATTGGATGATTTGTGTGTCTGCCTGTGTAGTGGAACACTTTGAAGGTTATGTATGGATTCAGACTTATCCTTACGAGCCCACTTAGTAGCTACCCAGTGCCCAATAGAGACTCGGTGCTTCCAAATTTTTTCTGATATACCCATACAAATTGCTCCTGTCAATCCACATCCTAAGACTAGGAATGCTGAATATACTTCTGTTAGGCTTGCACTGTTGAAGGCAGAGTAGGCTTGACAGCGTGGCATTGGTGGTAACATGCGTTCTTGAATGGGTCCTAGAACTCCTGCTTCCCGCATGCGTAACAGGCTGCGGGGAAAGATACATTACTGGATTACAACAAGGTATAGCTATGTATAATGCTTGATAATACTTTTGAATACTCTAACCCCACTAACAGAAGTATTTAGAGGTAATTGATTCACAGCCACAAAAACGGAGCAGTTAGGATGCAGTTAGAAAGTGTAATGTTCAAGTACATGTTACGTTATATATTACATTACTGAAAATTGTAGGGAATTTGATTAAGAGATTAATGTTATTTTATTAACCATGTAGAAAGCATTCAAGAAAGAAAAACAAGCTGCACTAGGCAAATTTTGTGAAAAGTGATTGACCATCACATGTGACCAGATAAACATAAGCATGTATGCTGAATATAAAATCTGTATTCACATAAAATAACACACAAAAAATGTAGTTTTTTCTGACAAGGCCGTACTAAGCACATATTTTCGTGTGAGTATAATGATTAGATAATTACTTCTTGATGGCTAAGAAATTAGAGTTGACGGAATCTGAATGAAAGTACTGACTGACTGGCCCATATTCCAAGCTGTCCTTGGGGGGTTAGTGTGTGAGTAGCAATTACAAACTGATTTTTAATTGTTCATGCTTGCATATTTTGTAAAGATTAATTACCTGAGATTGATGAGTCTCCTGTATGGTGATGTAATGCCCATAGGTAAAGCAATGGCACTTTTGGTAGCTTCTACCGTGAGCTCTTGAATATCACAGCGCTTGTCATGTTCAATGAAGGAATTGAGTGCTTTCCTGCCTAGTTGTGCCGATACAAAGAATGCATAGCCACCATAGGATGCTTTCAGTAATCCAAGAGAGGCTTCCTCTACTCCATGGTTCCGGACCAAACCTCGAAAATACAGTCGACGTAATGTAGTGTCATTTACCAGCTGTTAGTAAATAATTTTCATATTAGTTAGTTTGTACAGACCAAAATAAATTTTCTGAATGCGGCAGTTGTTTTGGTTAGGTATGAAATTCTGTTACCTTTATCTGATTTTAATTTGTTCGTTATTTTAGTTAGAACTCTTCTGCCTTGTTTTCTTTTGAGTAAGATCAGCAGTTACCATACAAAAATTTGTCCAATTGCAATGGAATATATAACCAAATTATACAACATTTGAGGTCCCCATTCTTCTGGGATATGGTGCTACATCATTGAGTCTTTAATGCCAGAGGTTTTGAGACAGCGTGATGGTGTCACTTTTAGTGGATGAAATGTCAGTGGACATTTTCACTTTTGCATATAAGACCATCCTGCTGTCTTGGAACATCAAGTGTGTCACCCAGTGACACAACATTACATCCCAGAAGAACAGAGCCCTCAAATGCACTGCTGAATATATCCTGAAGCCCACGCAGTTTTGTCACATAACTTCCCCATCTTGTTCATGGTTTTATTAATTATAAATTTTCACAGAAGTTTTAATATATTCTGCTGATTTCAGTACCGATTCTTACCACTGTGAAAACTTCATGAAACTCTTGAAGGATTCTCTTGAAAACCCCATGTTGCCTACACCCTTGATGAGAAACATTGATGCAGAGTCTCTAGACAGTAAAATTTTCTTGAATGTTTAAGATATCAGAAAGTTGTTCTTAAACATGTGACAATATTTTAACAACTGATAAATGTAGCTTCTCTATGTACTATCTATTCCACAAAGTAATAAAAAGTAAAGGTATCCCTTTTCATGCCTTGAAGGTATAAGGAGCATTCTTAACCTTAGCATTTGCTGTAGGTGAATGGTAAGATTCACAACCCAGCCACTTAACCAGTAGAGGAATAGCCCTTTGTGCCTATTGAATAGGAGGTTTTCTGGGCCCCAGAGAATGCTTTGGAGGGGAGGGGAGGTGGGGTGAAAGAAAAATATTTCTAGCCCCTGCTGGAAATTAAACCATGATTCCACAGTCGTCCAGCCCATAGCATAGTCACTGTACTGACTGTATTAATGCTTCTCCACTGTCTGCTTTATATACATTCAACACTGAAAAAAAAAAAAAATATATATATATATATATATATTATACAATGTTACTTACTTACTTACTTACTCCATGGAGCAGAGTCCTTCTTGACAAGCTATCTGTTTCTCAGATAGTCAAGAGATTTTCCACATTGTAGGGAACCCGAAGGTTCATATGTATAATGTTACAAAAACAAACTGATAAAATCTCTCTCTCCTCCATTATTGTCTAATCAGCATGTGTTCTGCATTACGCACACTGCGGATTTAAAGTATGATAGCAAATGTGGAAAGGATGATATGTTCCTTTCCACAGAGTCAGGTTCATGGGTGGGTTGATGCCATGTGGTCTTCTTGGTGGACTCCAACAATCCTGCTTCCATCTCCAATGTTCATACAGAATGTTGGTATCCTCCAGTATGTCTACATGACATAACAACCAAGAAGACCATAACTTGAATACAGACTGCCATGAAAGCCTCATTTCTGACATAGGTCTCTATTGTTGTTGGCACTAGTACCTTTGTACAATGACTTATTGATGTAAGTCATGATACCCTTTACATGCGTTTGTAATGACACGTCAGTATCCTTTGTCACAAAATTTATTTTATATTTTCATGTTATTCGAATTTAACATGTCGAAATAAGGTGGAAGCATCAGGCGTTACAGCCACTAAGGTCCAATAAAGAAGTTACAATATTGGTATGCAAATACTGCCAGTTGTATATCAATGGTACCACTGTATAGTTGGTTAATTTCTTGTTAATGCAGTCTATGTTGCACTCTTGTGTTTATTTTATGTATAAGCCTAGTTTCTGTGTGATGCTGTCAGTAACCCAGACTCTTTGTGTATAACTCAGAATTGTAAGATGACTGGTGAGCACTGAATTTGAAAGGATTTGGAAAGAAGTGGTAATGGCAACATTTAGGTACCATTATGCTCTTTGCCTGTATGGACTGCAGAAAATCACAGAAGACACCCCTAAGGACAGCCAAGATTTGCAACAGGCATCTCCTGAATACAACTCTGAAGCTTTATCTTGTCCATATCCATGCACCAATGACAAGTTTGTTACATAAAAATCCATAATGCACAGATGTTAACACCACTTTATTCACACTATTACACTCTTACATGTTTCAGCCCTCAAGGAGTCAACTTTGTGGAGTTCTGATACATCATGTGCATAAAGTGGTGTTAACATATATTTGTGCATTAGTCAAATTGTTATGTAAAAGCAAGTCTGAAGCATTACCACTTCAGTCAATTTGCTTGTTGAACGTTACACCATTATTTAATTAATTAGAAGAGAATAATTAAATTAATCATTTTAATACTGACCTGATGCATCTACAGCTTGTGGGTGTAGAAGAATGTGTAACAGCAAGTTTTGGTCATGGATTATCTGTGTGAGCTTTTTTCAAATGTGATCCTGTATTCTGAAAACCACGTAACAAATTGTGGATAATGTGTACCTATACACAAAATCATATATAGGTTACCTACCCGAAGAAATGCCTCATCCTGTCCTCGCAGAGTATAGCCAAATTGGAAGTCACTTTGCAAGAGGTCCCCCAGACCTCTAATAGAAGCAACATGAACTGACAAAACAGATGTGATGTATGCAGCATAAGCATTATAAATCACCAGAGCAAAGCATAAGCTGAAGATGAGTACAAGACAGCCTGAAGGAGATTGTGGACTCCATGAACTACCTACAACAGAACAATTCCAATTTTTAATTAACATCTGAGTCATAATTACTCAAATCCTTAATGTGCCATAACCAAATAATTGTAACTACCTTGCATACACAGGACACTAACACTCCACACTATTGCTTCACCAAGACTCCATTTTGTTTCAGAACTTTTTCTGTGTGTACTAGATTCCTGTCTTCCATTCCTTTTGGCTTTGGAAACACTAACCAAAACCATAGCTATAGCAATCACCACTCCAGTAGCAACCACACTAGCTATCAAACGAGGGCTGAAAGGGGCCAAAAATATGTCGCGCATGGCACCAGTCTCTGGTCGACGAAAGTAGATGTTTCTCCTTAAACCAGAAAGACAAAATATCTTCACTGTTGGAAATGTTTACTGTAAATTATAGATATTACACTTTGCAATCCTAGTCTACTGGTACGGATTTATCTGCGTACTGAATTCCAGTTGGACGACTAATGTGATTAATTACTAGCCTGTCACCATAGAGGTCTGTGTTAGATCCCAGGCTAGTCCACGTGGGATTTGTGGTAGACAAAATGGCAGTGGGACAGGTTTGTCTCCAAGTACTCTGGTTTTCCCAAATCAGTATAATTCCACCAATGCTCCATACTCGTATTTCATTTGTCTGCCACCAACGCTATATGAGTTTAAAAACTGACAGTTTTGTTAAATAAGACATTTCTCTCTGTCTCCTTCTAGAGGAAGTTAATAATGAATGGAGTTACATTTACCTTCCGCCATACGTCTGCATGACATGCACAAGGATAACTCTTACCTTTACTTACCTAATTTTATTATCAGGTAAATGGAGCATGGTAAATATATTAGTCCTTTGCAGTATCGTTTAAATGTACTACACTGTGAAGCTATCAGGGTAATTTATTTAATTGTAGCATGTGTACATTTTATTTTATTGTGCTAAACATGGCAAGAAACAATTTATTTTGCTGCATTGTTTACCTTGAAAGAAAAAAGCCAAAATCTTCCAAATGGCATTCCTGCAACAACCTTAGGAGAAAACGTAACTGATTTTGCAGCTTTTGAGAACACTGATAAACAATTATTTCAGCTTAAAGATCTAGAACTTGCTCTAAAATTAAGTTAGTCGTTGAAAATTATGCTCAAATAAAAAAATAAGTAAATAACAAGAGCAGTAGAATAAAATGGAATTTACAGACTAAACTATGAATAGTGCAGAGAAGTCTGTGTACTCATATGTTGAAGAAGTAGAAGATTCATTACCATATATATGAAGAAAACGCAAGCTACACAACATCACAACTTTGCAACAGTAGTGTAAATTTACAAATATGTATTACCCACTGTACAGTAAATATACCATGGTAATTTTGAAATTACATCCCACAGGAAAGGAACTCTGTATGTATGAGTATCAACATGAAACAATTTCAGTCAACAAGTCACTGATAATGGAAACAATTTTCAGTTTAACTGCAGGAGACCAATAATCATGATCAATTCTGTGTATATTTCAGTACCCTGCAAGTAACTTCTCCAGCCAAATTTGAGAGTTTGAAATGATGGTACTACAATATTCTCAGCCTAAAACACTCAGTTTCAATCAGAACTCAGATTATACTTCTCTACTGCACATATTTTTGTTTATATATATATATATATATATATATATATATATATATATATACACACATATATAA